>ENA-OQIC01000893-OQIC01000893.1-human-gut-metagenome-genome-assembly--contig:-NODE-893-length-11587-cov-2.124956_pt1 | contig 11587 bp, 19 predicted proteins | sample MGYA00242572_ERZ504736 | MGnify/ENA primary metagenome ERZ504736 (study PRJEB26092, sample SAMD00036201) | human gut metagenome | host: Homo sapiens | study: EMG produced TPA metagenomics assembly of... | reverse complement strand
ATGATCATAGCAAAGGGGACTGGTGGAATGTACCAGTCCCACTTGATATAGATGGAGAATATGTGATCGAAGTAATAGCAGAGGACGAAGCAGGGAACCAAAGCTTTATAACAAGATTATTATATACTGTAAAAGGTGAAAACATTTGCGTGCATCAGTTGCCACTTTCCGGATACTTGTTTGAAAAAGTTGAAAGGAAAATATGCTTCAATAGGATGTACCCAAAATGTAAGGAGGTACAAAGATGATAACTTTCATATTAGGAGAGGACAGACATGTAAAGTATTTTGTTCATTCAATAGGTCAATATGATTATTTTGTGATAAAGGATGCAAAATTTTCGTTGTTGCATAATGGCAAGCAAGAGGCAGCAGGCGTTTGTACAATCGAAAAAGACGAAGAGAAAAACGGTTATTATGTTGATGCAAAAATACAGCCAATGCAAAAAAGCAGAATGTATATCTTAGAAATAGAATTAAAAATTGCAGATGAAATTATAAAAAATAGGGAGAAGATGGAGGTAATTTAATGATAAAAATTGAAAAAGTTGAATTGTCTCCAAATCCCATTGCTGTAAATGGAAAAGTAAAGATTTCTGTAACGATTGTTACGCAGGATTACTTAAACAAAAATTATACACACAAACAGTTAGCAACTTATACACACAAACAGTTGAAAGACAGAGGAACAACATGATAAGAATTAGAGAAAGACCAGGAATGGTCTTATTTTTATGCAAAAATTAAATTTTCTTTAAGGAAAGGAAAGTGAGGTCATGAAGAAAAATATGGAGCAGGCAAATTATGTTAAAGCGATCATAACGGGAATATTGGCATTCTTATCGTCTTTGTTAGGAATATTAGCAATTCCATGCGGACTAATGGTATCAAGCAATCTGGTTGATTATGGAACTGGATTGATCGCAAGCAAATTTAGAAACCAGGATATAAATTCTTATAGATCTATTCGTGGAATATTTAAAAAAATTGCAATGTGGTTGCTTGTCGTAGTTGGTGCGATCGTCGATGAAATGATTAAGTATTCAACTGCACAAATAGGAATTGACATAAAGGTTCAGTTTTTGATTGCAAGCATTGTGGCGATCTGGATTACATGTAATGAGGTGATATCAATTTTGGAGAACATCCAAGATATCGGTGTTCCAATTCCAGGATTTTTAAAACCATTAGTGAAAAATATTAGATCACAGGTAGAGCACCAGACGGATATTCTGGAAAATGATGAGGAGGAAGAATAAATGGCAAAAGCAAGCACAATTCTTAAAAAAGCAAAAAGCTACATTGGAACAAAAGAAAAACCAGCAAACAGCAATAATGTAAAATTTAACACAGATTACTATGGGCACAGTGTAAAAGGGAGTTCTTATCCTTGGTGCTGCGCATTTGTATGGGATATCTTTAGGATGTGTAATGCATCCGATCTGTTCTTCGGGGGCAAAAAAACAGCATATTGTCCGGATGTAGAGAATTATTACAAAAAAACATGATCGCTGGCACTCAACTGGACAGGCAGGCGATCTCTGCTTGATGGATTTTGGAAAAGGAAGAGCGAGTCATATTGGAATTGTGGAAAAAGCAAACAAGGATGGAACATATACGACAATTGAAGGAAATACATCTAAGAGTAGCGATGATAACGGCGGTGCAGTAATGAGAAGAACAAGAAGCAAGAGTGTAATCCGCGGATTTGCAAGACCAGCGTATGATCCAGAGAAATATACAACAGTAAAGAAGACGTCCGATAAAGGTGCGATCAAATGGATGCAGAAAAAATTGAACGAATTAACACCAGGAACAAATATCGAAGTAGATGGTATTTGGGAAAAATGACAACTGCACAGCTTAAGAGATATTGGAAACGATTAGGATGGAGCACAGCAGGATCTTACTGTGGCGAAGAAGACATGCAAAGACATTGTAACGCAAACAGAAAAAATAATGAAACCGGGGAGAAATCCCTGGTCTTTTTTTATGCAAAAAAATAATGAAAATTTAGGAAAAACATTGACATATGGTGCACCATATGTTATTATATATACATAAGGAGGTGAGAAGCAGATGAGCAAGAAAAAGAAAAAGCGAAAACTTAAAGAAGCGGTTCTCGTATTCAGCATCATTCAAAGTGTGGTAACTACGATATGCATGATATACGAAGCATTCTTTAAGTAATCGCAAGGTGGTGGGTAAATCCCACTACCCACTGCCTATTTTAAATCATCTGTGAAAAAATGTCTATGGTTAAAGTAATAACAATATCAACCTGGATAACATTTATGTGCTTGTGTTATTTGGCAGTCAAAAATGGATTAGATTTGTTTACAGGTATAGCATTGATTACCAATATTGTAAGTAATGTAATAAATATGATATATCTTTTAAAAGAAAAGGAGTGATAGCGTGCCAGTAGGAAAACCAACACCACAAACAATAGCAACAAAAAAATATGAGAAAAAAGCTGGTTGGATGTCAAAATCTTATAAATTAAAAAGAGAAGTAGTAGAAGAATTTGCGAGAGCTTGTGAAGAAGAAGGCGTCAGCCAGGCAAGCCAGTTAACAAAGATGATGAAAGAGTTTGTTGAAAAGAGAAAATAGTCAGGGATTTCCTGGCTATTTTTTATAAAAAACTTTATACGCACTTACAGTAAGGTCATCCATTCGGGACAAGACACCTTCTTCCCATCACAATACTGCGTAAGGATCGGCTGTCTCACATTCGGACGAGACAGATAATCTGCAAAAATCTCATCAACGATCGTATTAATAGAATTATAAGTTGTCTTTCCAGGAATGAATTTATGATCATAAGCTGTAGAAGATGTGATCGTAAAATCATGCCCTTTATTTCTATACCATTCTGTATACACACGATTCAAAGTAAATGACATGATCGCAAGAATATTTGCTTCAAGCGTTGCCCTTGGCCAAGTGGAATAAATCTCACAGGCGGCAACATTTTTGATGTAATCTTTATAGCGGACATAATAATTTTGCGCAGTTTTATCACCGACAGGACCATCATGAACAATAATATATTCAGGGATCACAACCCTGCTTAAAACGATCTCACCGCTTTCGTTGACTGGCTTGATCTCAGATTCCGCAATTTTGGAGGGTAATTACCCCATAAGTATGCGGGCCGATCACGATCGGGTGTTCTTCTGTTGGAGTGTGGGTTTCTTCAGGAATCATGGAAACAGGCTGCAGGCCTTCCACACCAGAAAGAATCTGTGCACCTGAGATCGTGACAGGTTTATATTCATCAGAATGTATTTTTAGATTATATTCAGAATAAGGCTGATTCTCACTCGGAGACATGCTGTATTCCACAGGAGGAGCAGGAAGGTCAACGACAGGTGTCTGCCCATTTTCATCAGTAGATACAGTCTCAAGAACAGAATCAGGATCACCAGTATAAGAAATCTCGATCGTAGCGTTAGGGATCGGGACGGCTCTTTGTCCTGAAGTTACCTGTATTTTTAACTGTCCATGATCGACAAGATTGTTAGTTTGTATTTCTGGCATAAAATATCCTCGGAAGATCTTTTACTCTCACTATATGAGAAAATATGATATAATGTGCACAAGTAGTGTAAAAATGTATGCCAAAGAAATAAAGGAGGCCACTATGCAGAAAGATTTTATATATGAGAATTATCTAAAAATGCCAGATGATCTTGAATTTGAGCAGGCGATGAAGGTTTATGAAGAACTGTTAGAAGAGAATCTTGAAGAAGATGAAATCTATGACAAGTTATGGGATCATGCACTTCATTGTATGATCGATTATGGAAGCCTCCGCGCACATTGGAAGATCACACCGAAGACAGACAGAAGTAATGATGATAGGACTGTGATGCACGATAGTGTGATCCATTCTTTAGATGAATTGGCAGCATATACAAAAGAGCATGGCAAAGAAGCAAAATGGAGAGATGAACTTGGATATCAAAGAAAAAGAATCGGAGATTTTGCATGTTATGTTTCTTTGATCTATGGAGTATTTGCAAGGTGAAATATGATGAGAGTGTCAAAAGTAAATTTGCCAGATAAAACGATCAGTAAGGAGGACATTATAAGATGGCAAAGAAAGAACCAAAAACAAATGCAATGCGGATGCTTGAGAGAGCAAAGATCCCATTTGAAGTACATCGTTATGAATGTAAAGAATTTATTGATGGAATTACCATCGCAGATATGTTAAATGAACCATATGAAAGAGTATTTAAAACCCTCGTGACTGAAGGAAAAGGTGGAGGGTATTTTGTATTTGTCATTCCGATCGATCAGGAATTAGATCTTAAGAAAGCAGCAAAGGCAGCAGGTGAGAAGTCTGTGGAGATGATCCATGTCAAGGATATCAATAAGATCACAGGATATATCCGCGGTGGATGTACAGCGATCGGAATGAAGAAAGACTATCCAACAGTACTTGATGAAAGCGCCAATGCACAGGAGAAGATCATTGTAAGTGGCGGTAAAAATGGAATCCAGATTGAACTTACGACCGAAGATTATTTAAAAGCCTGCAAGGGAAAAACGGCAGATATTACATTGAGGTAGGGAGTAGAAGTTATGATAGATGAAATCTTAAAATATAACAAAGAATTTGTAGACGAAAAGAAGTATGAACAATATAAGACAAGCAAATATCCAGACAAGAAGATTGCAATCATCACTTGTATGGATACAAGACTGACAGAACTTTTGCCGGCAGCCCTTGGAATCAGGAATGGAGATGTGAAGATCATCAAGAATGCCGGTGGGGTAGTAAGCCATGCCTTCGGAAGTGTGGTACGAAGTGTTTTAGTCGGAATCTTTGAACTTGGAATAGAGGAAGTCATGGTCATTGGACATAGCGACTGTGGGGTACAGCATATTAATAGTGATATGATGATAAAACATATGATGGATCGAGGAGTCGATGAGGAGAAGATTGAGCTGATCCGTCATTGTGGTATTGATTTTGATACATGGCTGGAAGGATTTGACTGTGTGGAAAGTTCTGTAAAAGATTCTGTGGAAATGTTGAGAAAACATCCATTGATCCCAAAAGATGTGAAGATATCTGGATATGTGATGGATTCTGTGACAGGAGAGCTTCATGTTGTAGAGCCATAGAACAACTGCAGCATTATAAATGAGAGGGATAAAAGGTATGAAAAAGATATGGAAGATCATGATCTTATGTATGATCCTTTGTTTTTTCTGTGCTGGATGCAGCAATGATGATGAAATGATCAGTGAAGATCATCAAAAACCAACGACAGAAAAAGAACAGAGATAATCAAGCAAAAGACAACGCAAACAAAGAATGAAGCAACGGTTGATCAGGAACAATCAAAACAACAGGAAGATCGTATAAAGATCGCAATCGATGCAGGACACCAAAAGAAACAGATGAGTGAAAAAGAAGCGATCGGACCTGGTTCTGATAAGACAAAACCGATGGTATCCTCAGGAACCGAAGGTGTTGTCACAAAACGAACAGAATATCAGGTGAATTTGGAAGTTTCGTTAAAGCTAAAAAGTGCATTGATCGCGAGAGGATATGATGTATATATGATCCGTGAGACGAATGATGTGTCACTCAGCAATAAAAAGCGTGCTCTTATGGCAAATGAAAGTGGTTCAGATATTTTATTAAGGATTCATTGCAATAGTGCAGATTCTCAGTCTGCAAATGGGGCGTTGACAATGAGTCCGACATTATCGAATCCATATTGCAGATCGATCGCGGTAGATAGTCAGGAACTTTCAGAATGTGTGGTAAGTACATTATGCAGAAGGACCGGGGCAGTGAACCGCGGTGTAACGCAGACAGATGAGATGACAGGGATCAACTGGAGTAAGATTCCAGTGACGATCGTTGAAATGGGATTTATGTCCAATCCAGAGGAAGACCAGAAGTTATCGGACAATCATTATCAATCAATGCTTGCAGAAGGAATTGCAGATGGTGTTGACCGATATTACGAGAGAAGAGGAGAAGAGAACGAAGAAAAATGAATTATCGCGATCATCGTATCACTTGTGATCGCAGCACTTGTCATGGGATTAATGAAAGCGATGGCAGGAGCGGATATCAATTGGTTTCAGAACTGTCAGATCGCAGGAATGAGATCTTTGGGATTAAGTCTAGGATGGATCCTTGGAATTTTAGGATTGTTTTTAGGAATGTATCAGTTCGCGATTCTGATCATTGTAGTTGGAGGAGTCCTTGGGATGATCTATATGATCGTTGCAATGATGAGCTATCCGAATACGAAGAAAGATATGATCGCGTATGTTGTGTTGATCACTATATTGGTCGCAACATTCATATCATATTTTGTTTTTAAAGAGTTTGTTTTATCATCACTGATCAACAATGGCGGTTCTACAACCAATTTTTTAAATAACATTTTATAATGTAAGTGACAAAAGTATAAAGACAAAGATATTAGGAGACAGACATGATACCAAAAGATCCAGTGATGTTGTTAAGCTACATCAATACACAATTACGAGATTTTTACGATTCATACGAAGACCTGTGTAAGTCACTCGATCTCGATCAAAATGAAGTAAAACAAAAGCTTTCCATGATCGGATACGAATATGATGAATCATTAAATCAGTTTAAGTAGCAGACTAGTCGAATCAATGAAAATATGTTAAAATTGTACGTAAAGGAGAACATATTTATGGAGTTGATTCGGTTAGAAAATGTAAAGAAAATATATCAGACAGGAGAGGTAATCACCAAAGCCGTAGATGGGATCGATTTTACGGTGGATCAGGGTGAGTTCGCTTGATCATTGGCGCCAGTGGTGCAGGAAAAACTACCGTTTTGAACATTTTAGGAGGTATGGATACTGCGACCAGTGGCGCTGTTTATATTGATGGAGAAGATATCTCCAAATGGAATAAAAAACAACTGACAGGATATCGAAGAGATGACATAGGATTTGTATTTCAGTTTTACAATCTGGTGCCCAATCTTACTGCAACAGAGAATGTAGAATTGGCACTTCAGATCAGTAAGAATCCTCTGAAAGCAGAAGAAGTATTAAAAGATGTGGGACTTGGACACCGTCTGAATAATTTTCCTGCGCAGTTATCTGGTGGGGAACAGCAGAGAGTTTCTATTGCACGTGCATTGGCAAAGAATCCAAAGATCTTGCTCTGTGATGAGCCAACTGGTGCCCTGGATTATCAGACAGGAAAATCTATTTTAAAATTATTGCAGGATACCTGTCACAAGAAAGGAAAAACAGTGGTTGTGATCACACATAACCTTGCGATCGCACCGATGGCAGACCGTGTGATCGAGATGAAGAACGGAAAGATCAGCAATATTACGATAAACGAACACCCTCAGCCGGTGGAGACGATTGAATGGTAGGAAATGCGTATGAAGAAAACGGCATTACATAAAGATATATACAGAACGATCACAGGAACCCTTCCGAGATTTTTATCAATCTTTTTTATCGTTGTACTGGGCGTTGCATTCTATTCAGGAATCCGTGTGACACAAAAAGATATGCATATCACAGCAGACCACCAGTTGATGGAAGTCGGCTGATGGATGTCAAAGTCATGGGACACTTGGGATTTCAGAAGAGAATCTGACAGCCCTTCGGAAGTTAAAAAATGTGCAGTCGGTCGAAGGAGGACATTCTGTAGATGTGATCGCAAGGAAGCAGGGAAGTGACGAAGAACATGCAATCAAAGTTATGGGGAAGACTGATAAATTAAACCAGATAACGATCATAGATGGAAAACTTCCACAAGCATCGGGAGAATGTCTGGTAGATGAATGGTATGCCCAGCAAAATGATCTGAAAACAGGGGACGTTTTAAATTTGTCTTCTGGAAATGAAGATGATCTTAAGGATACTCTGAAAGATACAACCTATAAGATCACAGGAATCGGAAGTTCATCAGAATATCTTTCAAGATCCAGAGGAAGCACTGGCATTGGAACGGGAACGTTGTCAGGCTTTATTGTGGTGCAACCATCAGAATTTTCCTCAGATATCTATACAGAAGTTTATCTGACTGCGAAGGGAGCGAAGCAAGAGAGAGCCTACAGTGATGCTTACAAAAACAAAGTAAAACAGCTGGAAGAAGAGATCAAAGATATTTCCAAAATAGAAAATGAGAAACGGTTAAGATCTGTTCAGAAAGAAGCCGAAGAGAAGATCGACAAGAAAGAAAAGAAATTCAAAAAAGAACGAAAAAAAGCATATAAGAAACTAGATCAGGCCGAGAAAAAGCTAAAGAAGTCCAGACAAAAGATCAAAGATTCCAAAGCAAAATTAGCGAAAAGCAAGAAAGAGATCTCTGATGGAGAGCAGCAGATCAAGAATGCAAAAGCTCAGTATCAGTCAGGGATCAGACAGATTCAGAATGCCAGAAAGCAGTTAAAGACACAGAAACAAACAATTCGGTCAAAAAGCAAAGAATTAAAAACACAGGAGGCAAAGCTAAAGACACAGGAGAAGAACTTACAGACAAAAGAACAGCAGATTCAGGGTGCCATGCAGGTGGAATGATCTCACAGGAAGAAGCGAAAGCTCCTTAGCACAGATTAATGCAGGAAAAGAACAGATCAAGACAGCAAGAAGCAAGATCAATGCAGGGAAAAAACAGATCAGCAGGGCAAAGACAAAGATTGCAAAGGCTGAAACAACCTTGGATCAAAAAAGCAGCCAGCTAAAGAAAGCAAAGCAAACGATCAAAACAAATGAAGCAAAATTAGTATCAGCAAGAAAACAGATCACCTCCGGAGAAAAAAAGATTGCAAAAGCAGAATCAAAACTTTCATCCGGGGAGAAAAAATTAAAGAGATCAAGAAAGAAAGCAGAAAAGAAATTCAAGGAAGCCGAGCAGAAGATTGCAGATGCCAGACAGGATGTTAAGGATATCAAGAAAGGGAAATGGTATGTCTTAAACCGTGAGAAGATGCAGTCTTATGTGGAATACGGACAGGAAGCAGACAGAATTGCAGCGTTAGGACGAGTGGTACCGGTCATCTTTTTCTTAGTTGCAGCACTGGTAAGCTTAACAGCGATGACACGTATGGTCGAAGAGCAGAGAACACAGATCGGTATGATGAAAGCATTGGGATACAGTGGAGTTCATATTGCAATGAAATATGTGACCTATGCCCTCGCAGCAACGCTTAGTGGAAGTATTCTAGGGGCAGTGATCGGTGAAAAACTGCTTCCATGGATCATCATTAACGCTTATAAAATGATGTATACAGGACTGGGAGATGTCTATACGCCATTAGAGATCGAATATTCTGTGATGGCAGGTGGACTGGCGGTTGGAGTTGTTGTTTTAGCAGTATTATCTGCATGTTATAAAGAATTAAGAGAAAAACCTGCACAGCTGATGCGTCCAGTTGCTCCAAAAGAAGGAAAAAGGATTTTGTTAGAACGGATTCCATTTATCTGGAAACGATTAAGTTTTATCTGGAAAGCAACGATGCGAAACCTCTTCCGCTACAAGAAGAGATTCTTTATGACGATCTTTGGAATCGGCGGATGTATGGCATTATTACTCTTAGGATTTGGAATCAAAGATTCGATTTCAGCAATCTCAGAAAAGCAGTATGGGGAGATCATTACTTATGATTTCTCGATCACACACAAAGACGGGATCAGCGAGACAAAGAAAGAAGAGCTGATCCAGTATGCAAAGAAACAAGAACATATGACAGATTTGATAGAAGTAAGCGAATCTGCAGTGACGATCCGTGCTAATGGGAAAAAACAGGATGCAACGATGATCCAGCCGATGTCTAAAAAAGATCTGAATGGCTATATCAGCCTTCAGGATCGAAAGAGTAAAACAAAGTATCAGTTAGATGATGATGGGATCATCTTAACAGAAAAGGCAGCGTCCCTGCTTGGTGTGAAAAAAGGAGATTCGATCAAGATCCAACGGTCTGGAGATAAACAGATCACAGCAAAAATAAGTCAGATCACAGAAAATTACATGCAGCATAAAAGTCTACATGACACCAAAACTTTATGAGAAACTGTATCATAAAAAAGCACAAACGACAGGTATATATTGTATTGAAAAGAATATATCTAAGAAAAAGATGCAGGAAAATGGAAAACAGATTCTTGCAAGAGATGAAGCCTCAACACTGCATTTTTGTGCCGACGATGAGAAGACAATGTCAGATATGGTCAATAACTTAAATATTGTGGTGGTTGTTCTGATCGTATCTGCAGGACTTCTTGCATTTGTGGTATTATATAACTTAAATAACATTAACATTTCCGAGCGTAGAATGGAACTTGCAACGATCAAAGTTCTTGGATTCTATGACGGTGAAGTCGGAGCGTATGTGTATCGAGAGAATATCCTTTTAACGATCCTTGGAACGATCGCAGGAATTATTTTAGGAATTATTTTACACAAATACGTAATCTTCACAACAGAAGTTGACTTGATCATGTTTGGAAGGCAGATTTATGTGCAAAGCTATATTTACAGTATTTTACTAACAATCGCTTTTTCGATTCTTGTAAATGCCTTCGTGTATTTCCAATTGAAGAAGATCGATATGGTTGAATCGTTAAAAAGCACAGAGTGACAGAAAGGAAAAGAGACTATGAAAATGAACGAATTAATGATTTATCAAGTGTTTCCACTAAGAGCATTAACAGATGGGCAGCCATCTCATGGAATTCTCGAGATGATAGACTGGATTCCACATATTAAAAAATTAGGAATGAATGCAGTATATTTTTCACCTGTATTTTCATCCAGTGATCATGGATATGATACAAAAGATTATCAGAAGATCGATGAGAGACTTGGAACCAATGAAGACTTTAAAAAGATGTGTGATGCCATGCATGAAGAAGGAATCCAGGTGATCTTAGACGGGGTATTTAATCATGTCGGAAGAGAGTTCTTTGCATTTGAAGATGTGAGAGAAAAGAAATGGGATTCTCCATATAAAGATTGGTTCTATATTAATTTTGATGGGAATAGCTGCTATGATGATGGATTCTGGTACGAAGGATGGGAAGGACATTTTGAACTGGTCAAATTAAATCTTGACAACGAACAGGTTAGAAATTATTTATTAGAATCTGTCGGAATATGGATCGATAAATTAGGGATTGATGGATTAAGACTGGATGTTGCTTATATGTTAAACCGCAATTTCATGAAAGTGTTGGTTGACTTTGTTCACAGCAAGAAACCAGAATTTTTGATGATCGGAGAAATGCTTCATGGTGATTACACACAGCTTGTGAATCCAGAGCTGTTGGATTCTGTGACAAATTATGAATGTTATAAAGGTTTGTATTCAAGTTTCAATACACACAATATGCATGAGATCGGATATTCCCTAAACCGTCAGTTTGGACCAGAAGAATGGACGTTGTACAAAGGACTTCCATTATATAATTTTGTAGATAACCATGATGTGGAGAGAATCGCAAGTCAGTTAGAGGATAAAGAGCATTTACCATTGATCTATGCAATGGAATTTACGATGCCAGGAGTTCCGGGTGTTTACTATGGAAGTGAATGGGGAATGGAAGGAA
>ENA-OQIC01000891-OQIC01000891.1-human-gut-metagenome-genome-assembly--contig:-NODE-891-length-11594-cov-1.950728_pt1 | contig 11594 bp, 12 predicted proteins | sample MGYA00242572_ERZ504736 | MGnify/ENA primary metagenome ERZ504736 (study PRJEB26092, sample SAMD00036201) | human gut metagenome | host: Homo sapiens | study: EMG produced TPA metagenomics assembly of... | reverse complement strand
CGTGCCTCAGCGTACGTAGCTGTACATCGATTCGAATGTAGACGTACGTAGCTGTACATCGACGATGCTCAGACGTACGTAGCTGTACATCGATTCGATGCTCAGACGTACGTAGCTGTACATCGATCGATGCTCAGAGTACGTAGCTGTACATCGATCGATGCTCAGACGTCGTAGCTGTACATCAATCGCTAGTGATATTACGACAATTAGAAAAGGCAGATCTACCCAATTGGTGATTCCAGAAGCAAAAGCGATATCACCAGCCAAGGCACAACCTTCAAAAGCTCTTTCGCCTATATCTTTTAAGGCTGTCAATTGAGAGAAATCGAAACCAGATAATTGATAACACCCATTAAATGCATAAGATTCTATCGTCTTCAATGCCGAGCAACCAGATAACTCCACCGTTTGCAAAGAGGAACACTCGCCAAATACCCAACTCCCCAAACTCGTCAGCTTAACGCATCCCGTCAAATTTACCGTCACTAAATTGCTACAAAACCTAAAAGCAGAAGACCCTATTTCCACTAAATTCACACACGTCGATAAATCCAAGCTCAGCAAACCACTACATTTATAAAAGGCATTATATTCTATCCTCTGCAATTGCGTAGCTTTCGAGAAATCCAAGTCTGTCAAGGTACTACAGTCAGAGAAGGCCTCCCGCTCTATAATTTGAAGTACTCCCGGAAATACCACTTTTCGGAGCGTCAACTTGTTTTGGAAAGAATTAGCTGGGATATAGCGTAAATCTGCCCAAGCGCCACCCATTTTAGGCAACTCCGTCACCCCACTCATATCCAGCACTTGAAGCATACCCATCTGCTCCTTCATCGTCTTAAAGTCCTCCGCTCTCAGTAGCCCATTTACTTTCAAGCTCGTTACCTTGCCCACATCCGCTCCTAGCTCGGATGCCAGCGTATTGGCAGAGGTCAGTGTTACCTCCTTCACCAATTGCGCATATACACTACTACTTATCCCAAGTCCTACGAGAAAAGCAAAAAGAAAGAAAAGTTTTTTCATACTCATTCTATTTGAATTAATAATTGATTTACCCTACAATCATCAACCGCTCCTTATCATCCACACAAAGAAAAAGCGCGAGGCTTAGCCATTGTCACCCACCTCTAGGTATCCCCATACCCTGCCCGGATAACAAACAGCAGCCCCACGCTTCATTATAAGATGCTCCTCTCGAAGTAACTATAACAAGCATGGGCGTCTGTTGTTATTATTCCCGGGCACGAAATTGGGGATTTCAGAAGTGGGAATAATATCTTTTAACGCCTTTTCCACGAAAACGAACCCGCCGAGCTTCCACTCTAACGGCTCGGTACAAAGTACGGAATTTCCCATGAATCCCGCAAACATCCATGCGAATATTTAGAATTCCTCATCCAATCCATAAGGACAAAAGCCGAAACAAACCAAAACAAATGTTTCTTGAACCCTATGTAAATTTCCGCACTACCTAATATATACTTTATTCAGCGACAGCGAACGTTCGTTCGGCGGCAGTGAATATATATTCGGCGCAGCGAATGATCGTTCGCCGCCGCCAAACGAAGAATACAAGCTTATCTTTTAGAGAATAAGAAGGTTATAAAGGAAGAATACGAACAAGTGTCCTTTTGTATAGAAGGAACCGCACGCAAGTTAAGACACTAGCCCTGTTTATCTTGCAGCTCTCGTATGATTTCGTCAAGAATGTAGAGATCGCTTTTTAAAAGCAAATCTCCATTCCGTAATGTTAGGCATTTATAAGTATCACTATTATAAAAAAGGTCTAATGCTTTATCGGTAGAAATACGCAAACGAGACGCAAGCAGTTCGATAACTCCCTATATTTACCCTGCATAACCGTATCAGCGCACCAGGGACAACAAGTGGAGCAGATGTTTAGGTAAAAGAAACGCTTCCGTAAAGCAGAGGCAACGATCTATGATCTCTTGGTTAATTATGCAAATCTGGTTATTAGGCTCTTGATGGATAAGACGAGCCAAGGCCTCCTCGCGTGTATAATCCCCACGCATATAAAGGTCAATCGTACGAATCACACGGTCATCCGCTATACCTCCTTCTATCATGTCATAAGCTGACCACAAATTTCGACCTTGACGACAGGCCACTACAAAGTCTAACCAATCAGCATCATAAGTTTCGAAACATAAATAGCGATATGGCAAGACACGACAGACATCCATATCCAAAGAATAAACATTCAGCCAAGCCTCATCCTTATGACGTACCTCTGCTGTACGAAGTGCCCAACGAACTGCCTGTTCTTTCAAGTCCGTAACATAGAACCCGATTCCAAAATCCAGATTAGGCCGGCAAACCCCAGCCAAAGGCTCCTCTATACGGCAAGTGGAACCATGATAAACCGTCAACATAGTGTTTTCCCTTTCTCTTCAATACTACGGAAGGGTTTATATCCGTCCGGGAGCCATTGAGGATCACGATAGTAAATATATTCTAAGATGGAGTCTACGATATATGATTTCCCTTGCGTATGCAAGGTATCGTAATAAGAGCGGATATAGCCATTGATCGCTCCTAGTTCCTTCAGTTTATTATATACATCCGAACCATAACGCCCTAATCGTTCCGCGGTACTCTCTATGCAATAAATCATAAATTCCAGTTGCTTCTCCTCTATAGTCATAACCCTATCCTTTTTCTGGTTATAGATAACAAAGTTAGCAAATACTTCTCAGTTATACAAAGACAAATATCATTTTAGTACTACCACTACGGAATCCTCTATTATAGATAATTTCATCCACGGATTTTATCGCATGAGCCGCTTTTTACGTACATTTAAAGCAAATTCATCTAAGCGACATGGAAAAATGGATAAACAAATCGAACTATCGCAAACAGAAATAGAGCTAGCGTTCGCTTCCTTTTGTATAGAAGGAACCGCACGCAAATTGGGGCAGCCTTATCAAGAGGTGTTCGCACGCATGAAACGGGTAGGAATGATAGAGAACTATATCCTACCCAATTATGATATATTGCATACTGAAAGCCGCGAACACGTAATCGACAATATAGATGTAACTTACTTCCGACTATTCAATATACCCGATTCATTATCTGAATTATATAACTTACGATCCACGGATTTGTATTTGCGACCGAAATCTAAGTGGTAAGAGAATCCGATCTCGAAGCCCGGATAAATATCACCAAAACGCTGATCGGTCACATAGGGAGCGATCGCTGAAAGGTTCTTACTCCGGTAACAGGCGGATGATGTAAATTGGGTAGAGAAAGAAGCGCTTAACTGAACCTTCCCGATTCTATAACCGATACCCAACCTATTAAAACGATCGGCCTCACGACTGGTCTCACCCGAAAAACTATAGCTTCTCTTATAAATCAACAGGTTAAAATTAAAGTTCTTCACATCGCTATTCAAAGAGATCACATAGAAGGGATCCGTGTATGTATGCGAATAGCTATTTCCATTCGATTGGAAATGGTTCAAGCCTCCGGAGATATTCATGCGCAGATAATCGCCGAAGGGTGAATAATTCAAATACAGTTCCGGCGTAAAACGATGGAACTCCGTTGGTTATCGTAGGTACGGATAAAAAGTCCCCGGCTAACGTCATACAGGGTCTCTTCCATGACCATGCGGGGCTGGTATTGGTAAGAGAAAGTAAAGCCGGCCTTGACCTTTGCCGTATTCACATGAAATTCCACGGCGTTGTTATGATATAAGAAAGGGGATAGACCCGGATTACCTCTACGAACCTGTAAGGAATCAATCCATTGCTCCACGTTACTCAACTCAGACAAGGATGGGTTTACATTGCGCAGGGTATACCGATAACGAGCGGATAATACCTCATTGATAGTATAAGTAAGTGTTACCTGCGGGCGGAAATACCACCGATTATAAGAGCCCGAGTTTTCTTGCGATAGATAATTACGGGAGGCGCCCAAACCTACGTTATAAACCAACTTCTTCCAAGTTCCTACGTATTGCGCATACATATACGATTCAGATTCCGTCATATGGGTCGTATAATCACCGGAACCGGAATATACGTTGTCCGTATAAGCCTGCGTATGTTTCAAACCGGCGGAAATGCGACCGGTCTCTAGCTCTTTCTCGTAGATACCCTCTCCGATTACCGAATAGCGCTTTCCATCTACTTTCGTATAAATATCTGTCAAAGGAATACTTTCCAGTTCTTCCCGGTAGGTATGACGGCTATCGGTATTCGAATAAGTTCCCACGACATTGACAGCCAATGATTGTTTACGTGGTAATTTCCGGAAATAATACAAGTCGAGCGAGGGACGGGTATTCAAGGATTTATTATTATCGATAAGATCGGTCGTCATCTTGCTCTCGCTATTCCTTAAAAGGGCACTGCTATAGTTATGCGGATAGTCATAATAATAAAAATTCAGCTTAGCGTTCAAGAAATAATCATCATCCTTCGTGTAGTTATAATTCGCCGTCGTAGTCCAATACATCTCATAATCCCTCCCGGGGATTCCTTCCTGTGTTCGCTGGAAGGTACCATCTGGGGTATGAAAGATTTCCTTCCGGTCTTGCCATGCCTCTTTATACCGGTGTCCGTTCGCAAAGCTGGATAAAGAGAACTCCGAACGTCCTCGGTTATACTTACCATATATATAATCTGCCATCCAAAACGTGTTTAATTGATGGCTTAAATCCACGCCGAGATTTCCTCCGGAAGTCCGCTTGATCGTTATATAATCCAAGACGATATCGATTCCTTCCCCATATCGCAAGCCGGGGTTATCGTGATATTCCACCCGTTTGATATCCTCCGGCGAGAGGGCTGCGACTTCTAAGGAAGAAGCCAACACGCCATTTATACGCAACTGAACGTTCCATTCGCCATAGAGATACTTTTCGTATTCGGATCTACCCATAGACGAGGTAAGGACATCCGCCTTGTCAAATCCAAGCCATCCATCGAGCGCCGCACTTGGTCTTTAGAGGGGAATATAAGTTGACGGTCTTTCTTCCTTATAATCGAAGAGGCTTGAATGGTAACCTCATCCAAATCGATCGTTTTCTCCTCTTGCGCGTTTACCAAAAAGGCAACGCAAATCAATCCCACAAATAATACTTGTCTTCTCATAAAATTCAAATTTGATTCGAGACAAATGTAAGGAGGGAAACAGCTAAAATCGATTTATACAGGCAAGAAACTAAAGTGCAAGGCATTATACACATACACTGATTTACAAAGCATTAGCGAACGACTTAGAGAGAAAAGTTTATAATTTGCCGTTCGAGCACTTATATTGCCGATGATATCCTCTTTCTCGTCCATACCCAGCTTATGGCGGATGTCCGTCTTGCGCTGATAGATCGTACGGACGCTTTGCTGGGTAACTACACTGATTTCCTTGGTAGAGAAGCCGGCGCATAGCAAGCAACAAAGCTGGATCTCTTTTTCCAGCAAACGCCCATCAGACAATCGGACCAGATGCGTATGGAAATTATCATAGACTGCGTCGATAATCGGATACAGGTCATCCCATACCAAAAGCGTATCTACCGGGACATCCTCGTTCGTGATACGAGTCATTTGCTGGAGCAATTCCTTATTTTGTTGCGTGGGAGTAGTCGCCATCAAGCGGATAACACCCAATTGCTGCAACAAGACCTTACGGAAAAAGGCACTATCGGGTTTCTCCTCCTCCGCTACGGATTGCTTGGACTCATTCAAGAGCTGACGCAAGGCTTCCAAACGCTCCTCCATATCAATCAAACGGTTCCTTCGGTTACGGATATATAAGAAAACTCCACCAGCTACCAATATGGAAAGCAAAGAAACGATCACCAAGATAGAGAACGTACGCTGCCGGCTCATCTCCAAGCGAAGATTTTCTCGGCGTAAACGATTTTGATCGACCAATCGTTCCCGCTCAGCCTTCTCCGTTTGGGATTTCACGGTATACAAAGAATCGCAATATTGCCCTAATCGGGAAATATCCACCGGTTTATTTTCCTTTACGCCCAATATAAATTGATAGGCATAATTCAGCGCATGCGAGGCTATATCATCACTGTGACTAAGTTCCAAGCCTAACGTATTCTTCTCGATATACTTCCGGGCAGAATCCAATTCCCCTAGATTGATCCAAGGCATAACATAGGATCCCGGGGTCTCTCGCTCCGGATATCGTTCTTCCAACAAACGTAAATAGCTGATAGAAGCCTTGGGATTAAAATCATACAAGAAATCCGCATAATTACGGGCAAAATGATGGGCATACCATTCGATATTCTTAGCCAAGGCCGAGTCCGCGGCCAAACGAAGATAATAATCCGCCGAGTCCCTCATTCGCAAGCGGCTATAACTCAACCCGGCCATATAATAGGCCATCTCCTTAAATCCAGCTTTTGGCGAGGCTTCCCATTCCTTCGAGTCTGCGATCGTTTCCCGATACAACCCCTCACCAAAGCTCAAGGAAGTCAATCGGTCATAAAAACGTACAAGGTAGGTCGAATCCGAACGGGAATAAGCGGAATCTATCGCCTCTCGGTACAAAGCACGTCTTTGTTCCAACCCCTTCCGGGAATCACCCATATAAATAGCCTTTACGAAATAAGCGGAAAGTAAAGGCTCCGAGGCATGCTCCTTATAATAATCCACTGAGTAGTCGATGAGCGAGTCGTTCACTAAGCTGCGCCCCTGCAAGAGATGAAGCCAAGCGAGCCTCCGTCCATACTCTGCCTTATCGCTATCCGAAAGAGCGGAAAGCGTTATTTGTTCCTCCAGCAGCCAGGCAGCGCTATCTAAGTTATTCTCGTTTACCAACCGGTCCGCCTCCGCAAATTTTCCCGGACGGATTTACCGCCACAGGAAAGCAACAGGCAGACACTGGCCAGAAATATGTAGACAAACCATTTCGTCATAGCGACAGAGATCCTAATTTCCGGCAAAGGTACATTATTTTCGGAAGCCCGGGCGATTCACCGATATTTTTATCCGTTTCGTCGATTCCTTTTCCCGCTCGGATAAGGAAGCCCTATCTTTGTAAGCAGACAAAGGGTTTATCTATGTTACAATTAAAAAGAAACGACTTATTGATCGGCTTCACGATATCCGTCTTGCTTAGTATTTTCGTGAACTTCGCCCTTCTGATGCGTAAATATGAGTTCGAGACCGGAAACCCGAGCATGGGTATCCAGCCTCCGGATCGCACCATGTATTATTTACTAATCTGGTTCTTCGTGTTCTCCTTCATCTTATTTATTGTCAACAGCTTGATGTATAAGCTCGGGGACAAGCTTTTCCGCAGGAAAGAGTATAAAAGGGTATTGCTGGTTTGCGTAACTTGTATCAGCATCGCCTACGGCATGTTTCATCTGTCGCCGGTTTTGTACACGGCCATTTTCGTAGAATGGCTTGGGGAAGATGGGCCCCAGCCAGCTACCCAGGATATCATGATCCGCATCGACCGGGGCAGGATGGCTACACAAACCATCAGGTCTGCCGAGCGCCGGGGCATACCGGTACCTCCCAAGCCTTTCACGGTCCCTAACTCTTTCATGACGGAGCATCTTTTCGTCTTCCTTACGGTTATGCTAAGTTCCGTACTAATCCGCCTGTTAAGCAGCAAGCAACAAATGAAACTGGAATATGAACAATTGAAGACCGAGAAGTTACAGAATTCCTATAACGCCTTGATGGGACAAATCAACCCACATTTCTTCTTCAACTCCTTAAATGGATTGAACGCCTTGATACAGAGCGGAGAAAAACAACAGACGTTGGCTTATCTGGATGAGCTATCCAACGTCTTCCGGTATATCTTGCAAAGCAACAAGAAAGAGCTGGTTACGCTAGCGGAAGAACTTCAATTCGTAAAGGCGTATACCTATCTGCTGAGCGTGCGCTACGAGGGAAAACTATTCTTCTCCATCCAAGCGGATACCCCTTACTTACTTTGGTATCTGCCGATATTGAGCGTACTCCCCTTGATCGAGAACGCCGTAAAGCACAACGTTATCAGCAAGCAATACCCGCTACAGATCGATATCTATACCACCCATGAGGACAAACTAATCATATCCAATAAAATACATCCTAAGTCGGAAGATAGCAAAGGCAGCGGTATCGGATTGAAGAACCTATGGGGGCGCTACCGGATGCTTACCGGAAAGGACATCCAGATCTCCAACCGCAAGGAATATTTCAAGGTCACGCTTCCTTTACTCAATAAACCCATTCACTCATGAAAGCAGTTATTATAGAAGATGAGACTACCGCCGTTAATAGCTTAAAGGCGATCCTAGCGCAAAATACGGTTACCCCGATCGAGGTGATCGCCGAGCTGGAGAGTATCGAAGAGAGCGTTGAGTTCTTCCGGACATCGCCTCATCCGGATATCATTTTCATGGATATCCATTTAGCGGATGGATCGGCGTTCAAGATATTCGAACAGGTGGAGATAGATGCTCCGGTAGTCTTCACGACCGCTTATGATGAGTATGCGTTACAGGCTTTTCAAGTAAGCAGTATCGATTATTTACTGAAACCTGTCACGCTGGTCTCGCTGGAAAGGGCCTTGAATAAATTACGGCTGTTCGATACCGAGGAAAGGCTGGCGCATATCCGGCAAACGAACCGTACAATCCAGAGTCGCCACACGGTCAGGAGCTTATTGATCATGCTGGCCGATAAATTCTATCCGTTACCGGCTGAGGAGATCCTTTATTTCTATACGGCCAACGAAAAAGTTACCGCCTATACCTTCGACGGAAAACAACATCCCGTAGACCGTACCCTCGACGCATTGGGAGAGCAACTGGACGAGAGGCTTTTCTTCCGGCCAACCGTCAATTCATCATTCACGCAACGCCATCAAGGATATAGATCTTTGGTTCGGGAGCCGCCTGTCCGTCAACCTCACCTTACCTGTCCCCGAACGTATTATCATTAGCAAAACCAAGACCCCGATCTTCAAGAAATGGATTCTGAGGGAGGAGGAATAATGTCTTTTCACCCCCTCACGTAAGGCGATTCACCGACCCGATTATACCACTAATCGGTGCTTAACCTTTCTTCACCGAACTTTCCTGTTATTTTGCGGTACAACAAATAAAGGTAAAAAACACTATGCTGAAATGTATCACTTTCGACGGAGACACCTCGACCCTGAACACGCTCATGGGATATTTCGAGAAACTGGACAAGGCTTTAGCCGATGTCCACCAAGCGCTGAGCAAGGAGCAAACAGAACGCCCCATCTTCGTCCGGGAAGGCAGCAAGATCATTCGCCTCCGCCGGGAAGAGATCCTTTTCCTCGAGGGGTACGGCGATTATGTAAAGGTACACCGTATCAATGGCAAGCCCCTGCTCACGCAAGTCAGCTTGAAGCGGTTCGAGGAGTTTCTGGACAGGAATCGTTTTTGCCGGGTACATCGCTCTTACATCGTATCCCTCTCCCACATTAATTATATCGAGCGTAAGCGGATACGTATCGGCGAGGAACTGATCCCTATCAGCGACTCGTACCTGCCTGTCTTGATGAACAATCTGGCCCTTCAAGAATGACAATTTACTTCTTATTAGGCAAATACGCTGACACATCCGTCTCTCTAAAGGGACGAAATAGCAAGAAAGAGGTAGTGGTACGTGTGCTTTTTCGCCAAAAAGAGGCCAATTTCAGACGTGATAGGTGGCGAGACACGTCGCGATAGGCCGCGTAGCCCAACGCATATACCAGCGTTAGGCATCATGAGCGGCCGCGCATTGGGTCGTAAGTACTCGTGAATGGGCATTCGTACCCTGTCAAGACCCTATCGTAACACCGTTTTTATCCTTTTCTTGCCTTAAAACGTGAATTATGATGAATCAGTTTCGCTAGAACGAAAGGCCATTTTTCGGTATTTACCTATCAACGAGACGATTGTCGTTCTTTCTTCTCGTATTTGGGAACGAGTCGTACCTTTGCCCGGAAAAATCGATTCTCGGGGACTTCAGTTATCATTTTGTCATTTTGTCAAATCGCATGTTTCTATGATCAAGACATGATATTTATGGTGATCGCTTGTATAATGTTTAAAGTTTTTTACGTAGATTTGCCAATGGGTCAAAAGCCACTTTATAAAGCTCAAATTAATGTATAAAAAACAGATCGTTCTTATACTGATCGCCTTATCCACCACCTTTATCTTCGATAATGTACGGGCAGCCTCCACGCTAGATAGCTTGGAGCAAGTATTAGCGAGACTACCTGATAGCGCAAGATTAATCAAGCTAAATGATCTAGCTTACCAAAACCCCGATGACTATTCCTATAAGATCTATGCGGAAAAACTATTGAAAGAGGCAGAACAACAAAAAAACAACAAATATCTAGGAAACGCATACTTCTTCTGATTAAATATCATTATTCACATGATATCGACAGCATGAGATTACTATTAAAAGAAGCGGAACCTGTCTTCCTTAATGGAAATAACCTAGAATACTTTTTCCGGACCAAGACATGGAATATCTATACGTATGAACAACAAGAAAATGATGAAAGGGTATTTAGTGAAGCTAAGCTGATTAATAAATTATCAGAACAACTTAATTACCCGGAAGGTAAAGAAATGGTTGATCAAGCAATAGCACACTATTATTCCTCGAAAAAACTTTTCAAAGAAGCTTTTAATCTATATGAGGATGTTTACAAAAGAATGGAAGCACGTAACTCTTCACCAATAAAAAGGATTAACATCATACGACAGATATTAAACCATAGAGGAGATGAGATCGATGTAAACAAACGCATCTATTATCTGCAAAACATAAAACTTATATAGATGAATGCCAGGAAAACAACATTACCCAATTAGATAAAGAAAATCCATTATATTATATAAAATACCTATATCACCGTTCATACTTATTTGTGGCTTACGATTTAGGAGATACAGCTCTTATGCGTTCTCATCTACAAGAAGCTGAATATATGACACAAGAATATCCAATTAAGAATCAAGCCACTGTACTAATGCGATTAAAAGCTCATTATTATATATTATCCAAACAGTATACAAAGGCTATCGATTTATATAATGAGATGATTAAGGATATCTCCCCAAAACACAACCGCCAATATTTAATAGACCTATTATATGAGCAGGCAGATATGTACCATAAAATAGGAAAGGATGACCTTGCCATAAGCCAATACAAAAAATGCATATCCCTCAACGACAGTCTCCGCAGATCTGAATACCTAGATGAGCTGGCTAAAATGCAAATACAACATCAAGAAGACAAAAAAGCCTTAAAGATCAAAGAGCTCCAACTGAAGGTCTCTCATAATACCCTTTGGGAATTAGGGGCTTTACTTATTATATTCACTTTTGACTTGTACATTTTTCGGATATATAATTTATTCCCGTAAAAAACGCAATAGGTTCTTGCGCAAGGCCAAAGAACGTGCGGAAGAGTCCGACCGCATGAAATCAGCATTTCTCTCCAACATCAATCATGAGATACGAACTCCCTTGAATGCCATCATCGGCTTCTCCGAAATATTGATCGATGAGGAAGATGAGGAGCAACGCAGGCAATATGTCAATA
>ENA-OQIC01000890-OQIC01000890.1-human-gut-metagenome-genome-assembly--contig:-NODE-890-length-11596-cov-2.822914_pt1 | contig 11596 bp, 10 predicted proteins | sample MGYA00242572_ERZ504736 | MGnify/ENA primary metagenome ERZ504736 (study PRJEB26092, sample SAMD00036201) | human gut metagenome | host: Homo sapiens | study: EMG produced TPA metagenomics assembly of... | reverse complement strand
TCAAAAGGTGGAGATTATCTTGCAGAAGATGGTTCTCTTGCTGTAATAGTGAAAGATTGGTTGAAGTTTCCAGTATTTGAAGATATGCAGGATGCAGGTGCACTTGATACAATCGCAGGTGGACAGCCAGATAACGAAGAAGCATATCCTTTATACAACAGCGGTGATGTAGCAGTAGCAGTTATGCCATTCTGGCAGACAAGCCGTTATACAAGCTATATGACAGACCTTGCAGGTAAAGTTGCGATTACAGCTCCTCCGGTATTTGGCGATAACGATGTTGTTAAGACAATCGGCGGTGGCGGAACAGGAACAGCTGTTGTTGAATCCGGTGAAAATGCAGATTTAGCAGCTGAAGTATTCGCATTCATTAAACTTCTGACGAAGCAAACGTAGAAGTATGGAACGTATTAGGATTTGACCCTGTAAACACAGCAGTTTGGACAGATAAAGCAGTTACAGAAAACCCTGACAATGCGTTTGTACAGTATTTCAATACAAAACCATTTGATCCATTGTTAGAACTTCAGGATAGTATTGGTCTTCTGGAATGCTTTACAGATGAAAAATGGCCATCCATCAACAATGTATTCTGTACACAGACTTTAAATGATATCTTTGAATCTGATATGGATGTTAAAGAAGCTCTTGATGCAGCTCAGGATACACTGGAAAATGAATTCGCAGAATAACAAAAAACGAGTCATAGGGATGTGGGGCAAAACCTACATCCCTATTTTCATAAAAAGAAAGGGGTATTAAATCAAATGAAGATTAAGAAATTTTTATACTCACAAAAAGCTGCTCCTTATATATTCATTCTTCCATTTGTAATTACCATTATTTTATTTTGGATTTCTCCTATTGCAAATGGCGTTTTGTTAAGTTTTCAAGATGTGTTAAAAGATGAGTGGGTGGGATTTAAGAATTACTCAAGACTGATTACAGATAAAATGTTTTATAAAGCAGTTTATAACAGTTTAAAGTATATGATTGGAACATTGATACTTTTAATTCCTTTCCCAATGTTATTTGCCAGTCTTTTAAACAGCAAATTGATGAAAGGGCAAAACTTTTTTAAATCCGTTTATTTCCTTCCTGCACTTACATCTGTAGTAGTAGCAGGTACGATTTTCCGTCTGATGTTTGGTGAAATGGATAGTGCTCTTGCAAATCAGGTTATGGACTTTTTGGGAAATCTCCAATTAAATGGTTGAAAGGTGAATGGACAGGGTATTTTGCTCTTTTAGTAGTAGCGTGCTGGAGATGGACAGGTGTAAATATTCTTTATTTCCTTGCGGGACTACAGAGTATTCCTACTGATATTTATGAAGCGGCATCTATTGACGGTGCAAGTAAATGGCAGCAGTTTATTAAGATATCATTCCCATTAGTAAAACCTACAACAATATATGTACTGACAATCAGTATCTATGCCGGATTGGCGATGTTCCTTGAGTCTTTCATGTTATGGAAAGGAGTAAACTCTCCTCAAAATATCGGTTTGACCATTGTAGGATACCTATATAGACAGGGTATTGAAAAACGTGCTATGGGTTATGCCTGTGCAGTAGGTCTTGTATTGCTTGTTATTGTTATGATTATTAATCTGGTTCAGTTAGTTGCAACAGGAACATTTAAGAAGGAGGAGAGATAATATGGCAGCAATTGGGAAAAGTCAAAAAAGAAAAAACAAAGTAGCCACAATATGCATGATATTTTTCTTCACTGTTCTTGCTATTTTGATTATTATACCGGTTTATGCGATTTTTATTGCCAGTTTTAAACCGGGTAATGAACTGCTCCAGTATGGACTGAATTTGAATTTAGACTGGGCTAAAATGACCTTGGATAACTATATATTGTTATTTACCGGAAAGCATGATTACTGGATATGGTTTGGAAACAGCCTTTTTCTTACAGTGATTACAGTAGTGTTGACTTTGCTGGTAAGTTCTTTCGTAGCTTATGGTTTTGCTGCCTATGATTTCAAAGGAAAAATTTCTTTTTCCTGCTTGTATTGATTATTTTATCAATTCCTTTTGAAGTTATTATGCTTCCATTGTATAAACAGATGTCTGAATGGGGACTGATGGATAACTACGCAGCAGTAGTAATGCCTTTCCTGGCACATGCGTCCACAATTTTCTTTTTCAGACAGTATCTTTTAAGTACGCCAAAGTCTCTGATTGAAGCAGGACGTATTGATGGATGTACAGAATATGGAATTTTCTTCCGCTTGATTGTGCCGATTATGAAACCTGCATTTTCCGCCATGGCTATTTTAAATGGTATGAATGCATGGAATAACTATATGTGGCCGTTGCTGGTAGTTCGTTCTTCAGAGAAGTATACATTGACCATTGGTTTGAATACGTTGATTAACCCTTATGGAGATAACTACAGTTTGTTGGTAGTAGGTTCTGTATTTTCAATTATTCCTATTTTTATTTTGTTTATTTGTTTCCAGAGATATTTTATTGAGGGAATGACAGCCGGAGCTGTAAAAGAATAATATTAAAATTTTAAATTGATTTTTAGGAGGATTACAAAATGAGTAGAAGAGCAAAAATGATTTTAGATAAAGAAATTCAGATTGCACCTATTGATAAAAGGATTTTTGGTTCTTTTATTGAGCATCTTGGAAGAGCAGTATATGAAGGAATTTATCAGCCCGGACATCCGGCAGCAGATGAAAATGGTTTTCGTCAGGATGTAGTAGAACTGGTAAAAGAATTGAATGTACCGATTATACGTTATCCGGGTGGAAACTTTGTATCTAATTTCTATTGGGAAGATTCAGTAGGTCCTGTGGAGGAAAGACCACATCGATTGGAATTGGCATGGAGAAGTCTTGAAAAGAATGAAATTGGTTTAAATGAATTTTCTAAATGGGCAAAACAAGTAAATTCAGAAGTTATGATGGCAGTTAATCTGGGAACCAGAGGTATTTCGGATGCATGTAATCTTTTAGAATATTGTAACCATCCATCAGGTACAAAATATAGTGATTTGCGTATTAAGCATGGTGTGAAAGATCCTCATAATATTAAAGTTTGGTGCCTTGGAAATGAAATGGATGGTCCATGCAGATCGGACATAAAACAATGGAGGAATATGGACGTCTGGCTGAGGAAACAGCAAAGGCAATGCGTTTAATTGATCCAAGTATTGAGTTGGTTTCCTGCGGAAGTTCTGCTCGTGATATGCCTACATTCCCTGATTGGGAAGTAACTACATTGTCCCATACTTATGATTATGTAGATTATGTTTCTCTGCATCAATATTATGGAAACCGTGATGATGACAGTAATGATTATCTGGCACAGTCTGATGATATGGACGATTTTATTCGTACAGTAATTTCAACCTGCGATTATGTAAAAGCGAAAAAACGCAGTAAAAAAGTTATGAATTTAAGTTTTGACGAATGGAATGTGTGGTTCCATTCTAATGCGGCAGATGATGATATTACAGAAAATCATCCGTGGCAGGTGGCTCCGCCAATGCTGGAGGATATTTATAACTTTGAAGATGCTCTGCTGGTAGGACTGATGCTGATTACTCTGATGAAACATGCAGACCGTGTAAAGATGGCATGTCTGGCACAGCTGGTAAATGTAATTGCTCCAATTATGACAGATGCAGCAGGCGGCGCTTGGAAACAGACAATTTTTTATCCATTTATGCATGCTTCTAAATATGGACGTGGTATTGCTTTGCAGCCTATTATTTCAGGAACAAAACATGCTACAGCAAAACACGATGAAATTACGGATGTTGAATCTGTTGCAGTATATAACGAAGAAAAGGATGAAGTTACAATTTTTGCAGTAAATCGTAATCTGGAAGAGGATGTAGAATTGACTACAGATGTAAGAAGCTTTGAAGGGTATCGTGTTCTGGAACATATTGTAATGGAAATGAAGACTTGAAAGCTACAAATAGCCTTTTGGGAGAAAAGGTTTATCCGGTAAATGCAGATGACAGAAGCAAACTTGACGGCGGAGTTGTGACAAGTGTATTGAAAAAGCTACATGGAATGTAATTCGCCTTGGCAAATAATTGGTATGAAACGGATACAGGAGTTGAAATATGAATAATACAAATTATAAGAAGACGGAATATAATCAGCCTTTGATTGAGCAGAGGGCAGATCCATATATATACCGTCATGTAGATGGAAGTTATTATTTTGCTGCATCTGTACCGGAGTACGACAGGATTGTATTGAGAAAAGCTACAACTATCAAGGGATTGAAGGATGCCACAGAGGTGACACTTTGGGTGAAGCATGAAAGAGGAGAACAGAGTATTCATGTCTGGGCACCGGAAATTCATTATCTGGATGGTGGATGGTATATTTATTATGCTGCCGGAGATAAGGACGATATTTGGCAAATACGTCCTTATGTGCTCCGCTGCACAGGTGATGACCCCATGAAGGATAAATGGGAAGAGTTGGGAATGATGCAGGCTGCAGAGGGAGATGATTTTTCATTCCATGCTTTTTCTCTGGATGCTACAGTGTTTGAAAATAAAGGGGAGCATTATTATATTTGGGCTGAGAAGACGGGAGTGGGAAAACAGGTTTCTAATCTTTATATTGCAAGGATGGCAGCGCCAAATAAACTTGCAACAGCTCAAGTGCTTTTGACGACACCTGATTATGACTGGGAAAGAGTTGATTTTTGGGTGAACGAAGGACCTGCAATTTTGAAAAAGAACGGAAAAATTTTTATGACATTTTCTGCCAGCGCTACAGGTGCATGCTATTGCATGGGAATGATGTATGTGGATGAAAATGCAGACCTTTTAGACCCTGGTGTATGGACGAAGCTTCGCTATCCTGTTCTGAAAACAGAGGAAGAAAAAGGAATTTATGGACCGGGGCATAATTCTTTTGTGAAAGAGGAAGATGGAGAAACGGATTTGTGTGTGTACCATGCAAGACAGTATGATGAAATTATAGGAGACCCCCTATATGATGCAAATCGTCATACGATGTTGATGAGGGTGACATTTGATGAAAAAGGATTTCCGGTATTTGAGTATCAGAAAATTTTGTATAAATACGTTGATACTCTACCTAGGTCAAGTGAAACGTATAATATATAAAAAATAAACAAAAAATAGGTGTAAAAATTGGTATAACGCAACGAAATGATGATAAAATGACGAAAATAGTTGAATATTCAAATTGCCAATAGTATAATTTGCTTATAATTAGTAAAACGTTTCAAAAAGAAGAAATATAAAGAAAAAGGTATAAAAAAGGAGGAGATAGCAAGAAAGAATTTATGGTGTAACCGATAATTTTTAGAAAGGAAAAGTGAGTGTATGAAGAAGGTAAGACATTTAATTAAGAAAAAAGTAGTACCATTTGCATTATCGGCTGCAATGGTTACTCTTTCTGTATCTGGTGCGATTCCAAATACAGTTTTGACTGTAAAAGCGGCAAATGATGCAATTGGAAATGACAGTCTTGCTGTTGAAATTGGTGATTTGGGACAGATTGCTTCTATGAAGATTAAGAACAATCGTCTGAGTAATAACGGCAGTGAGATGAATTTTGTATTACCAAACGATACCAAAAACCAGAATAATACAGCGCATCAATGGATGGGCGAAATGATTTTTTCTTATCGTACCAGTGAAGACGGAACCTTTCCGGATGATAGAACAGGGTTTGTTGAGGTAGATACGAATAAAACATTGGCAGCAGGTGGTTCGACAACATATTCAGATGCAACGGAGAACTTAGAGAGCAATCCTTATATTAAGAAAAATGTAGTAAGTGATAAAAAGGTAGAAATTAATTATATCGGTCAAGATGAAGATTCAACAGATGAACGCACCATGAAAGGATTTGATGTAGAATCTGTATATGATATGGATACAGAGGATGGTTCTTTGCTGTGGAGTATTACATTGAAAAACAAAGGATCAAAACATATTGAGTTTGGTGACGTGGGTCTTCCTATGCCTTGGAATAATAAGTATGCAAATATCAGTGATACTTATAATAATCGTACAACGGTTCATACATTTGCGGGTGCAGACAGTGGTTACGCATACGCAATTCGATGCAGCGGTGAAGGCAACTATATGCTCTTTACGCCTGTTCCTGAAAGTGGAGCAAGAATTGAGTATATCGATAATTGGACAGGAAAGATTAACGGTGTAGAAGGAACTCGTGCCGGAGATACGTTCCAGAACTGGACAAGTGATACCGGTGGATGGTTCCCGGGACTTCAGGTATATTATATTCATTCAAAAGATATTCAGAAAACAGGACGTGGTTACTATACGGATGCGACAAGTCTTGTACTTGCACCGGGTGAGAGTAAAACTTATCAGTTTAAATTCTCTGCTGTACGAGCAGGTGATAATACACCTCAGGAGAGTGCGGAAAGCGAAAATAATGCCTCTGATTCTGTAGAGGAACGTGAAGCAAATATGCGTTCTATTATGTACGATGCAGGTATGATTGATGCTGTTGCAGTTCCAAGCTTTCAGACAGCCATTAATATGCCTACAAAATTAGATTTGCATTATGATGACAGCAAGATTACAGATGTTGAAGTTGATGTACAGTGTGTACATGAAAATGACCCATTTGATGAAGCGCATATTCCGGAACAGACGGGAGGTTTAGTAAACAATTCCCGCACAGGAGAATGTGCGCAGAACGATTCTGCTACATACGTGGAAACAAAGGTTGTAGATGGCGAGCAGCATCATATTTATAATTTGAACTTTGGATGTATTGGAAATAACAGTGTTCGTGTTAATTATAAATTAAATGGTGAACAGAAATTTACACAGTATGAATTTAACGTATTAGAAAGCTTAGATGATACAATTGAAACTCATGCAGATTTTATGGTAAATACAACCCAGGATAATGATACGGAAAGTCCTACTTATGGTATTTACAGTGACTGGTATTTTGCAAGTGGCAGAGATACCAATGAAAAAAATCACTGGGGAGATGACTGGAGTATGATAATATTAACTTCATTACAATGAAAAATTATCTGGACCCAGATCCGGAAGAAGTAAAATCTATCGAGAAATATCTCATTGATTTCATGTGGAATAATTACATGAAATATACACAGTCCACCTATACTGTTGCTAACTATTTGAGTGCATCCGGTGTATACGGTACTTCTGCATCTCCATATACACGTACATATTCAGAAGTAATGGAAGCTACCGGTTTCTATAATATGTACCGACTGGAAAAAGCATATCCTGATTTAATTGAGTATCGTGAAAGTCCGGAATGGTATCTGGAAAAAGCTTATGGTATTTACAGCAATCGTGTAGGAAGCGGACCTATCGGTTTTTATGGCGAACAGCAAATTCCTGATATGATTGAATCCCTTCGTGAAGAAGGTATGTTTGAAGAAGCAGATAATCTTCAAGAACAATTTGCGAAAAATAAAGGTACAAACATGGCAACTGCTGATTACCCATATGGTTCAGAATTTGAATATGACAATACGGGTGAAGAAGGTGCTTATGCTGCGGCAAAAGCTTTAAGAGAATATTATCCTGATGATAAGAATACAGAAAAAGCTTTAAGTAATATGGAAAGAGCAGAGTGGAAGACACGTGCTATGCGTGGTATTCAGCCAACCTGGTATCAATATGCCGACCCTGTATTCCGCGGTGGTGAAACATGGTGGAATTTCCAGTATACTGCGTCTTTAGCAGGTTCTATTATGGATGACTGGTTACGTTATCAGGACAACGGATGGGATAATGACAGCAGCGCATGGGCACAGCGTGTAAACTATGCAGCAAAAATTTCTAATTTTAATGCTGTCAACATGGGACAGATTTCTGAGGATTATGTAGGTAATGTAAGCTGGAGATACACAATGTCCAAAGGCGGATATGGTGCTCAAAACGTTAATGATGGAGGAACTCGTGTTCAGAACAATGGTTGGAACGATTTCTCAGGAGAAAGTGATGAAGGTCTTTATGGCTCTCTGTTAAGTATCAGTTCTGATGCCGTAACAGATCCTGTATTTGGTTTGACAGGATATGGCTGTGAAGTGTCTAAAGAGGGAAAGGTTTATACAATTACACCGAAAGATGGTGTTGGCAAACGTTTTAACGTAATCGACAGCAAGATTTATGCAGAACTTGAGCAGGACTCCAGTTCTAAAACTGTGGTAAACGCAGATGGTTCTTACTTAGAATTTAATTTGGAAAATAAACTTGGAACAGAGCATGTTTCCAGAATTAAACTTAGCGGTACAGGTATTTCTGATGGATATTACAGCATAAGTGTAAATGGTGAAGCAGCCGGACAGTGCTATGTAAAGGGAAATGAGGGCATTGCTCATGCAGTAATTCCGGCAGATGCTACGGCAAAAGTGACAATCAGTAAGATGAAAGCCGGAATTAATGCAGCTCCTGTAATTCGTACTATAAAAGTTGATGAGGACGCAAAAGCATTAGTACCTTTCAGAGTAGAAGCTTCTGCTTATGATGATGGTGCTCCGGACGGAACATTAACTTATAAGTGGGAAACTGTAAGCACTCCTGAGGGCGGAGAACTTACATTTGATGAAGATAATAAACCTTATGCAGAATTGTCTGCAACAGCGGTAGGTGAATACAAAGTAAAACTTACAGTTTCTGACGGAGAACTTACTACAGAAAAAGAGGAAACATTTAATGTTTTAGCTGCTCCTGATAAACAGGCTCCTGTTATTGGCAGTGTAACAGCAGTACAAAATCCTTCGAATACTACTATTGCAGAGTTAAGCGGAAGTGCAACATCTGATTCTGTTTATAACAATGACCTTGAATATGCATGGAGTGTTGTAGAGCAGCCTGAAGGCGGTAATGCAATTATTGCAAACGCAAATCAGAAAGATGCTTTAATGAAAGCCAGTGCAGAAGGTACTTATACTCTTCGTCTTACAGTTACAGATAAAAATCAACAGTATTTGATGAAGATGTATCCGCAAATCAAGATGTTGTTGTTGAAATGAAAGGTGCAGTAGATGGTGTAGAACGTACAGGCGCAATTATTACACAGGTTGGTACAGCACCGACGCTTCCGGAAACAATGGATATTATTTATCCGGATGGAACAGTGAAAAACAGTACAATTGTATGGGATGAAATTCCAGAAAGCTCCTATGCGGAAAAAGGAGAATTTACAGTATCCGGTACGGTAAAGGATACAGAAATGAAGGTTGAAGCTCGAGTTATGGTAGTATCCGGTAAAGCTGCAAATCTGGCTCTTGTGGGAGTTCCATCAGCGATTATTAATACACCAAGTGACCTCGGCGGTGTTGCAGGATTAAATGTGGATATGATCCGGCAAACTCCAGAGATAAAACACATGGCGTATGGCATAACTGGCAGGGAGATCAGGGTGGTCCTGCATGGGTACAGTACACATGGGATTCACCGGTTATGATTTATCAGTCTAACGCATATTACTTCACAGATGGCAACTTTGTTCCTAAGGATGTAAGCTATCAGTATCAGGATGAAAATGGTACATGGCGCGACCTTCCAAATGTTCAGGGATGTGGTACAGAACTGGATAAATACAATGTGACAACATTTGACCCGGTATATGCAGTTGCAATTCGTATGAATATGACACCAAAGACATTGGGATGCGGTGTTATTGAATGGCAGGTAATGGGCTATGCAGATAATATTGTAGATAAGGTTCTTTTACGAAAAGTAATTGACGATGCAGATGCCTTGAATTTAGATTTGTTTGTAATGGCAGATGAATTAAAAGCGGCGCTTGATGAAGCAAAAGCAGAGGCAAAAGCAGTATTTGAAAATAAGAAAGCAACACAGGAAGAAGTAGATGCAGCAGTAGAAAAATTATCTAACTTAATTGTATCACTTCCTACAAAAGACGGAAATATGGCATATAGTGCAGCGGTTTCTACAAGTTATGTATCCAGTTGGGAAAAATTAGAGGCTGTACGTGATGGAAAGGTTCCGGCAAACTCTTATAATCCAAGTGGTCCAAGATATGGAACATGGGGAAATGAAAGCGGAGAGGAGACTGTAACTTATACATGGAATACACCGATTAAGCTGCAGAGTGCAGATATTTATTTCTGGTATGACGGAGAAGAAAACAAACCAACAAGCGGTGGTATTCAAATTCCTAAAGAGTATTATTATGAATATCTGGATGCTGACGGAAACTGGCAGAAAGTAGATAATCCATCTGCATATACATTAAATCTGGATGGATTTAATAATACAACTTTTGATGAAGTATCCACAACAGCAATTCGTGTTACTATGAAGAAACAGGCGAACGATGGTAACGGTGTTGGTCTTGTAGAATGGAAAGTATACAGTGAACGCGGTGAAGAAAAACCTCCCGTAGATAAAGATGCTTTATTGAAAGCTATTGAAGCAGCAGAAAAATTAGATGAAAGTCTTTATACAGAAGAAACATGGTCTGTATTTGCAAAAGCTCTTGAAAATGCAAAAGCAGTAGCGAAAGATGAAAATGCAACGGATGAGGTAATTGAAAACGCGGTAAAAGAACTTATTGCAGCACAGAATGCGTTAGAAAAAAACCACAAGAAAATAAGAATATTGCTTCTTTGGCAAAAGCAGATGGTATCTGCGATTATGTGGATGACCTTGGCGGTCTTGCAACATTGAATGATGGTATTGACCCGTCCGATTCCGGTGATAAGTCAAATGGAACATGGCATAACTGGAACCACCGTTATGATGAAGAAAACAATATACAGAATGCTTGGTTATCTTATACATGGGATGAAACAGTTATTCTTGAAAGCACAGATGTTTACTATTTCTCAGATGGCGGCGGAATTCAAATGCCAAAAGCTGTAAGCTTTGAATATTTAGACGAAAACGGAGAATGGACTGCAGTAGAGGCAGAAAGTACAAGTGAAGAAAATAAATATAACACAACACAACTTGGAAATATTAAGACAACAGCAATTAGAATGACAATGGAACCACAGTTCCTTAATGATAATGATCCGGCATGTGGTATTGGTGTTATTGAATGGAAAGTGAATGGTTCTACTGTTCCAAGCGTAGATAAAGAAGCTCTGGCAGCAGCTATTGAAGATGCTAAAAAAGTAACAGAGAAAGATAAATACACAGCAGAAAGCTGGGAAGTATTTGAAACAGCATTAAAAGAGGCTCAGAAGTATACGATAAAGAAGATGCAACACAGGAAGAAGTAGATGCAGCAGTCAAAGCATTGAAAGAAACTCAGGGAGCATTAGTTGAAGCAGAACCAGAACTGGAAGGATGGGTTTCAACAGAAAACGGTTGGGAATACTATGAAGACGGACAGAAAGCAGTTGGTTGGAAAGTAATCTCCGGAGAATGGTATTACTTTAATGAAAATGGAATTATGGCAACTGGTTGGGTATTTGTAGGAAACCATTGGTACTATATGGACCAGTGGGGAGCAATGCTGACTGGTTGGGTATATGTAGACGGCCATTACTACTACATGGATCAGTGGGGAGCAATGCGACTGGCTGGGTATATGTAGATGGACATTATTACTACAATGGATCAGTGGGGAACAGATGCG
>ENA-OQIC01000888-OQIC01000888.1-human-gut-metagenome-genome-assembly--contig:-NODE-888-length-11609-cov-2.886257_pt1 | contig 11609 bp, 11 predicted proteins | sample MGYA00242572_ERZ504736 | MGnify/ENA primary metagenome ERZ504736 (study PRJEB26092, sample SAMD00036201) | human gut metagenome | host: Homo sapiens | study: EMG produced TPA metagenomics assembly of... | reverse complement strand
CTCTGTTTGTCTGTTTGATTCCGACTACTATCGGAGGATTACTTTCTGCCATCGGTATTGCCGGTATGGATCGTGCATTACGTGCCAATGTGATTACAAAGTCGGGTAAAGCGGTGGAGACGGCAGGAGATATCGATACACTGTTGCTTGATAAAACCGGTACTATTACGATTGGTAACCGCAGGGCAACGAAATTCCATTCGGCACCTGGAGTCGGTCCGCGGGAGTTTGTAACAACCTGTCTGTTGGCTTCGCTTTCGGACGAGACGCCCGAGGGTAAATCTATTGTAGAGTTAGGACGTGAATCGGGGGTACGGATGCGGAGTCTTCAGACGGCCGGTGCCGGATGATTCAGTTTACGGCTGAAACCAAATGTTCGGGTGTTGATCTGGCCGATGGCACACAGATACGTAAAGGAGCGTTCGATGCGATCCGTAAGATTACGGAAGCAGCCGGGAATAAATTCCCGAAAGAAATAGAAGAAGTGATCGGTGAGATCTCTGGTAATGGAGGTACACCGTTGGTAGTGTGTGTCAACCGGAAGGTGACCGGAGTTATCGAGTTGCAGGATATTATAAAACCGGGCATTCAGGAACGTTTTGAACGTCTGCGCAAGATGGGAGTGAAGACAGTGATGGTAACCGGTGACAATCCTTTGACCGCCAAGTACATTGCCGAAAAGGCGGGAGTGGACGACTTTATAGCTGAGGCAAAGCCTGAAGACAAGATGGAATACATCCGTAAAGAACAACAGTCCGGTAAGTTGGTGGCGATGATGGGAGACGGAACGAATGATGCTCCTGCATTGGCGCAGGCAAATGTCGGTGTGGCAATGAATAGCGGTACGCAGGCAGCCAAGGAGGCCGGCAATATGGTCGACTCGATAATGACCCGACTAAATTGATAGAGATTGTGGAAATCGGAAAGCAGTTGCTGATGACTCGTGGAACCCTGACTACTTTCTCTATTGCCAACGATGTGGCAAAATACTTTGCCATTGTACCTGCTTTGTTTATGGTGGCTATTCCAGAGTTGGGTGCACTCAATATTATGAATCTGCATAGTCCGGAAAGTGCTATACTCTCTGCTGTCATATTCAATGCCATCATTATCCCGATCCTGATACCATTGGCGCTGAAAGGAGTACAATATAAACCGATCGGTGCATCGGCTTTGCTCCGTCGGAACCTTTTAATCTATGGGTTAGGAGGAGTGATTGTTCCCTTTGTCGGAATCAAGTTAATCGATTTGGTTGTCAGTTTATTCTTTTAAATATTCAAGCAATGAAAACATTATTAAAATCTATCAAGATAACTCTCGTCTTTTGTGTATTCTTCTCTGTATTTTATATCCTCGTGCTGTGGCTGTTTGCACAGGTAGCCGGTCCTAACCGGGGAAATGCAGAAGTAGTTACCTTAAACGGAAAAGTGGTAGGGGCTGCCAATGTAGGACAGACTTTTACGGAAGAAAAATATTTTGGGGACGCCCCTCATGTGCCGGTGATGGCTATGATGCAACCAGTTCGGCAGGTAGCAATAAAGGGCCGACCAATCCTGAATATCTGGCAGAGGTGGAGGCACGCATCGATACTTTCCTCATTCATCATCCGTATCTGGCACGCAAGGATGTACCTGCCGAGATGGTGACAGCCAGTGCCTCGGGACTGGATCCGGACATCACTCCACAGAGTGCTTATGTACAAGTGAAAAGAGTGGCGCAGGCACGTGGCATGGATGTGGAAGAGGTGAGAAGAGTCGTAGATAAAGCTGTAGAGAAGCCGTTGTTGGGGATATTCGGAACCGAGAAAGTAAATGTATTAAAGTTGAATATAGCTCTGGAAGAGTTAAAAAACAGATAGAAAGTAAAGATGAAAAATGTCATAAATAAAAACACGATTTTAGCCTTGATGGTGATTGGAATGATGTGCTTCTGGGGAAGTATGAACGCGAATGCCCAACAGTTTAATGTTCAGGGAGATCTCGTAAGTTCATATGTCTGGCGCGGAATGTATCAGACAGGAGCGAGTATCCAGCCGACTTTGGGATTTAGTGTCGGAAACTTTTCATTGACCGCATGGGGCTCCACCGATTTTGACGGAACTTCTGCTTCGGCAGGAGCTGCTGCCAAGGAGATCGATCTGACGGCTGCATACACATTAGGTCGTTCCGGTCTGACCGTATCGGTTGCCGACTTGTGGTGGGCAGGACAGGGAGCACGTAAATACTTTAATTTTAAGAGTCATGAAACGGCTCACCACTTTGAGGTAGGAGTGGCTTATACTGTGCAGTCCGAAACATTTCCTTTGTCTGTTGCATGGTATACCATGTTTGCAGGGCAAGATAAGAATGCGGAGGGAGACCAGAATTATTCGTCTTATGTTGAATTCAACTATCCCTTCAGAGTGAGAATGGTGGATTTAAACGTAACGTGTGGAATGGTTCCTTATGCCGCTCTCCAATACAATTGTGATGGGTTTGCCGTAACCAATGTTGCTTTGAAAGGAACTACTCAGATCAGGTTCACTGATAAGTTTGCTTTGCCTGTATTTGCACAGGCTGTTTGGAATCCCCGTATGGAAGATGCGCATTTAGTGTTTGGTATTACTTTAAAGCCATGAAATCAGATATAACTTAGGAATTTAAAAAGTGGTTAGTCAACCCGTGGCAGTAGCGATACTGTTACGGGTTATGCAGTATAAAAATTGAAGAAAAGATGGATAGAGAAGAAAGTGTACAGCATTTCCTCGACTTGATAAAAAAATCCCGTCGTGGCAAGTTTAAGGTTTATATCGGTATGATTGCCGGTGTAGGCAAATCGTACCGGATGCTCCAGGAAGCACATGATCTGATTGATAACGGGGTGGATGTCCGGATCGGATATATTGAGACACATGGTCGTGCCGGGACGGAAGCCCTGTTGAAAGGTTTACCTGTTATCCGGCGCAGGAAACTGTTTTATAAGGGGAAAGAGCTCGAGGAGATGGATCTGGAAGCGATTATCCGTATTCATCCCGAAATTGTAATTGTAGACGAACTGGCACATACCAATGTGGAAGGAAGCTTGAATGAGAAACGTTGGCAAGATGTGATGACACTGCTTGATGAAGGGATTAATGTGATTTCGGCAGTCAACATTCAGCACATCGAGAGTGTGAATGAAGAGGTGCAAGATATCGCAGGTATTGAAGTGAAGGAGCGTATTCCCGATAGCGTTCTTCAAGAGGCTGATGAGGTCGTAAATATTGATCTTACGGCCGAAGAACTGATAACCAGACTTAAAGCTGGAAAGATATATAAGCCGGAAAAAATACAGACTGCACTCAATAATTTCTTTAAGACCGAGAATATCCTGCAACTCCGTGAACTTGCACTGAAGGAGGTTGCCTTGCGAGTGGAAAAGAAAGTAGAGAATGAGGTTGTGATGGGTATTGGTTTGGGAGTTCGCCATGAAAAGTTTATGGCGTGCATCAGTAGCCAAGAGAAGACGCCCCGCCGTATTATAAGGAAAGTAGCCCGTTTGGCTACCCGATATAATACCTCGTTTGTCGCTCTTTACGTACAAGTTCCCAAAGAAAGCATGGAACGTATCGATTTGGCCAGCCAGAGACATCTGCTGAATCATTTTAAGTTGGTGACTGAGTTGGGTGGGGAAGTCGTCCAGGTACAGTCGAAAGATATATTAGGCAGCATTGTGCAGGTTTGTAAGGAGAAACAGATATCCCACTGTTTGCATGGGTTCCCCAGGCCTTCGCCTGCCGGGAGCATTGTGTAGCGTGCTGAAATATCGCAGATTTTTAAATAATCTGGCACAAGCGAACATAGATTTGATTATACTTGCATAAAAAAATGATTTAGTCTTAGTTATCCATTATGAATATAAAAACCAAACTACTTTTCGGCATTGGAATATTGGCCGGAATGATTATTTTACTGGTAACACTTTCAGTAGTAAACCTTCAGATTCTAACGGCCACGGAACCTGATAGTCCGGTTGCCATGCCTGCTTTGGAGCGTGCGCTCTTATGGATCTCCGTAACAGGTGGCATTTGTATCCTCACGGGTTTGGTCCTGCTTATCTGGCTACCCCGTTCTATTAATAGGCCGGTAAAAGAACTGACTTGTGGTATCTTGGAAATAGCCAATCATAATTATGAAAAGAGATTGGATATGAGAGGATACGAAGAGTTCAGGGAAGTTTCGGATAGTTTTAACCGCATGGCTGAGAAACTGACAGAGTATCGTGACAGTACATTGGCTGATATTCTTTCTGCAAAAAAATTCCTTGAAGCCGTTGTTAACAGTATTCATGAGCCGATTATCGGCTTAAATACCGAACGGGAAATTCTTTTTATCAATAATGAAGCATTGAATGTACTCAATATGAAGCGTGAGAATGTAATCCGGAAGTCCGCCGAAGAACTTTCTCTGAAGAATGATTTGCTTCGCAGGCTGATACGTGAGTTGGTGACTCCCGGTGAGAAGAATGAACCTTTAAAAATCTATGCGGACAATAAAGAAAGCTATTTCCAAGCCTCGTATATTCCGATTGAGAATGCGGCGGCAGAAGAAGGAGAGGCTCGAAACCTGGGAGACGTTATCTTGCTGAAAAATATTACAGAGTTCAAAGAACTCGATTCTGCAAAAACCACTTTTATCTCTACCATCTCCCACGAACTGAAGACTCCTATTTCTGCTATAATGATGAGTCTTCAATTGCTGGAGGACAAAAGAGTAGGCTCTTTGAATGGCGAACAAGAACAATTATCGAAGAATATAAGGGACAATAGCCAGCGCTTACTCGATATTACCGGAGAGTTACTGAACATGACGCAGGTGGAAGCCGGCAAGCTTCAAATGATGCCTAAAATTACGAAACCTATCGAACTGATTGAGTACGCCATCAAGGCCAATCAGGTACAGGCTGATAAGTTTAATATACAAATAGAAGTTGACTATCCTCAAGAGAAGATACCGAAACTGTTTGTAGATAGTGAAAAAATAGCTTGGGTACTTACTAATCTTTTAAGCAATGCGATTCGCTATTCGAAAGAGAATGGCCGGGTAGTGATTGGCGTAAGGCATAAAAAAGAGTATATCGAGCTCTATGTGCAAGACTTTGGCAAAGGAATCGATCCAAGATATCACCAAAGCATTTTTGATCGTTATTTCCGTGTACCGGGAACTAAAGTTCAGGGTAGCGGTTTGGGATTGTCCATTTCGAAAGACTTTGTAGAAGCACATGGAGGGACATTGACCGTACAGAGCGAACCGGGTAAGGGGAGTTGCTTTGTGATAAGGTTGAAGGCATGATAATGCTGGAAATTATGGAGATAGACTTGTGATTCTGTGGGACTTTTTCCTAGAAAAACTACTTATGACATTATTATATTAAGGTTTTTTATTATTTTTGCCGACGTATTGATATATAATATGATACTTGTCTAAGTTAATCTTTTAAGTGGATAATAATGCATTCTGAAATCGCAGAAGAAAAATTACTGGTCTCCCAATTCTCCCAAGGAAGCCATATAGCGTTTAAGGCATTGTTTATGCGTTATTATCCGAAGGTGCGCTCTTTTATAATGGGATTGGTTAAATCGGAGAGTGAAGCCGAAGATTTGACACAAGAAGTTTTTCTCAAACTGTGGACGCACCGTGAGAAATTTTGTGAAGTAGAAGTGTTCGGAACCTATCTGTATGTCTTGACTAAAAATACAACTTTCAATTATTTGCGTTCCCGGCAGAATCGTCAGGATAGTCAGGGGACAGAATGGGTAGAAGAGTCTACAGACACGACTCCTTATGAAGAGTTGGTTGCTAAAGACTTGCAGCTATTGATTGATATGGTGGTGGAGAATATGCCTCCTCAACGGCAAATGATTTTTCGGTTGAATCGGGAGGCCGGACTGACCAATGCAGAAATAGCGGAGAAGTTGCAGATTAGTAAAAAAACTGTTGAGAACCATCTTAACTTAGCGTTGAAAGAACTGAAAAATGCTTTGTTATTCTTTATATTTCTCTATTTATGTTAATACGGTTGGGGATATATCCGGATTTATGCGTCCTATTATAAATTAGTGGTAGAATGAGTTATTTAAAAAATATAATTACTTACTTTTTCATCATCCGGCATCGGACGGAGTGGTGGAAAGAGTACATCAACGACTGGCCGATACAAACAGCGGACAAGAGAAAGAAGAGGTCTTGTCCGGTATTTGGGAACAGATCGGTTTTCCACAGGCGGATGAACATCAAACGCTGAGAGCTTTTGAAAAGCTGGAACAACAGATTGGAGGAGATTCTTTAAAATCGGAATCTTCTTTTTCGCGTTTTCGTATTCCCCGATGGAGTTGGATTGCTGCTTCTATCATCGTCCCCTTATTACTATTGTTCGGTTCCGCTTACTTATACAAAGAAACTCTTATCATTAAGAACGAACTTAGCAATGTGACTTTCATTCAATATTATGTTAGTAATGGAAAACGGGAGCAAGTCACTTTACCCGATCGATCGAAAGTTTGGCTTAATTCCGGTTCTTTGCTGATCTATCCGTCTGCGTTTATAGGAAACGAACGTGAGGTCTATCTGGCTGGTGAAGGCTATTTCTCGGTGACAAAAGATAAAGAATGCCCATTTATTGTAAAAACGAACTCTGTTTCTGTAAGTGTACTTGGTACGGAATTCAATATAAACGCTTATCCGAATATAGATAAGGTAGTGACTACTTTGGAAGAAGGATCTATCCGTATGTCGCTGAATCGTTTCGATTCATCCTATTTGTTGGAGCCGGATGATCAGATTGTTTATATTCCGTCCACCGGACATATAGAGAGAAAACGCGTGAAGGCCTCTGATTATTCTGATTGGAGAGGTGGAGGTTTGTATTTCAGTAATAGTCCATTCAAAGAAGTGATACAGACTATAGAACGTACCTATTCGGTTCAGGTACATTTGCAGACTTCTATTTATCAATCCAATAATCTGACTATTCATTTCTATCCTAATGAGTCCATCGAGAATATTATGATGTTGATTAAAGAAATGATCCCTGGACTTGAATACCAGATAGAGGGGAAAGATATTTATATAGATTAAGGCTTGGCCTATATTATCATTTGTTAACATTATATCGTTGGGTGTAGTTAAACAACAGACTGTCCTATTGTAAAAGCCGCCAAAGGACGGCTATTGTTTAACTAAAAAAATAATATTATGAACAAAAATCGATCAATCCGAGTGGCAGCTTTTTGCCTTGGTTTGATGTTGGCGGGTTCTCTGCAAGTACATGCCCAGAAAGTAACATTTCGGGATGGAACAGTGTCGTTGAAACAAGCGTTTGAAAAGATCGAAGCATCTTCGAAGTATAAAATCGCTTATAATGATTCACACCTGAATGTTTCTCGTAAAGTTTCGTTGAATCAAAAAGAAACCGAAGTACTGGAGATATTGGCAACTATCCTGAAAGATACGGGTTATACGTACAAAAAGAACGGTAACTACATTGTGATTGTTCCCGTGGAACAAAAGCCGGCTTCAAAAGTCAAAAAGGTAAAAGGAGTTGTGAAAGATGCCAGCGGTGAAGCGATTATCGGAGCAAACGTATTGGTAAAGGGTACGGCAACAGGCGTGATCACCGATATGAACGGAAGTTTTGAGTTGGAAGTGCCGGGTAACGCAGTATTGCAGATCACCTATATTGGATATGTACAGCAGGATGTTGCTGTAAAAAACCGGGACCAATTGGCTGTGTTACTGAAAGAAGATACTAAAACCTTGGATGAGGTTGTTGTCGTAGGTTATGGTACAATGAAGAAAAAGGACCTGACCGGTGCAGTAGCATCAGTGAAGATGGACGATACTCCCCTAAGTACGATATCTACAGTGAGCCATGCGTTAGCCGGAAAAGCAGCAGGTTTACAGGTAAATACAATCAGTGCCCAGCCTGGTGGCGGCACAACGTTTCGGATTCGTGGAGCTGCTTCGACCGGAGCAGGCAATGATCCGTTGATTATTGTGGATGGATTTCCTGTAAGTAATGCAGGTAATGTGAGTGTCGGTTATAACAGTGATAATGGTACGACTGACAATATATTGGCCTCGATCAACCCCAATGATATCGAATCAATTGAAGTATTGAAGGATGCCAGTTCTACTGCTATTTACGGTGCACGTGCGGGCAGTGGTGTTATTATCATTACAACCAAACGGGGAAAAGAGGGTAAACCGAAAGTTACCTATTCAGGATCTGCCACTGTGCAGACTATGGCTACTAAATATGAAATGCTGGATGCACAGGATTTTATGATTCAGTCTAACCGCTGGTTTAAAGAAAAGTGGATGTATGATAATAAAGTCGGCATTTATGGTGGTAAAAATGAATCGGAGGCCGGCAGTGCATATCATCCCAAATATTCGGATGCGGATATTGCGAATCCGGTAAATGATACAGATTGGTATGATCGTATTACTCGTACGGGTTTTCAGACACAGCATAATATCTCAATCAATGGAGGTACGGAGTATACCAAATATCTGATTTCTGGTAACTTCTTTAATCAAAAGGGCATTGTAAAGAATAATGGCATGTCGCGTTATACTGGCCGTGTAAATCTGGATCAGAAGCTCAGTAAATATGCAAAAGTAGGTATCAACCTGACAGTGAGTCGTAATACATTGGACAATGTTCCGTTGGGAGCAGGGCAAAATGAATATGCCAGTATTTTAGTGTCTGCTGCTCAGTTTAGTCCACTATTGTCTGTGAAAGATGAAAATGGTGATTACAGTCTGAACCAACAGGCTGCTTATATTCCAAATCCTGTTTCGCTACTTGAGATCAGTGATCAGACGACTAAAGAACGTTTCCTGGCCACTCCGTTTGTTGAAATCAAACCAATCAATGAGCTCACATTGAAAGCCAGTTTTGGTATCGATCGTAACTATCAGCGTCGTGAGGTATACATGCCTAAAACAACTCTTTACGGAGAAAAGGCTGATGGCCGTGCAGACATCGGGCAATATGACAGGTCTGATTATTTGTTAGAACTGACTGCCAATTATGCAAAACGTTTGGGTGATCATAATCTGAATGCTTTGGTTGGATACTCTTTTCAAAGATTCACCAGTAAGTATCTCAATGCGGGTAACCAAGGATTTCTGACAGATGCCTTTCTGTTTAATAATCTGGGTGCAGGTACTTATGAAAAACCATGGGTTGGTTCTTCCGCTTCTAAAAGTGAAATGGCCTCTTTCTTCGGTCGTGTAAATTATACCTATAAAGATCGTTACTTGGTGACCGCCACTCTTCGTGCTGATGGTGCCTCTAACTTTGCAAAAATAACCGTTGGGGATATTTCCCTTCTGTGGCTCTGGGCTGGAGATTTACGGAGGAAAACTTTGCCCGGTCTTTGAATTTGGATAAAGTGCTCTCTAACGGTAAGTAAGATTAAGTTACGGACAAACAGGTAACTCGAATATCGGAGATAAATCAGTCACTTATTATGGTACAGGATATAATAAAGTTTTCGGTAATAAAGAATATACAGGAGTCTATGTCAGTCAGATCGGTAATCCGGATTTAAAATGGGAGACGACAACCGAGTGGAATGTAGGATTGGATCTGGGGTTCTTAAACAATCGTTTTAATGTAACTGCAGAATACTTTCATAAGGTAGTTTCTGATTTGCTTAGTTCCCGTAGTGTACTTTCGTATAATGAAGTCGGTTCGATTGCTGCCAATATCGGTAAAACTCAGAGTCAGGGATTTGAGTTGACAATCAATACAAAGAATTTTGATACAAAAGATTTTAGTTGGAATACCGATTTTACTTTCTCGTTCTATCGTGATAAGTGGAAAGAACGTGATGAGAATTGGAGCCCGAATCCATACGATATGTATAATGCTCCGTTGAGAGGATACTATATGTATTTGTCTGACGGGTTGATTCAGCCGGGGGAGGAAGTATCCTGGATGCCGGGAGCTCTACCGGGACAGGTGAAATTAAAAGATATTGATGGATACGCATACAATGAAGACGGAACTTATAAGACCGACAAACATGGCATTCCATTGAGGACTGGAAAGCCCGATGGAAAGATAGATTATGCGGACGCTGTCTTTAAAGGTTGTAGTGATCCGGGTTATTTACTGGGATTGAATAATACTTTCCGTTATAAGAATTTCGACTTGAATGTTTATTTCTATGGTCAGTTGGATTTATTAAAGAGTGGTTCTTATAAAGATTATTGGATTGTCGGTTCAGGAACAATGACCGGGGTGAATAACTTATATCGCGGTTATAACATGCCTACTTCGGCCAAAGAAGTGTGGTCGCATGACAATACATCGGGTAAGATGCCGGGTTATTTTCAGTATATGAGTAATTATGGATATGGAGACTATTTCCTGGAAAAGAGCTGGTTTATTCGCTGTCGCAATATTACGCTGGGATATACATTGCCTGTTAAGTCGGCAAAGAAACTGGTTTCCAATGTACGTATCTACGCCGATGTGAACAACTTGTTTACTATTACTCCGTATGATGGTTTGGATGTGGAAACAGATGATTCTTATTGGGCATATCCCAATGTACGTAGTTTTAGTATTGGTCTGGATATTACTTTCTAAGCAATAAAAAAATAAAGAATGATATGAAAAAGATAATTTATATATTTTCCCTGTTTATCACAGTAATTGGTTTATTAGGCTCTTGCATTAACCTGGAATCCGAATCATATGACTCAATTAATACAACTATATTTCCTACTAATGCAGATGATGCTGATGCATTGGTTATTGCAGCAGCTTACGGTCCGTTCCGTGCAGATGGGTATAGCGGATTATTTCAATGTGCTAAAGGTGGTTTGGCCTCTAATACAGATATGTCTACCGACCTATTGGATTGTAAATGGGGAGATTCGTGGTGGCCGGCTGTATTACAGTTGAATTTCACTGCTACCTCTGATATTCCTACTTCTTTTTACGGAACATGGGCGAATCATATCGGAAAGATGACATTGACATTAGACCGTATCTCTGGTATTGATATGAAAGAAGAAGGAAAAAACACGTTTAATTGCTGAAACACGTTGTGGGCGTGGATGGTTGGCATATATTCTTTACGACTTGTATGGCCCTATTCAGATTCCTTCATTAGAAGTTTTACAGAATCCTACCCAAAAGGTTATTGTACCCCGTTCTTCAAAAGAGGAAACAGTGAAGTTGATTGAAGATGACTTGAAAGCGGCAGCTGAGGTACTTCCTGCTAAATATAGTAAATCTGATGAGAACTTTGGACGGTTCACCAAAGGACTGGCATATACGGTGTTGATGAAACTTTATATGCATGAAAAAGAATGGGGCAAGGCTGTGGAATGTGGCAGAGAAGTCATGAAATGTGGATATTCGTTGGTTACTAATTATAAGGACATTTTTACTTTAGACAATGAGGGTAATGATGAAATGATCTTTCATGCATTGAAACCAGAGGAGTAAACGAACAGATGTGGCATGCGCATGTGTTGCCAAGCAACTATCCTACAACTAATCCGAACATACAAAAATGGAATGGTTATCGTATGCATGGCAGTTTTACCACAGTTTCGATCCTAAAG
>ENA-OQIC01000887-OQIC01000887.1-human-gut-metagenome-genome-assembly--contig:-NODE-887-length-11619-cov-1.584668_pt1 | contig 11619 bp, 21 predicted proteins | sample MGYA00242572_ERZ504736 | MGnify/ENA primary metagenome ERZ504736 (study PRJEB26092, sample SAMD00036201) | human gut metagenome | host: Homo sapiens | study: EMG produced TPA metagenomics assembly of... | reverse complement strand
GGGTCAGCCGTGTACACCCCGTCCACATCCGTGTATATCTGGCACAGATCCGCCCGAAGGGAGGCAGCCAGCGCAACAGCGGACGTATCGGATCCGCCTCTGCCAAGGGTGGTGATATCCTCATAGCGGTTGATTCCCTGGAATCCCGTGACAATCACGATTTTCTTCTGATTCAGCTCTGTCTCGATCCGCTCCGTATCCACCTTCTTGATTCTGGCATTCCTGGACACGGTATTGGTAACCATTCCCGCCTGCCATCCGTCAGGGAAATAACCGGGTATCCCAGTGCCTCGATTGCCATGGCGCAGAGGGCCACAGACATCTGCTCCCCGGTGGACAGCAGCATATCCATCTCCCGGTTGGAAGCAAGGGGATTGATCTCATTTGCCTTCTCAATCAGCTCGTCGGTGGTATCCCCCTGGGCAGACAGCACCGCCACTACCTGGTTGCCGGCCTTATATGTATCCGTGATGATTTCAGCCACATGGCGCAGCCGGGCGGCGTCAGCCACAGAGGTTCCTCCGAATTTCTGTACAATTAAGCCCATATGTCATTCCTTTCGTCCATACATTGTATCCCGCCAAAAAGCGGCGGCCCCAGAGGCCGCCGCCAGCAAGCGCTTATATTTAATTATTTTACACGCTGGATTTTGTTTGTCAACTGAATCCGGCCTTAACTGTTATTTCTCCAGATTTTTCCACTTAAAGTTGGGAACCACATCCGACCACTTGCTGATGCCGATGATTGGCTTTGCAAATTCAGTGGCCTCCAGGGTGGCGTTCTTCTTGTCAATATCCCGGAATACCTGCCATATCTTCTTGCGCTTGGTAGCCACAATCAGGTTGGGCTGGTTCATGTCGCACTCCCACAGGCCGAACTTCAGTCCGTCCTTTGCCTCGGACGGCGCGTCTACCTGACGGCTGACCGTGTAGGCATCAATGTACGGATTGCTGTCCACCAGGTAATAGGAATAGGCGTAGGCTGCGCCTGAATCTCCGGAATATTGCCTCTGGTAGGGCTGTAGGACGTGAAGCCCTGCTCCGTAAGGATGATGTGTCGCACATTGCCCCCAGGCGCCCTCAGTGTATCCTGCACAAAATAATCCGTCAGCACGTTCAGGTTGGCAAAATTGATGACCGGTGAATTAAAATCATTTGTGAACAGCCCTGTGGACTGCGGGTCATCCCAGAATTCCGGCTCTGTCATAGGGCATGGATATGATGATAGGCCAGGCCCCAGTCCATCTGTCCCTGGGTGTTGGCTATGGAGTTAAAGCTGTCCACAATCTCCTTCCCTCCATACTTAAGCTTGCCGTCAATCTCGTTCATCCAGTTATAATCCAGTGAAAAATATACCCGGTCATTGGCATTGGTGCTCTTGATGGCTGTGTAAATGACACGGAATGCCTTCTGATATGCCTTCACATAATTAGTCAGGTCCATGGCCCCCATGTAATTCCACTGCTGATTGTTAATCTCGTTGCCGATGATCCAGTTTGACACCTTGCCGTAATTAGGATTGCCGCCGCTGTAATGCTGGGCCAGGAAGGACGCGATTGCCTTGGTTTGGTCAAATCCGGCTTCGGTTTCCGCATTAAACATGTAGTAAAACGCATTGGAATTCTTCTGTGTGCCCGGATACACCAAATCCGGCGTATTGGGATTCCAGTCATTGAGCAGGATAACCGTAACCGTCATTCCCTTGTTAGACAGCGCGCTGATGGTCTTGTCATAAGCGTCCACCACGCCTTTGTTAAAATGGTACGTCTTTCCGTCATACTGGTAATCAATTCCGGTTCCATAATCTGGGAAATGCGATATTGGTGGTCACATGCTTCACGCCCAGGTCAAAGGCGTCGCTGAGCATGTCAATCTCAATCACAAGACCCTTCTTAGTCAGAGGGTCATTAAAAGGCGTCTGGTTCTTAGCAATCAGCTCCGGATTGGTTATGTAGTGGGGCTGGCTGACCTTGATGAACTTAGTTCCGTCAAATACAGCCAGGACAAACCGGCTGTAAAGCTTATCCTGCGGTGTGCCCAGGTTCAGGGGCACGCTTACCGAGGCAGCACTTAAGGCAGGTGAGGAAGCAATAAAATTGCTGCGGCTTCCCAGCTCTTCCTCGTAAGGCTGCATCTCAAAGACGTAGATGTTTCCGTCTGTTCCCGTCACATCCCCGCTGCTGGAAAATCCAATCTCAACGTTCTGTTTATCTCCTGAAATCTTACAGGAGGTAATCTGGCCTGCCACTCCCGGCGTGAATACCTGGCTTCTGCCTGGGCGCCTGCCTGGCTCTCCGCCTGAGCTGCGGCCCCAAAGGCCGTAAAACTTCCCAGGAACGCCGCACCGCACAGCAGGGCCGCCGCCAGGGTCAGGGCCTTACCTCCTTTAACGAATGGTTTCTTCATTTATGAATTCCTCCCAACTTTCTCCAAAATAGGATACATGATACATCATACATAAATAAGTTTACTTTTTCAATGAACTTTTTATTACATGTCTCTTAAATTATACGAACAGGAGTCACATCTTCCGTTGTGTCCCGGAACATCTGCCGCGCGGCATATGCACTTATCAACAGTTTTATTTTAAACAGCATCGGTATGGGAAGCGGCGTGATTGTAACGTACTGTTATACCAAATGCTGGAGCTGCCCTGATTGGTTTGTTTTTCACACCAAACACGCAAAAAGACATATGCGGCTATAATTGTTTATATTCTATTGTTTTCCGCTTTTGACGCAACACTTCTGAAAGCCTTTTCTTACATTTTATATTATACGTTCCACGTAAACATGACAGCCGGCAAAAGCCTGATGGATTATCTGGCATACAATTATAGCTTTATCTGAAATCCGGAATTACATCTAATTTTATCGTTGTTCTCTTTTCATTAACTGCAGCTGTAATGGCGGGACGTTTTATTTTTTGGTTATGCATGGAAAAAGGTGGATGTCGTGAGACCAAACTATAGTTTGACCTCAATAACATAATAAATTACACGAAGGAGAAGCAGCAGAATGAAACACATCAAACCACTATTGCTGGCAGGAGTAGTTTCGTTTGCGGTAATGGGCTGTGGGAAATCACCGGCTCCGCAGGAAGAAACATCTGTCAAGGAAACAATTGCCGCCACGGAAAAGGAATCCGTGGCCGCGAAAGGATGAAGCCCAAACAGTTAAGCTTTTGAAGGCGGACGCGCTGACGGATGATATGCAGCTGGTAGACGTCCGTGAAGAAGAACAGTATATTGGCTGGAATATCGGGGATAAACCAGGGGGACATATTGCAGGCGCCGTGGATTTTCCGGCAAGCTGGCTCAGTCAGAGCCCGGATACCTATGCAATCAGAACGACAATGGAAAACGAATTAAAGCGCCGCGGCATTGATTCCGAAAAACCCCTTGTCCTTTACGGAGATGATACTGTACCGGAGGAAACAGCTTCCATGTATGCGGAACTGGGATTTAAGGACATCTCTGTTCTGGAAGGCGGCTTCTCATCCTATTTGGAAACAGGCGGGGAAGCGGCAATGCTGCCGGGATTCAGCCTCTATGTATATCCCGACTGGGTACAGGCACTGATAGACGGAAAAAGCCGGATACGTACGAGGGTTCCGATTATAAAATTATTGAGGTCTCTTTAAGCAGTGAAGAGGGAGAATACGAAAGCGGTCACATCCAAGGCGCAATCAATATAAAAGACACTTTCAACCATGTTCCGGGGCTTCGTGTACTTTCTGAATATGAGAACATACCGATGGAGGAACAACTGAAATTCTGGAATTGTCCGGAAGATTCGTGATTCAGGAAAATCTGGAAAAGGCCGGAATCACGCAGAATACCACCGTGATTTTATATGCCACAACACCGGCCACTTCCGCCGCGCACCGTGCAGGGGTCTTAATGAAATACGCGGGTGTTAAGGATATTCGTTTCTTAAACGGCGGAAAAACACTTTGGAAACTTCAAAACAGGCCTCTGGAGACAGAATCCAATATACCGGAAAATGTTTCCTTTGGAACGAAGGTTCCGTCTAATCCTGACCTTATTTATGACTATGATGAGGAACTGGGATGTGTAAACGACAATCAGGCGGTCATTGCATCCATCCGAAGCTGGAAAGAATATATCGGAAATGTCAGTGGTTATACATACATTGGCGAGGCCGGGGATATTGCCAAAGCGCGTTTTGGTTATGCCGGCTCAGACCTTACAGCATGGAAGATTTCCGGAATATTGACAATACTATGTTTAACTACGAAATGATTAAGGACAGATGGGTAAAATGGGGGATTGTTCCAGATAAACGTATTTCTTTCCACTGTGGTACCGGGTGGAGAGCAAGCGAAACATATTGGTATTCTCTGGCATTGGGATATCCTGACATTCATGTGTATGACGGAGGCTGGTATGAATGGTCCAAAATGCCTGACAGCCCGAAGAAAGAACCAGGAGTGCCCGCAGACGCACCTGAACAGGAGCCGGCAGAATACTTTATACCAAAGGAAAAGTAAGACAAGAAACTGAAAAAAGTTCTGAAAACAGGGAAGGTTCCTGCATACACTATCTGCAGGAAACCTTCCCTTCCGCTAATTCATAGAGCCTGTCGCACACAGACGCCAGCTCCCTTTCATTGGGGGAACAGTATACAACACCGATTCCCCTGCTCTTTGCAAATTCCAGAAATTCCCTCACTGAATTCCGCATCAATATGTCCGTGCCCGAAAACAGATTATCTATGACAATCAGCCTTGCCTTGGCTATAATCCACTTATACAGAGCAACATTCAGCTGGCACCGGTGGCTCAGTGTCTCAATTGGCCGCTTTAGATCCTCCTCCCGGATATCCAGCAGCGCCAGATAATCACAGGCAACCGCCTGTTCCAGCTTCTCCCGTACCCCCACTCCGGGAGCAAAGTATTCCAAACCGGCAATGGTCAGGTTCTCGGCCACATCCAGCTTTGGAAAAAGACTCTTCTTGTAATCCTCAATATATCCAAAACCGTATCTGACCATGTTCTTTCTTCCACCTGCCAGCTCCACCTGACGGCCAGCCAGCCACGCGCTTCCTGATTCCACCTTGAGCTCCCCGCTGAGAAGGCGTACGATTTCCCGGCAGTATGTGTCCTCCGGATGGATGAAACCCACCACCTCCCCGGGACACACATGAAAGCTCACGTCCCGCAGTTCCCTGGCCCGCACCTCCCGCACGGACAGAAGCACCGCCCGCCCCCCAGGCTCTGCCTGGACCGGGTGATTTCCCTCCCCGCCTTCCGGTTCTCACCGATTATAATGCGGTCGATCATCTGCCGTTCAAATTCCTCCCGGTACAATACGGCTGCCAGACGCCCTTTTCTAAGGACAGCCAGACGGTCCGCTGCGTCCAGCATGATTTCCGGCCTTGTATCTATCCACAATATGGATATTCCCCTCTCCCTGAGCCGTATGACCAGTCTCTTCATATACTCAGTTTCCTTCAGAGTATAGTCCTTGCGATCCCGTCCAGTATCAGTACTTTCATACCGGCACAGCAGGCCCTGCATATTTCTATGGTATGGCGCTCCATCAGGCTCAAACTGGCCACCGGAGCCTGTAGCCTGCATTCTACCTCCAGCGACTTAAGCGTCTCCCTCATGTGGAGCATTCCCTGTCTGGCAGGGAATGACAGACAGCCCTGTTTCTGCATCAGACACAGGTTTTCCTCCACAGAAATATCACTGATGACCGATGTCTTATACCGCACGCAGAAGATTCCGGCAGTCTGGGCCTGACGGATGGATGTAAACGCAGCCGGTCTGCCGTCCACATACATTCTCCCCCCGTCCTTCGGCATCCTGCCGCTGATGATATCCGCCAGCACGGATTTGCCGCTTCCGCTAAGCCCTGCAACACAAAGCAGCTCTCCCTGATACAGAGAAAGACTGATATCCTCCAGCGCCTTTATATCTCCATAGGCTTTTTCACCTCGTCCAGCCGTATCTTTTCTATTCTCATGACTCACCGCCCTTTGCATCAGCGGCGGCAGGAAGAATGATTTCCACAATGGTGCCTATGCCCGCCGTGCTGTATACCTTGATTCCGTAGTCATCCCCGTAGTAGAATTTAATTCTCTGGTTCACGTTGGCAGGGCGATTCCGGTATTCCCCGCTTTTTTAAGTCCCTGTCCTGTTCGTAGACAAACCTTCCCTTGGCAAGCCTTTCCCTGAGACTATCCATCTGCTGTTCCGTCATCACCCATTCCGTTGTCGGCAATGCGATGATAAACCGTTCCTGTGTACCATAGGCGTACACGCTGACCTGTCCTCCTCCCACCTTTGTCTCCAGTCCGTGATGGATGGCATTCTCAATCACGGGCTGATGGTAAGCACGGGAAGCTTGTACTGCAGCAGTTCTTCATCCTCTATCCTCTGCTGATATTTGAATTTTCCCGGAAAGCGGTATCCCTGGATCAGAAGATAATTCTTCACATTGTCCAGTTCATCCTTAAGGGTAGCCATCTCGCCCGGCCTGCTTATACTGTATCGGAACAGCATAGACAGCGACTCTGCCATCTGGGCTATGTCCTCTGAATCCCGTATAATGGCCATGCTCCGTATGGTATCCAGGGTATTGTAAAGAAAATGGGGATTAATCTGGCTTTGCAGGGCATGAATCTCCGCCTGGGACGCCAGCATCTGGGATGTATATTCATTTTCCACTGACTGCTTCACATACTGAATCAGCCTGTGTATGGGCCTTCCCCCTTTTAAATCCGCCATATGGCGCTCAGGCTCCGCAATCATTTCGGAAATCTTCTCAATCTCCCTCAGGGGACCCAGAAACCGGACGCAGAACACCGCCAGCATCACCGCCTGGTACAAAAAGAACAGAACCACCGCAAAAATTCCTATCCTGGTCCTTAAAGGGCCAAACAACAGGAAAAGAAACAGCAGAATCACAAAGATACGGTCTGCCAGCAGCAAATAAAAATAAGAACGGTTGGTCTGCAGCTTGCTCATCATAGGCACCATCCATCAAACATAAAATCTGCGGTATTCTGTTGGTTTCACACCGGTCATCTTGGAAAAAAGCTTGCTGAAATGCCGTTCGTCCTGATACCCCACCAAACAGGCAATCTCTCCGATGGACTTCTCAGGATTTCTGAGCATTTCCTTTGCCTTGTCAATACGGACATCTATCAGATACTGGGTGAGAGTCTGTCCCGTCTCCTTTTTGAACATGGCGCTGAGATAAGCGGGATTCAGGAACACGATGTCTGCTATATCGTTCAGCGTAATGTTCTCGCTGTAATGCTCTCCGATATACTCTTTAATCATCCGCACCGGACGGCTTCCCATGCCGTCCTTCTGTCTCTGGCACAGCTCGCAGCTCACACTGACGTAATCCGCCCACACCTGCTTCAGCTGATTCAAAGTGGTACAGTTTTCCAGACGCCTGATATAAGGCTCTGTATCGGGAATCTCATAGTCCTTCATGATATCCGAAAAAACAAAGCCGGCCCTCTCAAGCATCTCCTCCAGAAGGCCGTAAAGCCTGTAATACCGGTACCGTCCCTCCACCGCCCTATTCATGGCTTCTTCCCCTATAAGCACAAGCTTTCCGGGCACCAGAAGGGGTACCTGACGTTCCATCTTCACCTCAAACTCTTTGGGAAGGGGTAAGAATCCTTCTTATAATTCTCCGGCAGACGGTCATGGCGGATTATGCTTCCCACCCCCAGGTCAATACGCAGCATCACGGACTTCACAGCCGTATCCAGGAATCCGACAGATATTCCAGGGATGAAACCTGGCTGCCGATTCCCACCGTCATCTCAAACAGGTCGTTTTTATATTCCGTACGTTCCAGCATCTCCCCAGCTCGGAACAGATATGGTCCAGGGCAGGTTCTCCGCATCGTAGTTCAGGCAGATATAGCCCCAGGACCGGCTGATGATGAATTCGGTTTCATGACAGCAGGCCTTAAGCTTTCTCATGATTTTAACAGTTATGGTTTCAACTGCCTGTTCAGGCACCTGGTATTCGGAATCCGACACGCAGTCCAGCTTGACTGCCGCCACGGTAAAGCAGCTGCCCCTGAAATCAAAAATATCCTTATCCTTCCCGGCCTCAAGGGTCTGCCCGAACAGCTTTCCGTCCCCCGTCAGAAGGTTCTGCAGCAGGTTCTTGCGCAGTATCCCATTGTTGGACGCCAGTCTGTCCTCCATAAGATTGAACTGCATCTGCTGTTCTCTCCTGCTGGCTCTCTGACTTTCCAGCTTGGCCAGGACATCGTTCAGCTCGTCCTTCTTGATGGGCTTTAACAGATAGTCGGATACACCGTACTGAATCGCGCTTCTGGCATACTCAAACTCACTGTAGCCGCTGATAATCACAAACTCCACAGGTATCTGTTCTTCCCTCACATGCCGTATCAGATCCATTCCGCTCATTCCCGGCATCCTGATATCTGTTATCACCACGTCCGGCTTCAGCCGACGCACCATTTCCAGGGCCGTGATACCGTCCCCTGCTTCCCCTATGATTTCCACCGCTGTCTTTTTGCGGTCAATCAGGCTTTTTATCAGCAAAATAATATTAATTTCATCGTCAGCAATCAGAACCTTCAACAGACTCCTCCCTCCCCAGACCATCATCCATTCCTGGCCGCCCGGTTGGATGCATATCCATCCAGCGCCACTGCAAACAGGATGAAGATACCGATGACCACCTGATGCCAGAAGGTATTAACATTCAGCAGGCTCAGACCATTTTTAATGGTTGCATGAGAATCGCCCCAAAGGCAGTGCCCACCATATTCCCCTTTCCTCCCGACATGCTGGTCCCGCCAATGACAGTAGCTGCAATGGCGTCCATTTCATACGCATTTCCGGCCTCCGGTACAGCGGCCTCGCTCCTGGATGCCAGTATCACGCCAACAATGGCGCAGAGCACCCCGCTCAGCATGAAAACAAGAATCTTTATTTTATCCACATTGATTCCCACCAGCTTGGCCGCATCCTCGTTGCTGCCAATGGAGACCGTATATCTTCCAAACTTTGTCTTATAGAAAAGATAATAACACACCAGAAGAATAATCAGGGTGAGAATAATTGGAAACGGAACGACCCCGATATATCCCTGGCCCACAAACTGGATCTCCGGATACTTGAGACCGTAAAGCGGTATTCCCTTTGTATACACATAAATCAGGCCCCGCAGTATGCTCATGGTTCCCAGGGTGGCGATGAAGTACGCTATCCTGAGCTTTGTCACCAGAAGGCCGTTAACCAGGCCGATGAATGCCCTAACAGGATTACCACGCCTATGGCCAGATAAATATTGTAACCTCCCAGTATCATGGCAGCCAGAACCATACCGCTGATTCCCACCGTAGAGCCCACGGACAGGTCGATTCCACCCAAAGAGATGACAAAGGTCATTGCAAAGGCCACGATGGCCGTATAAACCGCCTGCCGTATTCCAATCATAATATTGGAGAATTTCAGGAAATTAGGGCATGCAACGCTGAGTCCGATGAACACTACCAGATACATACCAATGATTCCTACCCCGTTTACATTGAGTACATTTTTTAATGCTTTACTTTTCATATGCCCTCCATTATATCAGATATAAGATTTACAATCAAATACAGCTACACAGAGTAGTGCTTGATTTCTTCCGTTGTGGCTGATTTCGCATCCATAACCCTGGTCACCCTCCCCTGCTTCATCACCAGGATCTTATCACAGATGCCCAGGACCTCCTCTTCCTCTGAGGACACAATGACAACGCCCTTTCCGGACTTCACACATTCACCGATGGCTTCATATACCTCTGTCTTTGCATTCACGTCAATTCCCCTGGTAGGCTCCTCCAGAAGGAATACATCCCCTCCCATCATCATCCACCTGGCCAGCATCACCTTCTGCTGGTTTCCTCCGCTCAACGCGCTTATGCCCTGCCGGATTCCCTTGGCCTTGACGCGCAGCTTTTCCATGTAATCCGCGGAAACCCTGTCCTCCAGCCGGCGGGTCAGGTCCTGCCCCTGGAAATCTGTCTCAGAGACGCGATGGTCATGTTCCATGCTATGTCCTGTTTCAGGAAAAGGCCGTCCACCTTCCGTTCCGCCGGCACAAACGCAATTCCCGCATCCATGGCATTCCTGACTCCGCCTGACTCCAGACTGCTTCCATGAATCTTCACCGTCCCGCTGTCATAGGCCGCAGCCCCGAACACAGCCCTTATGACTTCGCTCTTACCGCATCCTTCCAGACCGGCAAGTCCTAAGATTTCCCCCTTGTGAAGCTCAAAGGAAATGTCCTCAAAGGTACTCTTTTTAGTGAGTCCACACACCTCCAGCAGAGTCTCCCCTATAGAGACCTCTGCCTTGGGATACTGGTTTTTCAGTTCCTTTCCCACCATGGCTGATATGATGCGGTCCACCGTATAATCCTTCACATATCCTTCCGATACCTTCTGACCGTCTCTCAGCACGCTGACCCTGTCGCATATTTCCATCAGCTCATCCAGGTGATGGGAAATAAATATGATGGAGTGTCCTCCCTCCTTAAGCCTCCTGATGACCTTAAACAGCTGTTCCCGGTCGTTTGCCTCCAGGGCCGCAGTGTTCATCCATGATGATGATCTGCGCATCAGCGTACACGGTTCTGGCTATCTCCACCATCTGCTTCTGGGCCAGAGGCAGATATCGCAGAGGCCTGTCCAAATCCATATCCACATTCAGGCTGTCCCTCAGGACCTTACCCGCAATCTCCTTCATCTGCTTTTGCTTCAGGTGAGACACCAGGGTCCTCTGTGGCGTCAGCTCCCGGTTGAGGAATATGTTCTGCACCGCATTCAGGTCCGGCATCACGCTTAATTCCTGGTATATGGTACTGATTCCCAATTTCTGGGCATGGGATGCATTCTGGATATCCACCTGGTTTCCGCCCAGAATGATGGTTCCCTTATCCATCCTGTATATTCCGCAGAGTATCTTTATCAGGGTGGATTTGCCTGCCCCGTTTTCACCGATAAGCCTAACACCTCACCCCTGTGAAGGGTCAAATCCACACCCTCCAGCACACTCACGCTCCCAAAGGATTTATAGATACCTTCCATTTTTAAAACAACATCTTCTTCTGAAAACATCCATCCACCTCACTCTTACTATTCATACCACTCCAAAGGCGCCTTCCGGTACGTCTCGTACTGGTCTATATCATGGCTGAAAAGCACCTGGGCATGATACCTGTTTTCCAGCTTCCGGATTCGGTCAATGGTCCGCTCAAATCCCCTTGTATCATAGGCCAGCCCCGGATACTGCATAGGAGGACCATAATTCATTGCAGTATTGACAGCGTCTGATGCCACTATATAATTGCCGCTTCCCGGCAGAGTCACCAGTAATCCCATCATTCCGTATGCATGGCCTGGTCCGAAATTCAGTACACGGATGCCCGGATACAGTTCCGCTTCCTCCTCATCCATGGTTTCCCAGTTAAGGTCTGCTGCCAGCCAGGCTTCAATATCCTTTTTTATGTAACCGCCTGAGGTCCTTCCCAATCCGTACATGCGCATGGTCTGGGTAAATTCCTGGTCACTTACCAGAATCCGTGACTTTTTAAAAAACTCGAGG
>ENA-OQIC01000885-OQIC01000885.1-human-gut-metagenome-genome-assembly--contig:-NODE-885-length-11633-cov-1.672432_pt1 | contig 11633 bp, 11 predicted proteins | sample MGYA00242572_ERZ504736 | MGnify/ENA primary metagenome ERZ504736 (study PRJEB26092, sample SAMD00036201) | human gut metagenome | host: Homo sapiens | study: EMG produced TPA metagenomics assembly of... | reverse complement strand
ACCGTACTCTCTTGAACCGATAATATTTCCGCGATCTCCTTCGTTTTCAATCCCTCCTCACGAGACATCAAAACACAAGACGCATTTCTCAGGAAGTTCGTCAATCGCTTTATCAAGCATCTCTCTCATCTCTTTTAACTCCAAATGCTCCTCCGGAGAACCCTCATCTTCCTCTTCCATTAATGGCAACAACTCATTTAAAGAAACCCTATTCAAGTCTTTATCCTTGCTTGAAAACGAAAAGACTCGTTACGTACGGAAATATATAAATAGGTATCTATATTATCAATATCCTTTAATCGTTTCCGGGATTGCCAGACCGAGAAAAAACAATCTGTCACAACTTCACGGCATGCCTCCTTCTCGCCTAAACAATAATAAGCGAAGCGAAAAACCTGATCATAATATAAATTATAAAAACGTTCGAAAGCTCCCCTGTTATCTACCGACACAGATTCAAGCAACCCTTTGATATCTCGCACAAAAACTCCCACTCCTTTTTCTTTGATTTGGCAAACATACTAAATATAATCTAAATGCCTTTTTAAAAAGCAGACTATTTTTTCTCATATTTTACTTGCATATTCAAATTATTAAACTACTTTTGCACCCGCAATACGGAAGTAGCTCAGTCGGTAGAGCACTGGTCTCCAAAACCAGGTGTCGGGAGTTCGAGCCTCTCCTTCCGTGCATGAGCGGCAACACTATGAATATGTGTTGCCGCTTTTTTTATTATTCTCCTTCTCTTCCCATTGCGATAAAAAGCGTAAATAAGACAACATTTTTCGTTAAAGAGACTATTTTTTCTTTCAATATATAAAGGAATATACTACTTTTATTGCCGATTTTAAATCTAATTGAGACTTAGTGTAAATCGTATACCATAGAAACAGATGACAACTAACAAATTTTCAAATCGATACTCGTCTGAGAGGAAAAAGTATTTTTTCAAAAGTAAGGCGTTTATCCTGTGCCTCGGATTATTTTTGGGAGCTGGGATTATGATCGCCCTTTATAAAACATCTGTATATTTCTCGACAGATGAATCTTGTATGATGTGCCACGTGCATCCTCACGTAGAAAACAGTTGGAAACTTTCCAAGCATGTAAATAATGGAAGTGGCGTTAAGACACATTGCGTAGCTTGTCACCTCCCACCCCAAACAAATACTTGGAAACATTATAGCGCAAAGGCTAAATTGGGTATGAAAGATGTTTGGTCATACTTGACTAAAGACAGCGCGGATTTCAATTGGGAAACTAAGTCCGAGTTGGAACACGCCGTTAAATATATCCCCAATGAATCTTGTAAGGAGTGCCATCAGAACTTATTCCCCGAAGGAATTACCGATGATGGTGTAACGGCACATTTATATTATGATGAGAATGAGAAAAAGCTAGATCTACAATGTATTAGTTGCCATTTGGATGCAGGACATTACAATCCGAACTACAATCACTCCAAGATGGTTGGTATACCAGGACAAAATACATCCGGGGCATCTTCGGATACCAGTTTGTTTTTTAAGGAACCAACTACAGTTACCTCTTTCACCGACTATGTAGAACAAATTCCCGGAACAATGGTCTCATTCAAGATGATTGCTATCCCCGGAGGTTCATTCAAAATGGGTAGTGAGGAAAAAGAGGCATTTCATAAAGCAGATGAGTCGCCTGTACACAACGTAACTGTCAGTCCGTTTTTCATGGCTGAGGTCGAGGTGACTTGGATCAATACTGGGCTTTCTATGGGAATACGATGAGTGAGGCCGTACCCCTCCAGAGACCGTATACGCAAATAACAGTAATCCGAATGTCGATGCCATCTCCGGTCCTACACCTCCGTTCGGTTTTCCGGATCAAGGCTGGGGTGGTGGAGATCGCCCGGCTATTACAATGACTCATTATGCGGCCGAGACTTTCTGCCAATGGTTATCCAAGAAAACAGGAAAGACTTATCGTTTACCGACCGAGGCGGAATGGGAATATGCGGCACGTGGCGGCACGGAAACGCCTTATTTCTTTACGGGCAATCCAAAAGATTTCTCCGATCAAGGCTTCTGGCGTAAATTTTTCGACGCAAAGACTGATAGTATAGGTTCTTATGTGATTTATAGCAAGAACAGCAAAAACAAGACGCAAGAACCGGATTTAGTAAAAGCCAATCCCTTTGGTTTAAAGAATATGTTGGGTAATGTAATGGAATATTGTGCCGACAAGTATGATCCTGAAGCTTACGCTAAAAGCGGAAGTAGCGCCACAGATCCATTGGTTACCGAAGGTACTGAGTGGGTAGTGAGAGGCGGTAATTACACCTCCGATGCGGCAGATCTTCGCTGCGCTTCCCGTGATTATACCAAACATGAAGCTTGGTTAAAAACCGATCCGCAACAACCGAAGAGTATCTGGTGGTACTCCGATATCAGAGGAATCGGTTTCCGTGTTGTATGTGAACCTAATAAATAGTGTCTAAAAATAATATCATGAAAAAGAGAACAGCATTAGCAGAAGATCATTTCTGAAAAGTTCAGCCCTAGCGGGTGCGCTTGGAGCAATTGGAACAGGTAGTACAGTTGGTGTATTAACTTCTTGTGGTGGAGGTGAAAGTGCGAACGCAATAAAGCCTTTGAAAGAACCCGGTACTTATTACGTGCCCGAATTACCAGATCTGGCGACTGATGGAAAAGAACTAAAAGCTGGTGTAATCGGTTGTGGCGGACGTGGTTCCGGAGCCGCTTTTAACTTCTTGAACGCTGCGAACGGCGTTACGATCGTGGCTTTAGGCGATACGTTCCAAGAACGTGTCGATGATTTGGCAAAGAAATTAAAAGATGAGAAAGGAATTGATGTACCGGCTGATAAACGTTTCGTCGGCTTGGATGCATACAAACAAGTGATTGATAGCGGTGTAGATGTAGTGATCGTCGCCACTCCTCCCGTATTCCGTCCAGTTCATTTCCAATACGCCACAGAAAAGGGCAAACATTCCTTCTTAGAGAAACCTATCTGTGTTGATCCGGTTGGTTACCGTACCATTATGGCTACCGCAAAACAAGCTGCGGCAAAGAACTTATGTGTCGTAACCGGTACTCAACGCCATCACCAACGCAGTTATGTCGAGTCTTACAAGAAGATCATGGAAGGATTGATCGGTGAGATCACGGGCGGTACGGTTTACTGGAATCAGAATATGCTTTGGTATCGGGATCGTCAACCGGGATGGAACGATTGCGAATATATGATCAAAGACTGGGTAAACTGGAAATGGCTTTCCGGCGACCATATCGTAGAGCAACACGTACATAATATAGATGTATTCACTTGGTTCAGCGGATTGAAACCAGTCAAGGCTGTAGGTTTCGGTTCTCGCCACCGTCGTATCACTGGCGACCAATATGATAACTTCAGCGTTGATTTCACAATGGAAAATGGTATCCATATGCATAGTATGTGCCGCCAGATAGATGGTTGTGCAAATAATGTAAGCGAATTCATCCAAGGAACCAAGGGATCATGGAGCAGTGACACGATGGAGATCAAGGATTTGGCAGGAAACGTTATCTGGAAATATGATAGTGAGGCCGAAAAAGCGAACTTCAAGCAAACTGACCCGTATACATTAGAGCATGTAAACTGGATCAACTGCATCCGTGGTGGTAAACAAATCGAGCAAGCTTCTGAGACTGCTATCTCCAATATGGCGCATCATGGGTCGTGAGTCCGCTTACACGGGTGCCGAGACACTTGGGATGCCATGACTGCCTCAGCATTGGATTACACTCCGAAAGATTTGAACTTAGGAAGATGGATATGAGCGGCTTCGTCGTTCCTGTTCCGGGTAAACCAATCGACAAGAAATAATCCAGACTGTTTATGACATTAAATAGAAGAAACTTTTTAAGAACCTCCTTATCCGGCGCTGCTTTAGCGGTAGGAAGTACGGCCTTGGCCTCCTGCTCTTCCAAGTCGGCAAACACTGTCAAAGGAGAAAAAGGGAGCGACAAGCCCGGCAAGGACCTTGAATTAAAGCTTTCTTTCCAAGAGGGAATCGCCCCGGGTGAAAGTTTGAACGAGAAACTTGATTTTATGGAGAAGTTGGGCGTTGTAGGTTTTGAGCCGGGTGGCGGAGGATTAGCCAGCCGGGTAAACGAGATCAAGCAGGCCTTAAACGGACGTAATATCAAAGTGAGTGCCATTTGCGCCGGCTTCAAAGGCTTTATTCTTTCTACCGATCCAGCCATCCGCAAGGAATGCATGGATACGATGAAAGAGATCATCGCCGCAGCCGGTGAATTAGGTTCTACGGGCGTGATTATCGTTCCTGCCTTTAATGGTCAAGTCCCCGCCTTGCCTCATACGATGGAGACACGGGATTTCCTTTGCGAGCAATTCAACGAGATGGGAACTTTCGCCGCCCAGCATGGGACTAGCGTCATCTTTGAACCTTTGAACCGAAAAGAGTGTTTTTATCTACGTCAAGTAGCCGACGCCGCCTCTTTATGCCGGGATATCAATAATCCGGGTGTACGTTGCATGGGCGACTTCTGGCATATGACATGGGAAGAGACCTCTGATATGGGAGCCTTTATCTCCGGTGGAGAGTATCTCCAACACGTACACGTGGCCAGCCGCAAACGTCGCAGCATGCCGGGTGAGGATGGAGATGCCGATAACTATATCAATGGCTTCAAGGGATTGAAAATGATTGGTTATAACAACTACGTAAGTTTCGAGTGCGGATGTCAGGGAGACCGTAACGTGGTAGTCCCCGCCGCCGTCAAGTTATTACGTGAACAATGGGAACAAGCTTGATAAGATGCCTTTAGTATACCCAAATATGCAATTGAGTGAGGTGGTGGAAGAACACCCCTCACTCATTCCCGTAATCAACCGGTTTGGGATTCGTCTCGGGCTTGGCGACAAATCGGTGAAGACGCTCTGTGAAGAACATTCGCTGGATACGGACTTTTTATTGACAGTGATCAATACCTTCCTCAACGAGGAGTATTTTCCGGAGAAGAAGTTACAAACTTTCCATACATCGCAGATTATTGATTACCTGACAAAGACGAACCAATACTATTTACGTTATCAGCTCCCCAATATAGAACGCCATCTAGGTTCCTTTATCTCGATGAGTACGCCCGGCAATCCTACTCTTGGATTGATAGGACGCTTCTTCTCCTCATTCAAGGAAGAACTCATCGCCCGCATTGAGAAAGATGATAAGATATGGTTCCCCTACTGCATGTCGTTAAGTAAAAAGCTGGGAAAAGAACCGGCGCGAACGATCGATGGATTGCAAATCACCTCCGAGCAACGTACGGAAGATACCATCGAGCCCTTTTAGCCGACTTAAAAAGTATCATGGTCAAGCATCTTTCGGGAGATTACGACGAGAATTTATGTTATGCCGTCCTCTTCTCCGTCTGTAGTCTGGAGAAAGACATCAAACAACACAACCGGATCCGGTATCGAATCCTTACCCCCATGGTCTCGGCCATGGAAAAATTATGTATCTAACGATCTGAAATGCATCGAAACAAACAAATAGCGATCATACTGTCTGATACCCTAAGAAGTATTGGGCTGCAAAGCTTGCTGACCGACTACTTCCCCCCGGTAGAGGTTTGCTATTTTCCAAATTTCGAGATGCTTTCCTCCACAGGAAGCGACACCTACGATTACTATTTCACCGATTCAGATACCTTGTGCTCAACGCAGATTTCTTCCTCCCGAGAAGAAACAAGACCGCCCTCCTCATCGACAGCACCGAAGAACACGGGGCGCTCTCGTCTACGAACCGTATCACGTTACGTTCCTCCCAAGAGACCATTATCGAGCAATTGCAACAATTATTTACGAGCGACAGCTCCGGCAACACCACTACCGAAAACAACAAGGACCTATCCAGCCGTGAGGTAGACGTACTTCAACTGATCGTAAAAGGCATCACGAATAAAGAGATCGCCGATAAGCTGAACATCAGCTTGAACACCGTCCTCACCCATCGTAAGAACATCACCGCCAAGCTGGGCATCAAGACCGTTTCCGGCCTCACCTTCTACGCCATCATGAACGGGATCATCTCAGGTGACGATATCGAACTATAGCGAAGCCAACAAACCAGCTTTCAAAATCACTACATCTAGTGATTGACCATCCTGTTTCTTTACCGTTTCTTCGCGATTGAAAAAATATACTAACAAAAGAAATTCGATGAAGAGACACTACTTAGGTATCATCGCCCTAGGTGCGTTGGGGCTGCAAAATGTATACGCCGAGAATATCAAGGCTAACGAGAACGACACGATAAAAACCTATAACATGGGTGAGGTAAATCGTGACTCATCCACGAAGGAGACAAATAACCTCCGTACGTTACCCGGTTCCGTATCAATCCTTTCCCCGCAAATGATCTCCGGCAGGCAGATCGACGCATTAAAGGATATAAGTTCTTTTGTCCCGAATCTATACATGCCGGATTATGGGGCAAAACTAACCTCGGCCATCTATATCCGCGGTATCGGAGCCAGAAGTAGCGGACAATCCGTGGGCTTATATGTAGACAACGTGCCTTATCTGGATAAAAGCACCTTCGATTTCGAGCTGACCGATATCCAACGCATCGAGGTATTACGAGGGCCGCAAGGAACCTTGTATGGTCGTAACGCCATGGGGGGCATCGTAAATATCTATACCATCTCCCCGTTCGATTACCAAGGAAAGAAACTCTCCCTATCGGCCGGAAGCTACGGGCAATATAAAGTCAAGGCCTCTCATTATGCTAAGTTGAGCGAGACCATCGGATTCACCGCTGCCGCTTACTATGACCATAGCGACGGCTTCTACACCAATGCCTACGATGGGAAAAAGATCGATAAGGAAGACAATGTAGGCGGCCGATTCAAGTTAGAAGGTCGCTTCAATCCAAACTTCCGTACCTCCTACTCCCTTTCCGTAGATTATACGGATCAAGGAGCGTTTCCATATGGTATGTTCATCGGAACCGGAAATACCGATCACAAGTATGTAAATCCTATCAATATCAACGATCCCAGCTCTTATAAACGGACGGTCATCGCCAATAACCTGTCCCTCGAATACCGGAATGAGCACGTGATACTGAGCAGCACCACCGGTCATCAATATTTCAAGGATGACATGAAGATGGATCAAGACTTCTCCCCTCTCTCGATCTTTACCCTCAACCAAAAGCAAAAGCAAAACGCTTTCAGCGAGGAATTGGCGATCAAGAGCAACACGAGGAATAATTACCAATGGTCCTTCGGACTCTACGTTTCTACGATGATCTACATACGGACGGCCCGGTCGATTTCAAGGAAGACGGAATTAAGACCGTTCTCCAGCCCGTATTCGATCAATTGAAGAAAGATCACCCTAAGATGCCCTATCTAAAAATACTGGACGATCATCTTTATATTCCGGGTTCTTTCGACACCCCTTCTTACGGTCTTGCATTGTATCACCAATCCACTTATAACAATCTGTTCACGGAAGGTCTGTCAATTACCGCCGGTATCCGCTTGGATTACGAGAAGCAAAAGATGGATTACAATTCTGAGGCTAAGATGAGAATGGGGTTCGGCTTCGTAGAAAACGGACCGGTTATCGACATAGAGAAACTTTTCCCGATCCCAACCACCGTGATGGACGCCAGTGTCTCCCAAGACTTCTGGCAAGTACTTCCGAAAATATCTTTAAAGTACGAATGCTCACCAAACACGTTCACTTACGTATCGGTAGCGAAAGGTTATAAGACCGGGGGCTACAACGTACAAATGTCGGCAGAGTGATGCAAAGCCAGATGCAATACGATATGATGAGCGCTTTCAAGGACATGATGCCGATCGAGGTCAAAGAACCTACCCCCATCGAGGAAGTAGCCGCCTACAAACCGGAGAAAAGCTGGAACTACGAGATCGGTATCCGTAGCGAGTTGCTATTCCAACGCCTAAGCGCAGAATTAACAGGTTTCTATATGGACATTCAAGACGTGCAGTTGACCAAATTCGTGAACAGCGGCAACGGCCGTATCCTCACCAACGCCGGGAAAGCCAAAAGCTACGGTATAGAGGCCTCCTTGCGTGCCCGCATCATCGATGGGCTAACCGCCGACGTTAATTACGGTTTCACCCATGCTACGTTCCGGGATTACAACAATGGGAAAGAGGATTTCAAGAACAACTTCATCCCATATACCCCACGTCATACCTTCAACGTAGGACTGCAATACACCCGCCTGTTCCGTAACGCATGGATAGACCAATTCTCCGCCTCCGCCCAATTCAGCGGTGTCGGAAAGATCTTCTGGACCGAGCGAAACGACATCTACCAGAAATTCTACGGAACGGTGAACGCAAAGGTAGGCGTACGCAAAGGTATCGTCAACGTAAACCTATGGAGCCGTAATATAACGAACACCCATTACTCTGCATTTTATTTCGAGTCATTCGGGAATCCGTTTATCCAACTGGGTAAGCCCTTCCAGATCGGTGCGGAGGTGGCGATCGCCTTTTAAACGCAAGCGTTCGATAGAAATAAAAAAGGGAGAGCCGGTTCTTACACCAACTCTCCCGATAACATTTCACATAAAAACAAAATCGATCTTTTTTATCTAGCTATTTTAAAAATCGTAAGAAATATCAGCTTAAAGTACTCAAACAATGTAGGATGATTAATATATCTCATATTAAGTTTAATTTTCGCCGGCATAATATCCTCAACATAAGTTTTGTCGGGATTTGAGGATTGTCCAAGTAATCTATTTTCATCCATATACACTATAGACGCATAATCTGTAATACCCGGTCTAACTGCCAACACACGCCGTTGTTCAGCCGTGTACAGATCAACATACTTACGTACTCGGGCCGAGGACCTACCAAACTCATATCCCCTTTGAGTACATTGATCAATTGAGGAAACTCATCCAATTTATACTTACGGATATAATAACCAGACCGTGTAATCCGTGGATCACGCCCTCCTACGGTAATAAGTCCCTTCTTATCAGAACCTACACGCATACTTCGAAATTTAAGCAACTGAAAATCTCGATTGTTACGTCCTACACGAATTTGCCTATAAAAAACTGATCCGGTAGAATCACACTTAATCCAAATTGTCAAAATGATAAATAGAGGACTAAGCAAGATAAGTCCTATCCCGCTGGCTACAACATCAAAAAAACGTTTCAAATCGATTGATTATTTTATTGGGTAATAATATCAACAAAATTAGAGATCACATACTCTACGTCCTCATTCGTAAGACTGGTATGCAAAGGAAGAGTAATCTCGTTATGGTATTGGTTGTAAGCATTCGGATAATCTACGATATCAAAACCTAAATTTTTATAGGCTGTCATCATCGGTAAAGGTTTATAATGTACGTTACAAGCGATCCCACGTTCAGCCATCCGTTCTATCACAGCATTTCGATATTCCACATCCTCACCAAGCAAACGTACAAGATACAAATGCCCACTCGAAGAATGGTCATCACCAAAATGATCCAAGACCTGCACATTGCGCCCCTTCAGCCTTCATTATACCTCTCAATAATCTGACGACGACGATACAGCATTTCCGGATAACGCTTCAACTGCGCAAGACCAATACCCGCCATCACATCCGTCATATTACACTTATAATACGGAGCGACAATATCATACTCCCATGCCCCAACCTCGTTTTAGCAAGCGCGTCCTTGTTCTGCCATGAAGGGAAAGCAATTGAAACTGTTTATAAAGAGACTCGTTGTCAACCCCATCATGATTTCTCCAAGTCAACGCACCTCCCTCTGCTGTCGTAAGGTTTTTCACGGCATGGAAGGAAAACGAAGTAAAATCAGCGATCTCACCACACATCTTTCCATGCCATTTGGCACCAAAAGCATGAGCGGCATCCGCAAGTACGATAACCCGACCGTACGCCTTCTGGATATCGTTCGCTGGCGAAAACAAATGTTTCTTGCTCTCTACGGCAGCGAATATCTTATCATAATCACAAACCACACCGGCAAGATCAACAGGCAGAACCACCTTTGTCTTCTCCGTGATCGCATCTGCCAACTTATCATAATCCATCTCAAACGAATCAGGAGCGGTATCTACCATGACAACCTTTGCCCCTACATGACAAGTTACGCTTGCGGTAGCGGTATACGTATAAGCGGAAGTAATCACCTCGTCTCCTGGCCCAACGTCCAAAACACGCAATATCAACTCCATACAAGCCGTAGCCGAATTCAAGCATACAGCTTGCTCCGTCTGACAGCACATGGCAATTAATCTCTCAAATTCTTTTGTTTTAGGCCCCGTGGTGATCCAACCGGAACGAAGAGCCTCTGATACTAGATTAACCTCACTCTCAGTTATATCAGGAGGAGAAAAAGGAACTTTCTTCATAAGAAATAATTTTAATCTTCTATTTTTCGTATCTCACAGAGAAATGAGATCCTCATTTTAACTTCATATCAATTTTAGAAACAACCGCTTCCATTCGCTCTTCACATTCTTTTAAATCCTGCCCTTTCACTACTATTTGAGCCAAACAATGACTTGAATTGGCAAATCTTTTCACCTCAGAACCGGGACGCACAAAGAATGTCAAATCATAAATAAAAGAGTCCCTTTCACCTACATATCGCATGTCTTCTAAAATACCGTCTCTTTCTGGAGAAATTATCATTCTTGACAAACCCGCCTCACCTTCTTTACGTCCATTCCATATTTCTTTTGGATCAATGCCCAGCGCTGCTGCAATCACCATCTGGTAATAATTTAAGCCATAATGAATACTTACAAGTTCAGGCAAACAATTGGCTCCGATACGACCCGTTAATTCCAACACATATATTACACCATTTTCTTCTATAAAATCGATATTAACAGCGCAATTATTAAGTCCCATAGCTTTGATAGCCATTTCGGCTTCTTTCCTTATTTTTTCACGAAGTATATCCGAACATTCATAAGGGACATAATGTCCTACAGGAACTGCCGTATCTGCCTGATAAAGTATATCACCATGAGGCATAACAAAAAGGATTTCACCATTAGAGATAAATGCCTGTGCCCCAAACTCACGTCCCTGCAAGAATTTCTCCACAAGCACATAGTCAACCCGAGTAGCACTCATCGCTTTACAAAATCCATCAAAAGCCTCTTCTTTATTAACGGCTTTATAAATACCTTGACTACCCGCTAAATCCGTAGCCTTAATAATCACAGGATATCCACCAACCTTATCTATAGCGTCTAATAACGCCTCATCCGTATATATTTTGTTTAAATGGGGGCCGTATTTTACACCATACTCACTGAATCGAAGTTTCATTTTTGATTTATCATTACAAAGCTCCGCTACTTCCTCCGAATATCCAGGTAATGCACATGTATCACATAACCGTCCAAGAGCTTTCAAGCCACGATCCAAGCAACAAGTTGCCACGCCGTCAAATCGTAAATCAGCTGTTTTACTCTCCACCTCATCCGGATCAAGGATATTCATATAGCACACCTCATCAGCCAAGGGTATGCAAGGGGGACCATTGTCCGGCATCGTTCCCGCAATACTTACCACCCCATTCACGAGCCGCCTTATCAC
>ENA-OQIC01000884-OQIC01000884.1-human-gut-metagenome-genome-assembly--contig:-NODE-884-length-11649-cov-2.699184_pt1 | contig 11649 bp, 15 predicted proteins | sample MGYA00242572_ERZ504736 | MGnify/ENA primary metagenome ERZ504736 (study PRJEB26092, sample SAMD00036201) | human gut metagenome | host: Homo sapiens | study: EMG produced TPA metagenomics assembly of... | reverse complement strand
GACCATTATTACTATGATGATTATGCCAATGAGACAGGTATTAATGAGGTTGCCGAACGTTCTTATATTCCGGCTCTCAATACATTGATTGAATGGTGAAGAATTCCGGAGGAGCATTTAAAGTAGCCCTTTCTATTTCGGGAGTAGCATTGGAACAGCTCGAAATTCATGCACCTGCCGTAATTGACCTGTTACATATATTAAACGATACGGGTTGCTGTGAATTCCTGGCAGAGCCATACTCTCATGGCTTATCATCATTGGCCAATGAAGACTGTTTCCGTGAAGAGGTAATGCGTCAGAGCGAAAAGATGAAACAGATGTTTGGTAAAGCTCCGAAAGTGTTCCGTAACTCCAGCTTGATTTATTCGGATGAAATAGGTGCTACGGTGGCTAGCATGGGTTTCAAAGGCATGCTGACCGAAGGTGCTAAACACGTTTTGGGTTGGAAGAGTCCGCATTACGTGTATCATTGCAATCAGGCTCCGAGTCTGAAATTGTTATTAAGAGACTTCAAGTTATCGGATGATATCAGTTTGCGTTTCTCTAACTCTGATTGGAGTGAGTATCCTTTATTTGCCGATAAGTTTATCGGTTGGATTGATGCTTTACCACAAGAAGAACAAGTGATCAATATCTTTATGGAACTGAAAGCATTGGGTATGGCGCAGCCATTATCGTCCAATATTTTGGAGTTCCTGAAAGCACTTCCTTATTGTGCAAAAGAAAAGGGCATTACTTTCTCTACCCCATCGGAGATTATTTCGAAATTGAAATCCGTTTCCCAATTGGATGTACCATATCCAATGTCGTGGGTAGACGAAGAAAGAGATACGAGCAGCTGGCTGGGTAATGTTTTGCAGCGTGAAGCTTTCAGCAAATTATACAGTGTGGCTGAACGTGTACACCTTTGCGATGATCGTCGTATCAAGCAGGATTGGGATTATCTGCAAGCCAGCAATAACTTCCGTTTTATGACGACCAAGAATACCGGTGTGTGGCTGAATCGTGGTATTTATGATTCTCCTTATGATGCCTTTACTAACTATATGAATATCTTGGGGGATTTCATTAAACGTGTAAATTCTCTCTATCCTGAGGATATCGATAATGAAGAGTTGAATTCATTGTTGACAACTATCAAGAACCAGGGAGAAGAGATCGCCGAATTACATAAGGAGGTTGATAGGTTGCAGGCAAAAGCGGAAAAGGCTGCAAAAACAGTAAAGGCCGAACCCAAAGCTGCACCTAAAAAGGCCGCTGCGAAGAAATCTGCTGCAAAGAAAGCAACGGCAAAAAAAGAAGATTAATATGATTCAAGAACTTGCTTTAGCGTAAACTAAAGCGGTGGAAAGGGGGCTGTCCAAAAAAGTTGGATAGCCCCTTACTGTTATTTACAGTTTAAAAGTAAAAGGCATAAAATGACCCTTATCTCTTGATAAGAAGGGTAATAGTCCAAATTTTTTGAATGATATTTCTTTGTAGATTTACAAGCAGTGAGTTGAAAAGGTAAGGAGCTGACTTTGGAGACAACCTCTTTCTATTTTATGGAGAAAGAGGCGTCTCTGCTTTAGTTCGCCACATCTTGTTATTCTTTACATAAAACATAAGGAGAATGAGACCATAACAATTAAGGCGATGTAAATGATTCTTTATTTACATCGCCTTAATTGTATTATATACTGAGAATATTTTGTTACTGCTTACCGTTGAAGTTGGTATAAGTTACTTCTAGCTTCAGTTTCGTACCGTCCGGACCACCTTCCAGTTTTACGTATCCCGGTTGTAGATCGTGCTGGATGCTGATCATATTCTTATTGGAAGAGCTATCGTACTGTACCAGTACCGGGATAAGTACCACTTATTCCAATCCGGATTTGCTGCTTCCCAAGCTGCTTCGTTCCAACTGTCTCCTGCTTTTTTCTTGGCTTCCTGCTTTTCGTTGACACATGCATTAATCAAGCGAGTCAAGTTGGTAAACACATACTGATTGGTTGTAGGTTTATTGGAAATAGTAGCATTGTGTACGGCCAGATAAGAAGTGATGTTATCTGTAAGTTTGTTCTCTTCGAAGAAACTTTGCCGTTCTTTCTCACGTAAAAGTAACACATATGTAGGTGCTTTCATACTAAATTTCCCATTGTCCGGTTGGTTGTAGCTATTGAAAGTCAGTTTCACTGCATTAATGGTGTCATGGCTTAATTCTTCATAAATCTTATTGATCGGCAATGTAGCTTGTGTGAAGATACCGGCCGGAGACTTCAAATAAGTACAGTCTGTCTTTTTAGCGATTTCGTTTAGCTTTTCAGAATTAACAAACTTATTGGCTTGAATTACTTCCTTAGTTGTAGCGAAAGTACGGGTTGTGTAGTATAAAGAGTCAGCACCATTTTTTTTCTTCAGATTATTTCCCAAGCTGTCTTTTTCGTGGCATCGGATTACAACATTCAGGTTGATCTGGTCAACATAAAGAATCGTTCCGTTACCATAGTCATTCTTGGCATAAATACCTTTGAATACGTTATTAATAAATGCTTCCGAAGTTTTAAAATATTCAGGGTGATCTCTGTTCAAACGATAGATACGTTTACCTAGTTTCGTGATCTCTTCAGAAGTTAGACGGACATTAGGATAAAAGTCATCTGAGTTTCTGATGGAATCGCTGAGTGATTGGTCAACAGCTGTGTAGGCTTTTCGTGCGAGTAAGTTGTTTGGATTGTAATACTTCAATGGATCGATGTCTGTATAATAGTTCTGGGTCAAGTTTTCGTCCAGTTCATAAACAGTCATTCGGCATGGATTGATAGAGTCTCCAAAATAACTTTTATAGTATAAGATCAATTCAGCGGTGTGAATAGAGTCTCCTGCCATTACCCCTTTGGGATTAGTTTCCGGATCGTAGACCGAAGGAAAAGAAATTCCATCCGGACTATTCAACTGTGCGAGGAAACTGGCTTCGTATTCTCCGAATTCTTTATCAGTGAATTTTCCCACATAACCTACGCTGGTTTTGGCAAAAACAGGACCTGATAGGTCGGAATTCGTAGTTAACTCGTAAGTCGTATATCTTCCATTGATATTTTGGTCGCTATCCGGAAGCATATCCCATCCGATAGTACCTGTATTATCATCGCATCCGAAGAAAGTCAAGGCAAGCAGTGCTACCCATACATATTTTGCTTTCATGATCGTCGTATCTAGGTTCTTATTTATTTTTGTTCAGCTTCCCACACTTGATCGTAGAAACTGTTGCAAGCATCTGCAAGAGCATCGGGAGCTTGATAGTCAAGAACCAATTTGCCCGATTGACGCGCGTAGTTCATGACATCTTCATTTACATGTTCACTATTCTGTACTATTCCGTCCGAGTAATCGACAGCTAATTTGCAAAGTGTAGCATAATCTACCGGATCTTTCAGGGTAGCTACATCTTTTTTATTAATACCCTTTAGCATCAGTTTGCTTGCAAAGTCATTGTTGAATGTACCTTTGAAATCATCTTCGTATACGGAGAATACTACTTTTGCATCGCGGAACGAAGGTTCGTCTTTATACGCTTTCTTTATATACAAAGGGGCTAATGCCGTCATCCAGCCATGACAGTGAATAACGTCCGGACACCAACGCAATTTCTTTACCGTTTCCAGCACTCCTCTGGCATAGAAGATAGCCCGGCTATCATTATCATCGTATTCAACCCCCGTTTTCATCAGCTGTCTGCAGCCGGTTCTGAAAATAATCATCGTTATCGATGAAATAAACCTGCATACGTGCTGACTGGATAGAAGCTACTTTGATAATAAGTGGATGGTCGGTGTCGTCGATGATCAGGTTCATGCCGGAAAGACGTATCACTTCATGCAATTGATTTCTGCGTTCGTTGATATTCCCCCATTTGGGCATAAATGTTCTGATTTCTCTGCCTTTTTCCTGGATAGCTTGTGGTAGATGTCTGCCTATATTGGCCATCTCGGATTCTGAAACGTAAGGAGTAATCTCTTGTGTAATAAATAAAACCTTGTTAGCCTTTGTCATAATAACAATCGTTCTCGTAAATATTCTGCAAAGATATAAAAAAAAAACGGGCATTAAAGCAAGTTCTCTGGCGGTATAATTCCTTATGAATTGTTAAGTGCTTGTTTTTCAGTGATAAACCGTCCTGTTGCTTAGGACTATCCTTCGTCTTCTTTTGCATTAATTTACGATATTTCTTCTTTATATGGTAAATTATGGTTTATTTTGCACCGTTTTTCAAACAACTAAGAATCATAAACCAATTAAAATGAAAGTAATACATACGATCAAGGACTTGCAGGCTGAACTTTCGGTTTTGAAAGCCCAGGGTAAAAAGGTGGGGTTGGTGCCTACTATGGGTGCTTTGCATGCAGGGCACGCATCTCTTGTAAAGCGTAGTGTAAACGAGAATGAAGTAACAGTGGTAAGTGTTTTTGTGAACCCTACCCAGTTTAATGATAAAAATGATCTTGTTAAGTATCCTCGCACACTGGATGCCGATTGTAAATTGCTCGAGGCTTGTGGAGCGACTTATGCTTTTGCTCCTTCGGTGGAAGAGATGTATCCGGAACCGGATACCCGCCAATTCAGTTATGCTCCTTTGGATACTGTAATGGAGGGGGCTTTCCGTCCGGGACACTTTAATGGAGTATGCCAGATAGTAAGTAAACTGTTCGAAGCGGTGAAACCACATCGTGCATACTTTGGTGAGAAAGATTTTCAGCAATTGGCTATCATCCGTGAGATGGTTCGTCAGATGCAGTTTGATCTTGAAATAGTAGGTTGTCCTATTGTTCGTGAAGAAGATGGTTTGGCTCTGAGCAGCCGGAATGCGCGTCTGTCGGCAGAAGAACGTGAAAATGCATTAAAAATATCTCAGACCTTATTTAAAAGTCGTACCTTTGCAGCCACTCACACAGTGAGTGAAACGCTGAAGTTTGTGGAAGATGCTATTACTGCTGTTCCGGGATTGCGTCTGGAGTATTTTGAGATAGTAGACGGAAACACTTTGCAGAAGGTTGATAATTGGAACCAAACATCGTATGTAGTGGGCTGTATAACAGTGTTCTGCGGTGATGTCAGACTGATTGATAATATTAAATACAAAGAATCTTAAACTTAAAAAAGACGAACCCCTTATGATGATTGAAGTGTTGAAGTCAAAAATTCATTGTGCCCGTGTCACGGAAGCCAATCTGAATTATATGGGTAGTATTACGATTGATGAGAATCTATTGGATGCAGCTAATATGATTGCCGGTGAGAAGGTGTACATTGCCGACAATAATAACGGCGAGCGTTTTGAGACCTACATTATCAAAGGTGAACGCGGATCAGGTAAAATCTGCTTGAATGGCGCTGCGGCCCGTAAAGTACAACCGGATGATATTGTGATCATTATGTCGTATGCGTTGATGGATTTTGAGGAAGCTAAGTCGTTTAAGCCGACTGTTATTTTTCCGGATCCGGCTACAAATAGTGTAGTGAAGTAAGAAATCGTTCAATTGTGGAATATGAAAATCCCTGCTAAATTGGATAATTAGCAGGGATTTTTATTAGGATCGATTATTGTGAATATCCGGTCCGGAGAATAAATTGTTAAGAGGGTGTCCATAACTCACCACATACTCTGTGGTGAATACGAGTTTTGAACATCCCCCGACTTTATACTTCTACTTGGAACTCAATTGTTCGTTCATTGCTGCTGCGGCACGGCGTCCGTCTCCCATGGCAAGGATGACAGTAGCTCCTCCGCGTACAATATCTCCTCCCGCATAAATAGTGGGAATAGACGATTGCATCTGATCGTTAACAGTGATTGTTCCTTTACGGCCCAATTCCAGACCTTTGATAGAACTGGGGACGATAGGATTGGGAGATACCCCGACACTGACAATGGCGAGATCGATATCAACGGTTTCTGTTGCTCCTGGGATGGGGACGGGGCTACGTCGTCCGGAGCATCCGGTTCACCCAATTCCATCTTTTGCAAGATTACTTGTTTGACACGTCCTTGCTCGTCTGCCAGATATTCGATTGGGTTGTGTAAGGTCAGGAACTCTATACCTTCTTCTTTGGCATGTTTCACTTCTTCCAGACGTGCTGGCATTTCTTCTTCTGAACGGCGATAGATGATCATAGCCCGTTCGGCTCCAAGACGTTTGGCTGTACGGACAGAGTCCATGGCAGTGTTACCGCCACCAATTACAGCTACGTTCTTTCCGAAGGCTACCGGAGTATCGGAATCGGGACTGGCTGCATCCATCAGATTTACACGAGTCAGATATTCGTTGGAAGACATGATGTTGATCGAGTTCTCACCCGGGATGTTCATAAAGTTGGGAAGTCCGGCTCCTGAGGCTACAAAAATTCCCTTAAAACCTTCTTCTTCCAACTGTTCTACGCTGATCGTTTTCCCTACAATGCAGTCTTTGATGAATGTAACTCCCATTTTGGCAAGATTCTCAATCTCGACGTCTACTATTTTGTTGGGTAGACGGAATTCGGGAATACCATATTTCAGTACACCGCCAATTTCATGTAGCGCCTCGAATACCGTTACATCATATCCATATTTGGCATATCCCCTGCAAAGGATAGTCCGGCAGGACCGGAACCGATAACAGCCACTTTGATACCGTTTTTCTCGCCTACTTCAGGTACGGAGATTTGTCCGCTTTCTCGTTCGTAGTCGGCAGCAAATCTTTCCAAGTGACCAATGGCTACGGCTTCTTTGCCCATTTTCAGATGGATACATTTTGATTCGCATTGTTTTTCCTGCGGACATACACGACCGCATACGGCAGGCAGGGCACTGGTCTCTTTCAGTGTTTTGGCTGCTTCAAGGAATTCTCCACGTTCTATGTTCTTGATGAAACGGGGAATGTCGATGCCTACCGGGCAACCTGTCATACAGCCTGGGTTGGTACAATCCAGACAGCGCTGTGCCTCCGCAACTGCCTGCTCTTTAGTCAGCCCTTGATTGACTTCTTCTTTACGGCTGTGTGACCGGTACTCCGGATCGAGTTCGTTCATTTGGCAGCGTTCAATGTTCGCACGGTCTTTAGCTTTGATAGCTTTACGGAGTGCTTCGCGCCAAGGGGCTGTACGTCCGTTTTCGTCTATGACTTTGGTTGCTTCACATTCATCGAGTTTATGCAACTCTTCACGTTCGATGGTTTTGAAAGCTCCCATGCGCTTCAACATTTCATCGAAGTCCACTTGGTGACCGTCAAATTCCGGACCGTCGACACATACGAATTTGGTCTTTCCTCCGATAGTAATACGGCAGGCGCCGCACATTCCGGTGCCATCCACCATAATTGTATTTAATGATACTTCTGTCGGAATTTCATATTTCTTCGTCAGCAAACAAACAAATTTCATCATGATAGCCGGGCCGATAGCAAAACATTTGTTCACTTTCTCCCGTTTGATTACTTCTTCTACTCCTTCGGTAACCAAGCCTTTGCGACCATATGATCCGTCATCGGTCATTATGATCACTTCGTCCGAACTTTCACGCATTTCTTTTTCAAGAATGATCAGTTCTTTGCTACGTCCTGCCAGTACGGTGATCACACGGTTTCCGGCTGCCTTCAGGGCCTGTACGATGGGTAGCATCGGAGCTACACCTACGCCACCTCCGGCACATACTACTGTTCCGAAGTTTTCAATGTGGGTAGCTTGTCCCAATGGACCTACTACGTCGGTGATATAGTCTCCTTCGTTTAGTTCGCAAAGGCGGGTAGAAGAGAGCCCTACTTCCTGAACAACCAGGGTGATCGTTCCTGCCTTCGGGTCGGCGGCTGCAATGGTCAGTGGCATCCGTTCTCCCTTTTCACCGACACGCACAATCACGAAATGACCTGCTTTGCGTGATTTTGCTATCAACGGAGCTTCAATGACAAGTTTGAATACTTTCTCCGAAAAGTGTTCTTTGCTAATGATTTTGTTCATTATCTAATTAATTTGTTGGATTTATTACGTAATTGCTATCAGAATGTTCTTAGTGTGCAAAGATACTGCTAATTTGTAAAAAACAAAAGAAAAGCCATCCTTTTGAGGGGATGGCTTTATTATCAGTGTAAATCAGTTTGTTTTATTTTGTTCTGATTTTATATCCGGCCATTCCATAATAAAGAATGAAGAGGAAACATGGGAGACAAATCCAATAAGCATTTTGTGCTCCCGCTATGTCTTTTATGTATCCGAACAGAGTAGGGATGACAGCACCTCCGGCCATAGCCATAATCAACAGAGAAGAGCCGGCTTTGGTGAACTTACCTAAATCTGCCATGGCAAGTGGCCACAGTGCGGGCCACATCAGTGAGCAACCCAGTGCTATGAATGCAATGAAATAGATTGAGATGTCAGCCGGGGTGAGTACTACCAGAATTGAACCGGCAATGGCGAGGATTGAGCATATTTTTAATGCTGTAGCCTGATTGATGTATTTGGGTATAAAGATGATACCGCAGATATATCCGATCACGATACCGATCGGAGCAATCCAGGCATAAGCTGCGGCATTCTCCAAATGCAGGCTGTTGGCATAGTCAACGAGGGTTCCCAGTGAAACCGTTTCTACGCCTACGTAGAGGAAGAGGGCAAGACATCCCAGCAAAAGGTGCGGAAATTGCCATACTGAGGTTTTGCTGGCTGCATACGGACATGCCTCGCACCTCCTTCACTGTCGTCCTCGCCGGCTGCTTTTACTTCAGGCAGCGGAGCCATCAGTGAGATGATGCCTAATATAATAAATGCTGCAATAATAACATAAAAGGGAGTGAATAAGTCCGATACGGTAATGTCGCTCACTTCCTTGCCTATCAGGAAAGCGAGGAACAAAGGAGGAATTGGCCATGCTAACTTATTACAGATGCCCATGATGCTGATACGTTTGGCTGCACTGTCCAATGGGCCGAGAATAGTAATATAGGGGTTAACAGATGCTTGTAAGAATGCGTTTGCCGTGCCGCTGACAAAAGAGGCTACCAGAAAAAGAGGAAAACTCTCCTGGCTGGCCGATGGAATGTACAAACCGAAAGCTACAGCGAACATGGCAAACGAAAGTGCCATGGTGTGTTTGTATCCGATAGCTTTGATAGTCATCGAAGCCGGATAGCCGAAGATGAGGAAAGGTACGAAAGTGGCAGCGATTATCAGGTAAGATTCGGCTGAAGTGATGCCTAAAGAACCTTGTAATACCGGAATAAGTACAGAATTGATTCCTAATGCGAATCCGATGGCGAAGAACATGATGCGATAAATGCTAACGGCAGAGCAAAGTTTTTTGAGTAGAGCTCATAAAATAGGAGTTTTGAGGTTAGTAAAAAGTGTGTTTTATTACAAAAAAGAAGGGGGTGTCATAACTCGCTACAGATAACACAGATTTACACAGAACGTTTTTTAATATGCTGATAACCAATGTTGTCTATCTATGTAAATCCGTGCAATTCTGTGGTGAATACGAGTTCAGCACACCCTCTTTTATCTTTTCTTCTATGTCAGTCGATCATGTCAAATCCGCAGTAGGGAACCAATGCTTTCGGAATCCGGATACCCTCCGGAGTCTGATGGTTTCCAGCAAGCTGCTACGATGCGGGGCAATGCCAGTGCCGATCCGTTCAGTGTGTGGCAAAGTTCGGTTTTCTTTTCTCCGCTACGATAGCGGCATTTTAATCGATTGGCTTGGTAAGTATCGAAGTTAGATACAGAGCTGACTTCCAACCAGCGCTTCTGTGCTTCAGAATATACTTCGAAATCAAAGCAAAGAGCAGCGGTAAAACTCATATCACCACCACAGAGACGGAGAATACGGTAAGGGAGTTCCAGCTTCTGGAGCAGGCCTTCTACATGATCCAGCATTTCCTGATGTGACTGAGGGAGTGCTCCGGTTTGTCGATACGCACCAATTCTACTTTAGAGAATTCGTGAAGGCGATTGAGCCGCGTACATCTTTACCGTAAGAGCCGGCTTCCCGACGGAAGCATTGTGTATAAGCGCAGTTTTTAATAGGAAGTTGCTTTTCATCCAAAATGACGTCACGGTAGATATTAGTTACCGGAACTTCAGCCGTCGGAATCAGATAGAGATCGTCTACTTCGCAATGGTACATTTGTCCTTCTTTATCCGGAAGTTGTCCGGTTCCATAGCCGGAAGCAGCGTTTACAACTGTTGGAGGCATGATTTCGGTATATCCGGATTTACGTGCTTCATCCAGGAAAAAGTTAATCAGTGCGCGTTGCAGTTGAGCTCCTTTGCCTTTGTAAACAGGAAAACCTGCACCGGTTATTTTTACACCCAAATCAAAGTCAATCAAGTCGTATTTCTTAGCCAGTTCCAATGGGGGAGTGCATCTGTGGGAAGTTGAGTTTCCATACCTCCCATTTTCTCAACTACATTGTCCTCGGCACCAACACCTTCGGGCACACTGTCGTAGGGAATATTGGGAATGGTATACAGCAGATTCAGCATGTCGTTGGCAGCCTGGTCCATGTCGGCCTGCAGTGTTTTATTGCTCTCCTTTATCTCGGCTACACGGGCTTTTGCAACTTCAGCTTCTTCCTTTTTGCCTTCTTTCATCAACTGACCGATCGTTTTCGAAAGTGAATTTACCTCTGCCAGGTTTTTATCTAATTGATTTTGTGTATTACGTCTTTTGTCATTCACTTCGATTACTTGGGCAATTGTTTCTTTGGCTCCTTTGAAGTGTTTTTTCTCCAGACCGCGGATTACCGCGTCGGTGTTTTCTGTAATTTGTTTAATGGTAAGCATATCTATACTTTATTTATGAACTTCTTCTTTGAGTTTACAAAGATATATAAAAATAAGATAAGAGGGTGCGTCTTGTATAAAAAAGAAAAGAGACGCAATCAACCGATTGCATCTCTTTCTTCAATTTCTTACAATTTCCTTTAAACTCCGGAAATTTATGCTTCTGTTGCTTCAGCAGGGATGATAGAAACATATCTTCTGTCTTCTCTACCTACTTTGAAGTTTACAGTTCCATCTACTAAAGCGAAAAGAGTGTGGTCCTTACCCATACCGATGTTTTCACCCGGGTGGAATTCAGTACCTCTTTGACGAACGATGATGTTACCTGCTTTGCAAGCTTCGCCACCAAATATCTTAACGCCTAATCTTTTGCTCTGTGATTCGCGGCCGTTCTTAGAACTACCGACACCTTTCTTATGTGCCATTTCTTCTTACTTTTAAAATTGATTAAGCTACTACTTCTGTGATTGTTAACTCTGTGAACTGCTGACGGTGACCGTTCAACTTTCTGTGACCTTTTCTTCTTTTCTTGTGGAAAACAAGAACTTTGTCACCTTTAACCAGGCTTGAAACGATCTGGCAAACTACTTTTGCACCGTCTACAGTAGGAGCACCTACAGTAACGTTTCCGTCTTTGTCTACCAAAAGAACTTTGTCAAATTCTACTGTTGCACCGTTCTCTGCATTCTGAATGTGGTGAACGAACAATTTCTGGCCAGCTTCAGCTTTAAATTGCTGACCGTTGATTCTACAATTGCGTACATCTTATATAATAAATGTAAGTTAGCTCCGTCGGGTGGTCTTTAATCACTTAAAAACACTTGCTCAAACCCGGTGCGGAATAATCAGGCACAA
>ENA-OQIC01000883-OQIC01000883.1-human-gut-metagenome-genome-assembly--contig:-NODE-883-length-11666-cov-2.100789_pt1 | contig 11666 bp, 15 predicted proteins | sample MGYA00242572_ERZ504736 | MGnify/ENA primary metagenome ERZ504736 (study PRJEB26092, sample SAMD00036201) | human gut metagenome | host: Homo sapiens | study: EMG produced TPA metagenomics assembly of... | reverse complement strand
ATGATTCCAACACTTGCATCGACTAATTCTTTCGCAGTGCTTCTCATTTGCGGTAATTCCAAGGATACAGTTATTCTGTCAGAGTCTGTACTGCTGATGTCAAGGTTTCAATCGATTCAAATAAATTATAGAAGACGACCGGTTCGAAGGCATTTAATTCTAACTGTCCCGCTTCCGCAGCCATCGTGATCGTGCAGTCATTACCGATAATGTTAAATGCGACCTGAGATACGACTTCCGGAATGACTGGATTGATCTTTCCAGGCATAATCGAGGAACCGTTCTGTTTTGGCGGGAGCGTGATTTCGGCAAAACCAGTGCGTGGACCACTGCTCAGAAGGCGAAGGTCATTACAAAGTTTGGATAAGTTGACGGCACAAGTTTTTAAAGAGGAAGAGACCGTCACAAATCCGTCCAGATTCTGTGTCGCATCAAACAAGTCATCTGCGGATGCGAACGGAAGTCCAGTCAGTTCTGCAATTTTCGGGCAGATATGCTGTAAGTAGGAGTGGCTGACGTTGATTGCAGTTCCAATGGCAGTTCCCCCCATATTCAGGCGGTACATTTCTTTCTGAGCGTTTTCCAGACGATGGATATCTCTTTGGATCACGGAAGCATAAGCATGGAAAGACTGACCGAGTCGCATCGGCACAGCATCCTGAAGCTGTGTACGTCCCATTTTTAAAATGTGGTCAAATTGTTTTGATTTCTCTAACAGTGCATTCAAAAGCCGTTCCAGTTCTCTGAAAAGAGGAACAAGCAGTTTTAATACGGTTAGTTTTCCGGCGCTTGGAATGATATCATTTGTAGACTGAGCCATATTGACGTGGTCATTAGGATGTACATGCTGATAGGAACCTTTTGTTCCGCCAAGTAATTCGTCAGCACGATTAGCAATAACTTCGTTAGCATTCATATTTGCAGAAGTTCCGGCACCACCCTGAATGGCATCTACGATGAACTGATCAAAAAGTTTCCCCTCTAAAATTTCGTTGCAGGCAGTGCAGATCGCTTCGGACACTTCGCTGGAAAGTTCGCCCGCATTTTCATTTGTAAGTGCGGCAGCCTTCTTTAAAATGACGATGCTTTTGATAAACTCCGGATGGAGTGGTCTGCTTGTAATGGGAAAATTGTGCTTGGCGCGAAGGGACTGTACTCCATAATACGCATCAGCAGGGACTTCTAAAATACCTATAGAATCAGCTTCTAATCTTGTTTTCATAGTTTCTTTCCTCCGTAATCTCTTTCAAAATGCTGTCTGCTGGTAACATATACTTACAGACAAATTTCTTCTGACTTATATATAACACGGGCAGAGAAAGGAGAAAAGGAGAAGAGAAAAAGTGTGAAAAGAAAGAAAAAATAAAGTATAAGTAGTTAGAAATGTTAATATGAAACGATAAAAACTTTATTTTTTTAAGAAAGATTTAGGGGAAAGTTTTTGGCAAAATTAGTAGAAAGGATTGTAATTCTTTGAGAAGTTCTCTATAATGGCAGGAAGGAGGAAGGATGATGGATCAGATAGACAGAGAGATCATGAATATGCTGCAGAAGAATGCGAGAATACCACTGAAGGCAATCGCACAGGAAGTACACTTGTCTATTCCTGCAGTTTCAGCGCGGGTAGAGCGATTGGAGCGGGAGAATGTCATCTGTGGATATACAATGATCGCAGATCCGGTGAAGATGGGATACCATATTACTGCATTTATCAATATGGAGTTAAAACCGGAACAAAAGGATGGATTTTGCAAATTTATCCGGGGGGTTCGGAATGTGGCAGAGTGCAATCATATTACAGGAGCCTACTCTATGTTGATCAAAGTACTGTTCCCAAGTACCATGGAATTAGATCGGTTTGTTGGAACGCTTCAGAAATATGGAAAGACACAGACACAGATCGTATTTTCTTCGATTGTAAGTGCAAGGAGTATAGGTCCGCTTGAGCAGGAGGAGTCGAAGAAAAAAGGATAGTCTTCAGAAGGGATAGAAAAAGATAAGAATATATAAGGCGTCTGTAATAGAAGAGGCAGTTACAAAATGGAAAAAATCATTTTGTAACTGCCTTTTTCAGAAAATCTAGTTCTATTTCCGCAAATACTGCATCCAAGCGCACATCCGGTTGGAGTTCCGGCGCATCCGCCCATAGCTGTTTCCCGCAGTTCGAATGGAAGGCTTTGCCCGACACGGTGCATAGCTTCTGCCATTTCGTCAAATGGAATCGGATGTTTCACACCACTTAATGCGAGCTCTGCACAGGTGATCGCATTTGCGACACCGATCGCATTCCGGCTTTGGCATGGGGATTCTACAAGACCTGCAATTGGGTCGCAGACGAGTCCGAGTAGATTGGAAAGTGCAAAGCTTGCAGCGTGAAGACACATCTCAGGAGTTCCCCCCATGATTTCAACGACAGCGCTGGCAGCCATTGCAGAGGCCGCGCCTACTTCTGCCTGACATCCGGCTTCCGCACCGGAGACAGAGGCATTTCGCATTAAGATATAACCAATCGCGCTTGCATTTAGAAGACCGTCGTAAATGCTGTTATCCGGAAGGGCATGTACTTCCTCCAGAGCGAGCAGGACACCTGGCAACACGCCTGAAGAACCGGCAGTTGGTGCTGCAACGATCAGTCCCATGGAAGCATTGACTTCAAGAACAGCCATACTGTAAGCAATTGCTTTTGATAGCATAGAACCACATACACTGTTTGGGGAGGAGGAATGATCTGCTACTTTCTTCGCTTCTCCGCCGAGGAGACCGCCGATGGAGCGGACTGGTTCTTTTAAAGGCTTATGAACGGAATCTTTCATGATGGCAAGCACCGTCTCCAGTTTTGCCTGAATTTCTTCGGCAGAGAGACTGCCCATAGTAATCTCGCGCTGCTTCATGGCAGAAGAGATTGATATCTTTTCTTTTTGACATAAATCTAATAAATCTTGTCCTGAATAAAAATCCATAATGTCTCCTCCTACATCTGAATGAGCATCAGATCAGATACATGCTCATGTGTTTTGATTTTCTCTAATACAGACGATGGAATCGTCTCATCGGATTCTACAACGGTAAATGCATTGGCGCCTTTGTCCTCGCGGAAGAGACGCATAAATGCGATATTTACATTTTCTTCGCTCAGACACTGGGTAATGTGGCTACTACGCCAGGTTTGTCTGTCTGACTGACGATGAGGGTGCTGTATTCTCCCGTGAACTCTACATCGATCTGGTTGATCCGGACAATTTTCATCTTGCCCCCTCCGATCGATTCGCCGCGGATCGATAAGGTATGCCCGGTCACGCCTATAAGATCAATGTCGGCAGTGTTTGGGTGATTCGTCATCGTTTTCTCATCAATGATATATTCGTATTCCACACTCGCTCGGTTGCAATGGAAAACGCATCACGGATCCGTTCATCATCGGTAGAAAAACCGAGAATTCCCCCCAGCAGCGCACGGTCAGTTCCATGTCCGTGGTAAGTTTTGGCGAAAGAGCCATAAAGGGTGAATGTTACTTTTTTCACTTCTTCCGGAAACATTTTTCTTGCGAGAAGTGCAATCGATACGGCGCCGGCCGTGTGTGAACTGGAAGGACCGATCATGTTAGGGCCAATCACATCAAATATACTTAAAAAGTTCATAAACTATCCTCCTGAGAGATTTTTTGCATAACTACTTATAGTATAGCATAAAAGGAGCAGGAAATAAAGAACCGGAAGCAGAATTTGTTGAGAGATTACGAGGAACCGTTCCAAGGATAGAAAAGAGGATCAGATTCCAAAAGTGTAAAAGAGAGTGAAAAATCGTCGGATAGCACAAAAAGGATATGGTAAAATAACCAAAATAGGATAGCTAAAACTATGGAGAATATACAAAAAGACGAAGTGGAAGGGAAAATTGATTGACAGTATCATCACATGTATATAGAATGTAAATATGTTTATAGAGTCGGATGATAAATTCGAGAGAGACTACACGGGAAACCGATGTGGCGCCGAAGGGGAAAGGAGTACCAAAGCTCTCAGGCAAAAGGATTGAATTTGGACGAGCTCTCTGGAGAACGCGAGTATGCGTACCGAAGAAGAAACTTATGAAATACGGAAGTTAAGAATGATAATTGAAGTAAAACATAAGGAAACTTTCAGGTTCGAGGACAGAGATGAACAAAAGTATAGGCGTGCTTTGTTTGTCTGTGTCTTTTTTGTTCGCATTTTCCGGGAACAGGAACTGCAAAAGAAAGAGGAGGCAAAAGAATGGCAGTAATATCAGGGTTAGGGTTGTTGTTAGTCACACTGGCGGCATTTTCGCTGTTTAGTATGAAGGCACCGAAAGGATCAGAGGCGATGTCCGGAATGGCAAGTGCAGCGGTGGCTACATTTCTTGTGGAGGCAGTACACAGATATATTTCGGGTGACTTACTGGGAGTCAGCTTTCTAGGTGAAGTAGGAAGTACAGCCGGAAGCTTAGGTGGAGTTGCAGCAGCGATCATGGTGCCGATCATGATGGGAGTAAATCCGGTATACGCAGTTGTTGCGGGGCAGCGCTGGGAGGATATGGAATTTACCGGGATTTATTGCAGGATATGTAGTTGGATTTGTTGCACCGCTTCTTGAGAAATATTTACCGACAGGGCTGGATGTGATTGTCGGAGCGCTCTGTGTGGCACCGCTGGCAAGAGGAATTGCATATATTTCCGATCCAGTTGTAAATGCAGCGATGGAACACATAGGATCTATGATCACAGCAGCGACAGATCAGTCACCGGTATTGATGGGATTTATGCTCGGAGGCTTGATGAAAATGATCTGTACCTCACCGCTTAGTTCTATGGCGTTGACGGCGATGCTTGGACTGACCGGACTTCCGATGGGAATTGCATGTATCGCATGTGTCGGTGGGGCATTTACAAACGGAATGATTTTCAAAATGCTCAAATTAGGGGATAAGAGCAGTACGATCGCAGTTATGGTAGAGCCATTGACACAGGCTCACATTGTGACGAAACACCCGATCCCAATTTATGGATCTAATTTCTTTGGTGGAGGAATTGCAGGTATTGGAGCGTCCCTACTTGGAATTGTATGTAATGCGCCGGGAACAGCATCACCGATTCCGGGATTGATCGCACCATTTGCGTTCAATTCACCGGTAAAAGTAATCCTTGCATTAGCCATCGGTGTAGCAGGTGGGACTTGGCAGGATATGTGGGAGGACATATTTTCAAAAAGCATTACGCAGAATCTGACGCACACATGGAAGGATAGGGAATCGGAGAGATACCGAAGAGAAGTAATCCGTACAGAACGAGCAGGCCTATTTTTGCAATCCGTAAACATAGGGAGAAAAGTGGCATAAAGTAAAAAGAGGCAAATATGTAAAAAGAAGAAACCGCGAAACCTCTGGGGAGAGGCGACGATGTTTCTTCTTTTTGTATTGCACAAAATATGAAAAAGATGTTTGTTGTACTATAAAATACTAAGAGAGATCAAATAATTCAATGCTGCGGAAAAGGATCCCTTTCATCTGTGCGATCGCAATCCCGTAATTTGTGATTGGGACATTCTGATCTTCGGCACAGGCAATCCGGTATTTCATCTCGCGGTCATTGAGCATACAGCCACCACAGTGGATGATCAGCTTATATGGGGATAGATCAGCTGGAAATTCTGTGCCGCTTGTAAAGTGAAATTCCGGTTCACAGTTTGTATAGCTGCGAATCAGGCGTGGAAGTTTCACAGTGCCGATATCTTCGCATTGCCGATGGTGCGTGCATCCCTCGGAAATCAGTATTTTGTCTCCGTCAGAAATAGAATCCAAAGTGTGGGCGCCGTTTACGACAGTGGAAAGATTCCCTTTATGCCTTGCAAACAGGATTGAAAAGGAAGTAAGAGGGATATCTTTTGGCGTCTGTCGGTCTACCTGAGCAAAAGCCTGACTGTCGGTGATGACCATTCGTGGTTTGACAGACAGTTCGTCTAATGTCTGGCGAAGCTCCGTATCCTGTACGCAGAGCACACGCCCATGATGATCCAAAATATCCCGGATGGTCTGCTGCTGTGGAAGGATCAGACGTCCCTTTGGTGCAGAGGCGTCGATCGGAATCACGAGAATCACAAGATCCATGGGGGAGAGCAGATCGCTGACGATCGGAAGTTTTGTTTCTTCGCTTGGCTGGATTGCGCCGAGCAGGTCTTTGAGTGCAGAAATCTGAAATCCGGAGGCAGCACTGATAGAAATAGCTGATCCGTTTTTCGAGGTGTCTGTAGTCGTATCTGGCATCTGGGATTCGCTAGCCGGGCAAAGATCACATTTATTGAATGCGATGACATAGGGAATCTGTTTTTTCTGGATCTGTTCCAGAAGAGTGAGATCTTCCTCCGTCATCCCGATGGTGCCATCCACAACAAGGATGGCAATATCGGTCTTATTTAACATTTGGTAGGTCTTCTGAACGCGCAGCTCTCCGAGTGGTCCGTGGTCATCAAGTCCCGGAGTGTCGATGAGTACGACAGGACCAAGCGGGAGAAGCTCCATGGATTTTAATACCGGATCCGTTGTTGTCCCTTTGATGTCGGAGACGATTGCGAGATTCTGACCGGTCAGTGCGTTGATCAGGCTGGATTTTCCGGCATTTCGTTTCCCGAAGATTCCGATATGTAGGCGTTCAGAGGAAGGGGTTGCATTTAAACTCATGTCAGTTACAGTCCTTTCCATGATAAGTAGAGTATCGTGTTACAAAGAAAAAGTATCAGGGACCAAAGCGGTACGTTTGAGAGATGTTAGAAACGGAAATCTCTCCGATTTTCTTCTTCAATCGCGCGTAGATGGTCAATAACGATTGCGCGTACGTTCTCATTTGGAATCTGCTCCAGTTCTTTTAAAATCAGTTTTTCTCCGACTTCTTTTGTCGCAGGAGAAGCATAGTCTGTCAGATATTCTTTCAGTGTCATCAGTGCATTTGGCTGGCAGCAGTTCTGGATCTGACCGGATTTGCAAAGAGACATGAAACGGTCGCCGGTGCGGCCTTCCCGGTAGCAGGCAGTACAGAAGCTTGGGATGTATCCCATTTCCATCAGCCACTTGACAATATCATCGAGTGATCTTGTATCACTGAGGTCAAACTGTGCAGAGTTTTCTTCTTCAGGTTCCGGCTCTGCATATCCGCCTACACTTGTCTTGGAGCCGCCACTGATCTGGGAGATTCCAAGGTGCAGAACACGCTCGCGGGATTTCTGACTCTCGCGGTAGATACGATCATGCCGGTATAAGGCACTGCAATGCGGATGCATGCCACAAGTTTTGCAAAAATATCATCGTTGATCCCGTTGTCAAAATCATTTGTGTCAATATCGTCAGCTGGACATAAGCGCGGCACACTGATCGTATGAGGACCCACACCGTATGCAGCTTCCAGATGTTCTGCATGCATCAGAAGTCCTGCAAATTCATAGCGGTATTTGTCAAGACCGAACAGCACACCGATTCCGACATCATCAATACCTGCTTCCATTGCACGGTCCATCGCGGTAGTATGGTAGTCATAGTCGTGTTTTGGTCCGGTCGGATGCAGCTCCAGATAGCTTTTTTTATGATAGGTTTCCTGGAATAAAATGTAAGTTCCAATTCCTGCTGCCTTCAGTTTCCGATAATTTTCTACCGTTGTTGCCGCAATATTGACATTGACACGGCGGATTTCTCCGTTTTTATGTTTGATGCTGTAGATGGTGTCAATACATTCGAGGATATATTCGATCGGATTGTTCACAGGATCTTCCCCGGCCTCCAGCGCCAGACGTTTGTGACCGAGATCCTGGAGCGCGATCACTTCCTGACGGACTTCTTCCTGCGTCAGTTTCTTTCTTGCGATATGCTTGTTCTTTAAATGGTACGGACAGTAAGTACATCCGTTGACACAGTAGTTGGACAGATAGAGCGGCGCAAACATGACGATACGGTTTCCATAGAAATCTTTTTTGATCTGTTCTGCAAGTGCATAAATTTCTTCATTTTTCTCTTCGATATCACAGTCAAGAAGAACGGCAGCTTCCCGGTGGGAGAGCCTTTTCGTTCTTTGGCTTTTGCAATGATCTGGTCGATCAGTTCCACGTTATGTTTGTTTGCCTCTGCATAGGAGAGGGTTTCCAGAATTTCCTCGTGGTTGATAAATTCCTCTGGATTTTTTGATCTGACATCGTACATGGTGATGTTCCTCCTCTTGAATATGATAGTTTTGGCATGAGTTCATGCAATTAGTTTACTGGTGGGATTGTTTCGGTATTCAAAGAATCTCCGCGGGCTACGACAACATGGTAGCCGATCTTCTCCATCCGCTTTTCCATACAGTGCCGGCATTCAGCAGCTTCATCTCCTGTACAGATTTTGTTGTCGTAGAGCGCATAATCTTTTCGCACATCGGTTGGAGAAAGGTTTGGCATAACGACATTTGCTCCGGCAAGAATACCAAGCTCTCTTCCCGTTTGGATCGATCGTTCCAAGCGCAGTTGTCGAAGGTAGCAGAAGCTTTGGAATCATCAGTCGCAGAAGTCCGAGCATAAATAAGGTCAGTTCCAGCGTGCCGGCCGGCTGTGCGGCAAATGGGGTATCATGGTGCGGAATAAAAGGTCCGATTCCGACCATATGTGGATTCAGTTGTTGGATAAATAACATATCTTCTGCGAGATGCTCGGCAGTCTGGTAAGGAGAGCCGACCATAAATCCGGTTCCGGTCTGATAGCCGATTTCCTTCAGATCATACAGACAGCGTTGCCGGTGGGCGGCGGTCAGTGCCGGTGGATGCAGTTTGCCATAGTGGGTGGAATTATATGTTTCGTGCCGCAGAAGATAACGATCCGCCCCAGCATCAAAAAATGCCTGATAACTTTCTCGTTCTTTTTCGCCGATGGAGAGTGTGATAGCACAGTCCGGAAAGTCTGTTTTAATCTTCTCGATCAGAGAGATGATTTTTTGATCTGTAAACCAGCCATCTTCTCCGCCTTGAAGGACAAAGGTGCGAAAGCCCAGTTCATATCCGGTACGGCAGCAGTTTTGGATATCTGTTTCACTCAGTCGGTAGCGACACGCATTTAGGTTGCTTTTCCGGATGCCGCAGTAGATGCAGTCATTTTTGCAATAGTTTGTAAATTCGATCAGACCGCGGATATACACATCATGTCCATAATGTTGGTGCCTGACTTCGCGTGCCTGTGAAAATAGATATTCGTTCACATCGCGGGTGCGGTTTTCAATCAGAAACATCCACTCTTCTTTCGAGAGGAGATGGGTGTCACGCAGTTGATCGATCAAGGTGATCAAAGTTTGTTCTGCTATTTTATTCATAGAAAATACTGCCTTTCTTAAAGTTCCGCGGAAGTTGTCTTTGCATAAATTGTCTTGCTGGAAATACCGGGAAGCATTCCGATTTTCCCAGATAAGGCGCTGATCACGTTGTTGGGTGCATCCATAGCAATGCTGATGATGGAGAGGCTTTTCTCACGGTAAGGGATTCCCATTCTTCCGATGATATAGTTGCCATACTGGCTGAGCAGGCTGTTGAGCTGTTCGACAGAATCGCTGTTTTCCACGACAATACCGATCAGAGCGATTCTGGTAGGTGTTTGTTCCATAAAGACCTCCTGTAATTCTTATGTGGTAATCGTATCATATCGGGATAGCTGAGGAAGAGTGATGTGATCTTTTTAGAAAAAAAGACTCTGCGAGAAGGCAAAGTCTGATGAGTGTTTTCCATATGGTATCATGCACAGTTTCAGGAAGGATACCGTATACGGTCAGTCATTTTGTTGTCCTCTTCGCCTTTTCACTCAGGAATTCCTTTATGATCAGTACGTTTTTTTCAGTATAACATGTGGAAGAGCGGACGGCAATAAAAGTTTATTGTTTGACGAACTTGTGTGAAAAGGGGTTTACGCGGGAAAAGAATTCGTTACAATAAAGAAGAGTCGGAAAAAGACTGGAGAGCCGGGAGAGGCCGGCAAAATCAGAGAAAAGAGGAGACAGATTATGGCAAATCCAATCGTAACATTTGAGATGGAAAACGGAGATGTGATCAAGGCAGAATTATATCCGGAGATCGCACCAAATACAGTGAATAATTTTATTTCTTTAGTACAGAAAGGATTTTATGACGGACTGATCTTCCACAGAGTGATCCGTGGATTCATGATCCAGGGAGGATGTCCGGACGGAACAGGAATGGGCGGCCCGGGATATCAGATCAAGGGAGAATTTAAGCAGAATGGATTTACAAATAACTTAAAGCATGAGCCGGGAGTTCTCTCTATGGCAAGAGCAATGCATCCGGATTCTGCAGGATCACAGTTCTTTATTATGCACGAAACTTCTCCGCACTTAGACGGATCTTATGCTGCATTCGGAAAGGTAACAGATGGCATGGATGTCGTAAATAAGATCGCAGAGACAGCGACAGACTACAGTGACCGTCCGTTGGAGACACAGAGAATGAAGAAAGTGACTGTAGATACAATGGGAACAGAGTATCCGGAACCAGAGAAAAGATAAGAAATATCTTTGGAAATGAAGAAAAGAGCTGCACACCAAAACAACCGGTGGGCAGCTTTTTCTCTTGCAATACGACTTGGCTTCCAGTACAATAAAAGGCAGCTGGCAACAATGAGTAGAAAGCGAGGAACAGCCATGCGAATGATTCAGACAGAGAAACTTGTATATGAATATGAAAAAAGAGACGAAGAAGGAAATATAATCGGAAGTCATCGGGCAATCAATGCGGTCGATGTTCATGTGGAGCCGGGAGAGTTTGTTGCGATCCTTGGTCATAATGGTTCAGGAAAATCTACACTGGCAAAACATATGAATGCGATCCTGACACCGACAGAAGGTACGATGTGGGTAAATGGCAGAGATACGAAAGAACCAGATAATCTGTGGGAGGTCAGACAGTCTGCGGGGATGGTATTCCAGAATCCAGACAATCAGATCATCGGAACCGTGGTAGAGGAGGATGTCGGATTTGGTCCGGAGAACCTTGGAGTGCCCACAGAGGAGATCTGGAAACGTGTTGAGAAAAGTCTTGAGGCGGTTGGGATGATCGAGTATCGGCATCATTCCCCGAATAAATTATCTGGAGGGCAGAAACAGCGCGTTGCGATTGCAGGAGTTGTGGCGATGGAGCCAAAATGTATTGTACTGGATGAACCGACTGCGATGCTTGACCAAATGGGCGTAAAGAAGTGCTGCGTGCCGTGGAAGAACTTAGACGTCGGGAGAAAGTGACAGTGATTCTGATCACACATTATATGGAAGAAGTAGTTGATGCTGACCGGGTAATCGTCATGGATCAGGGAAATGTTGTGATGGAAGGAACACCGAGGGAGATCTTTTCCCGGGTAGAGGAATTAAAGAAATATCGATTGGATGTGCCGCAGGTCACGCTGCTTGCCTATGAATTGCAGCAGAGAGGTCTGCCGCTTTCAAACGGCATTTTAAAGACAGAGGAATTGGTGAAAGAATTATGTCAATTACATTAGAACATATCAATTATACATATAGTGAAGGGACAGCCTATGAAAAAAAGGCGCTAAAAGATATCAATTTGGAGATTCCCCACGGGCAGTTTGTAGGGATCATCGGACATACAGGTTCCGGGAATCTACACTGATCCAGCATTTCAATGG
>ENA-OQIC01000882-OQIC01000882.1-human-gut-metagenome-genome-assembly--contig:-NODE-882-length-11670-cov-2.394092_pt1 | contig 11670 bp, 17 predicted proteins | sample MGYA00242572_ERZ504736 | MGnify/ENA primary metagenome ERZ504736 (study PRJEB26092, sample SAMD00036201) | human gut metagenome | host: Homo sapiens | study: EMG produced TPA metagenomics assembly of... | reverse complement strand
GCTCAGACGTACGTAGTGTACATCGATCGATGCTCAGACGTACGTAGCTGTACATCGATGATGCTCAGACGTACGTAGCTGTACATCGATCGATGCTCAGACGTACGTAGCTGTACATCGATCGATGTACGAAACATTAAAACTGATCCGATACAACTCTTGTAAAGTACAGATTATGTTTTTCTTCTGTTTTTCCAATAATGAAACTGCAAAAATCCTTTAATACCTGATCTCCTAGATATATCCATACTTATAATTAAAATATTTAAAATTTTCAAAATCCATATATATCATCATGTAATCACTTGTCTTATTTGCAAGAATGATACGTTCCACTTCCTCATGAAATCTTCCAAATGAGATCAAACCTGTCAGCGTATCATGCTCCATTCGTGTGATCGCTCCCTGATAGACATGATTCATCACCTGATTCTTGGCAAAATGTGCGGAGATAATCTTCGTTACTTCGGATAACTGCTTCAACATCTCGTTTGACCAGCTTCTCTTCTCCTTACACACAGCATATGTGATCGCTCCCGTATAGCGTCCTTCACAATACATTGCAACACTTACGATTGTCTTTGCCTCTCCCTGTATCAGGATCTTCGTTGCTGATTCGGAATATCGTTGCATATGATCATGCTGTAAAACAAGCACCCCATTCTCATCAAAATCATTAAATACTGTGAGAAAATCCTCTTTATCAAAATGTCTGACCGTCTCTAAAACCTTCGGAATTCCTTCTCTGTTCCATTGATAATCAGAATATATCTCTCGAGCCTTGATATCTGTCTGCACGATCGTGATACGATCAAGTTCCAGACGAACTCCGATCACTTTCAGTAATAAATGTATCGCCACTTCAAAATTGCTGGTTCTCTCGAAGATTTCAAAAGCTGTAGCAACAATATCATTCTGAAAATATCTTGCTTCCAGCATCTCTTCCTGTTTCTCTTGTTCAGCGATCATGGATGAAAAATGCTGCAGGCTGTCACAGTAAACATAACAGTTCTTTCCCCGCTCTTTTGCTTTATATAAGGCAATGTCCGCATTCTCAAACAGTTGGTCATAGGTATAACCTGATACATTCTCTGGAAGATAACAACATCCTGCACTACATGTGATCGTACAACCTGTCTTCCCGAATTGAAGATTCCTGATCTTCTGCATCAGCTCCACATTCTTCCTAACCAACTCAATGTTCAAGATATCTTTTACAAAAATAACGAATTCATCCCCACCAGCTCTCATTAAAATACTATCGTTATCTCTAAATACTTCTTTCAACAGCATCGCCAAACGGGTAGAACTTTATCTCCAAATAAATGGCCATAATTGTCATTCACCAATTTAAAACTATCCACATCTAATACGATCATTCCACACGAATCGAAAGGCTTCTTATGATTCAGATATTTGTTAATACATTTTTTCCCATACACCTGATTATAAAGCCCTGTCAAAGAGTCTTTCCTCGCTCTTTCTTTGAGCTTCTTCTCTTGTTTTCTTTGTTCTGTGATATCCCTTGTACTTCCTATCAAAGTCAGCTTTCCATCTTCATTCACGATCTTCATAAACTCGAGTACCGAATATTTAATATCCCCATCTTCCCCAAACTCACGGATCTCTATCGTTGCTTCTTTTGCTTCCTTATAAAGCTGTTTTACCTTTTCTCGGTCTTCTGGATAAATCTTGCTTTTGTCGTCTATGTAGTCCATATATCCAGCTATCGTTTTCTCGATATGGAATTTTTCATCATAGACTACAAGTGTATCTTCATCCACAAGATATTCAAATATCTTAATCCGAGAATTCTTTAAAACTATTGCCAGTTTCTCTATTTGTTTTCTATCGACTTTTGGTATTTCCATATCCAATTATTTCTCCCATTGTATTGCTATTTCCCTATTACTCAAATTATACAATGAAACGCTTGGAAACACAATCTTAATCATTCCCTTTTTTCTTTTATTGACTTTTTGTTTCATTTATTTATAATGAATGTATAAGTGCATATTCATTCTGAAGCCAAGGATTTCCTGATGCCAAGATTGAGCTTACAAAGTACCTGTTCCCTTGGGGATCTTACGTACTTTTTTATTCGACTATCTGCATATTCATTTCCGAATATGCTTTTATTGCATAGAAAATATCGATAAAATCTCCTATGCAATAAAAATATTACGTATTAACTAATTTAATAGAAGGAGAAAACTATGTACAGACCAGAATCCGGTATCGCAGAAGAATTTATCAATGACCAGGAGATCAAAGATACACTTGCTTATGCAGATGCCAACAAAGACAATAAGGAACTGATCCTGTCTATCATTGAAAAAGCAAAGAAATTAAAAGGTATTTCCCACAGAGAAGCTTCCGTACTTCTTGCATGTGAAGATAAAGAACTGATCCAGAAAGTTTTTGATCTTGCGATCAAGATCAAGGAAGAATTCTATGGAAATCGTATCGTTATGTTTGCTCCATTATATCTTGCAAACTATTGTGTCAACGGATGTACTTACTGTCCTTATCATCATAAGAACAAACATATTCGCAGAAAGAAATTAACTCAGGAAGAGATCAAGAAAGAAGTTATCGCTCTTCAGGATATGGGACATAAGAGACTGGCTCTTGAAACAGGAGAAGATCCTGTGAATATTCCAATTGAATATGTATTAGAGAGTATTAAAACTATTTACAGCATCAAACACAAAAACGGGGCGATCCGTCGTGTGAACGTAAACATCGCTGCTACAACAATTGAAAATTATAAGAAATTAAAAGATGTCGGTATCGGAACATATATTTTATTCCAGGAAACATACCACAAAGACAGTTACGAAGTTCTTCATCCAACAGGGCCAAACATGATTATGCTTACCATACAGAAGCTATGACCGTGCGATGACAGCTGGTATCGATGATGTTGGTATCGGTGTTTTATTCGGTCTTGATATGTATCGTTATGACTTTGCCGGTCTGTTAATGCATGCAGAACATCTGGAAGCAAAATTCGGTGTTGGACCTCATACGATCAGTGTTCCAAGAATCCGTCCTGCTGAGGATATTGATCCTGACGATTTCGAAAATGCAATCAATGATGATATCTTTGAGAAGATTGTTGCAATCCTCCGTATCGCAGTTCCCTATACAGGGATCATCGTATCTACTCGTGAGACACAGGAATCAAGAGAACGTGTATTAAAAGTCGGAGTATCCCAGATCAGTGGTGCTTCTTCTACAAGTGTCGGTGGATACGCTGAAAAAGAAAAACCAGAAGATAACTCTGCACAGTTTGAGAAAAATGATAACCGTACCTTAGATGAGATCATCGGATGGCTGATGGATCTTGGTCATATTCCAAGTTTCTGTACAGCATGTTACCGTGAAGGACGTACTGGTGATCGTTTCATGACTCTTGTCAAATCCGGTCAGATCGCAAACTGCTGTGCACCTAATGCTTTAATGACCTTAAAAGAATACTTAGAAGATTACGCTTCTGATGAAGTCAAAGCCAAAGGTGAGGTATTGATCAAACAGGAACTTGAGAAGATTCCAAATCCTGTTGTCAAACAGAAAGCTACCGAATATATCGAAAATATTCATGAAGGAAAACGTGATTTCAGATTCTAGGAGATTTTTATGTTCAAGCACTTAAACACCCGAATTCCAAAAAGAATTGAACAAGAAAAGGACAAGGTATCTGCCGTTCTGATCCCTCTGATCAAGAAAAATGATGGATACCATATCCTATTTGAAGTCCGTTCCAATAAACTCTCACAACAGCCTGGGGAAATCTGTTTCCCGGGCGGCCGGAGAGAACGTGATGAAACATCCATGGAGGCTTCGATCCGTGAAACTTGTGAAGAATTACTGATTTCTGAATCTAATATTAAATTATATGGACCTTTAGATTACTTTTTATCTCCTGCTGGTCTGCGGATCGATCCTTATCTTGGGGAATTAGTAAATTATGATGGTCAGTATAGTAATGATGAAGTTTCTGAGATTTTCACTGTTCCATTAGCATTCTTTCAGAATACCCCGCCGAAATGTTATTATAACAAAGTAACTATGTATCCAACAGATAACTTTCCATTTGATAAAGTACCTGGTGGAAGAGAGTACCTTGGGCACGTGGGGAATATGAGGTTTTATTCTATGAATATGATGGACATATCATATGGGGACTTACGGCGAAGATCCTGTATTATAATCTGAAAATGATCCAGTAATGCAGATTTGTTTTGATCTGTCTTACTGGATCATTATTTTTTTATAAGTTTGTTTTACAAAACTTCCGCAACTGTTTATACGCCTCTTCTTCATCCGGTCCATTAATTAAAAATACCACTTCTGCACCCTGATTCGCATGTAACATCAAAACACTTACGATATTCTTTGCATTTGCACTATTTCCATTATAAGACAATTTAATATCACTTTGAAACTTCTTCGTCATATTTACCAGCTGCATCGCTGGTCTTGCGTGAATTCCCACTGAAGTTTGCACTACAAAATCAAATTGCTTCATGACCGCCTCCTTCTGTCCCTTCACATGATGTCAAACGTTTTATCTCTTGTTCAATCTTCTTTGCAAATTGGAGTGATTGTCTGAATGCATAACTTTTGATCCTTACAGGATTTGATATTAACGAAATCTCAGCAATTTTCTTGCTTCCTGTGATCCAAAGTTTTACCTTCAGATAATTCACTGTTCCATCTTGCCTTTTTTCTGCTTTATGTTCCAATTCATCAATCGGCTGTTTTGGATCTACTTCAATCTCGCATTGTTCAATATCTTCAATCGCATAAAATTCTGGGAGCACCGCCTCTTTTTTTACCATACGATTATTTGGCAGACAGATTTTTTGATTTTCTTTATCGATCAAAAGGAAATTACCAACTTCCCTGTGATCTTAAATTCATCTGTCTGTGTTTCTTCATACTTTTCGCATAATGCTTTGATCTCAGATAAGTCTTCTTTACAATGGTTTCTGCGAAATGATTACTTGCTTTCTTATAGCATTCCTTGCAAATATAACCATCTGCGTATCGAAATTTATTAAATACTCCTAAAGTTTTTTGACAAACATCACAAGTTCTCATTTTGCTTCCTCCGATCATTCTTGATATATATGCTTTAATGCATCATAGACTCTTAAATACTTCTGATATTTCTGTTCGTAAAGCTCTCTGTTATATTGTCTTGGGATAAATGTATTCTTAATACTTACTGTCTGCTCGATCAGATCATTCATAGATAGATTCTCATCCCCGGCTGCTGCCGCACAAAGCGCAATTCCATAACCTGCTCCAGCTCCACTTTCCAACTGTTCAACTTTCGTATTTAATACATCCGCAAGAATCTGCATCCAGACTTCATTCTTTGACCCGCCACCTGTTACTTTCAATCTTGCCAGCTCTTCCTTAGACACTCCCATCACACTGACTAGCTGCTTCACTGCAAATGCAATTCCTTCCATAACTGCAATCGTCATTTCTTTTCTTGTTGTGTCTGTTCCAATCCCTACAAAGGATCCTCTTAATTCAGGATCTTGATAGATTGTTTTGTCACCTACAAGATGAGGGTAAAACATTAATTCATTCTCTCCTAGATGTTTGAGATCAACGCCTGTAGTTTCTTCCATAAAATCATCTGCCTGTAACGTATTTTTCACCCACCAGGCAAGACTGCTCCCTGTTGATTGTACCACACCTTGTACTAAAATCAAAACATCCTTTCCATCCATGGAAAATAATATATTCTTTCCTTTAACTTCAAAGTTTATTTTCTTTTTTGGATACATTAAACCCCAGATGTACCTAAAGAAAGTACTGGATACCCTTTTGCGAAACAACCTGTTGCGATGGCTGCCGCTGGGTTGTCTCCTGTTCCTGTTAGCACTTTTACATCTTGTTTGAAATGAAATTTTTCCTGCCACTGTTTTGTCACAATTCCGCAAACTTCGCATGTTCCTTTAATCTCTGGATAAATATCTCTCGGAAATTTAAATAATCGTCTTATTTCCTCTGACCATGTACCTGTTTTGAGATCACAAAGGGATGATGTTGATGCTTCACAATAGTCTGTTTGAATCTTTCCTGTTAAGCGATATGCAATATAATCTGGTCCAATCAGAAATTTATGAATCTTTGCAAAATTCTCTTCCTCATATTGAGAGAGCCAGAAAAGATTTGCTGCTGGACTTCCTGTGGAAATTATATTGGAGATATAAGAAACTTCATTGATCATTTGAATTTTTTTTCGAAGTTTTGGGATGAGATTCGCTGTTCTCGTATCATTCCACATCAGTGCTGGACGAATAGATTTTCCTTCTCTATCAACAAAAATCACTGTATGCATCTGTCCGGTTACACCAATTGCTTCGACTTCTTTGAATCAATTGTTTCAAACAATTCAGCAAACGCTTCTTCCATCCCTTTGATCCATTTTTCCGGATCAATTTCCTTCCATCCAGACTTTGGCTCTTCAATTTTATATTCCCTACTGCTTTCTCCTGCTACCTTCGCATTTTCATCAATGCATGTTAGTTTGACAGAAGAAGTTCCTATATCAATTCCAATATAATACTTCATAAACTTACTCTCCAAATTTTAAGATCACTTTATAGGTATCTGGTCTTGATGCTGTTTTAATCGCTTCATCAAATTCCTGATAATCATAGATTTTCTCTGTTAAAACTGTTGGATCAAGAAGTCCTTTCCCTATCATCTGAACCGCCTCATGAAATGAAAGAACGGTTGGACTGACTGCTCCTGTGATCGTTTTTTGATAAGAATGGATAGCTCCCATATCTACTGGTACTTTCTCATTTGGGTGAATAGAGCTAAACATGATCGTTGTTCCTGTTGGAGCTGTCATCTCAACTGCCTGACCTGCGATCACAGGAATTGCTGTTGTATTGAATACAAAATTCGCCCCTCTGCCACCAGTCAATGCTTTAACTGCTTCAACAGCATCTCCTGCCATTGGATCGATCACATTACTACATCCAAGAGATAATGCTTTTTCTCTTCTTTCTGCTAATGGCTCGCTCAGGATAACTCTTGCACCTCTCTGTCTTAATAACATGACATGTAACAATCCCATAGTTCCACCGCCGATCACTACAACATCATCTCCAAATTTAATATCTGTGCGGTTAATACTGTTGATCACACATGCTACTGGCTCTGTAAATGCCATTTTTTCAAATGGTGTATCTTTGGCATATACAAACAGATCATCTGCTTTTGCAACGACAAATTCACCAAATCCACCGTATCCTGACAATCCTTCTGGATTATGGAAGATATGACTATGGGCATGATGTTCACAGATATTTTCATCTCCATGTTTGCAATAATAACATTCTTTACAATCATCAATGATATATGGAACAACTTTATCACCTTTTTTGAAATGTGCTTTATTAACTGCTGCTCCAATTTCTTCGATCACTCCACCATATTCATGTCCACCGATTCTTGGATAACTGTAATTACAATCTCCATTAAAATCTCTGACATCATTTGTACAGATTCCAGATGCTTTGACACGAATCAATACTTCATCATCTTTGATCTGTGGTTTATCGATTTCTTTAATTGAAAAATCTTTTGGCTGATTTAAAATAATTGCTTTCATAGCTCTCCCACACTTTCTTTTTTAGTATCGAAGGGAAGCAAATGCTTCCCTTCTCGTAATTTCTAATATGCTAAGATTCCTGTGATACCACCAACGATACCGATCACTACGATCAGTCCAATGATCTTTAAGGAAGACCAACGTTTTTTGTTCATCAGATAGTAAACTAATAATGTTACCGCTAATGGTAAAATACTTGGACAAACCTGATCTAAGAAGTTTGTCTGAATGCTGTAAGTTGTTGTAGAACTTACGATCTTTAATCCACATACAGCTTTTACATAGTTAACAATCAGACCACCCATTACCATACAACCCATGATAGAGGCACCTTTGATCAGTTTATTTAGGATTCCTTTTTCAAGGAAGTCCATGATCGCTTCACTTCCGGCTTTGTAACCAAACATGAAGTTCCAGTAACTTAATGCGTATGCTGCTACTACGATGACAACTGCATAGATCACAGCTCCCCATACATTTCCACTTCCGGAACGTGTTAAATCGATACATACTGCTAATAAGATAGGGATAACTACACCCTGCCAGATCGTATCACCCATACCAGCTAAAGGTCCCATTAAAGAGGTCTTTAAGTTTGTAATAAATTCACCTGGTATATTCTCGCCCATCGCTTTTTGCTCTTCCAATGCGACTGCCATACCTAAGATACAAGACCCAAATTCGATATGTACGTTAAAGAATTCAATCTCACGTTTCATAACCTCTTTACGTTTTGAAGGGTCATCTTTATATAAGAAACCAATGATCGCTGAGAACATATGGGCAACAACCTGTCCCATCATTCTCTCATAGTTGTAACATGTCTGTGGAAATGTCTCCCAGATCAGCCAGGCTTTGATCAGGGCGGCCTTCGGGATTAAACTTTTCTTTTTATTGTTTTCCATCTTAATCGTCCTCCTCATCATCTTCATCATCATAATCTGCGCCTGCTGTTGCTGGCTGTACTGCTGAAGTTACCTGTACGTATACAACTGCTACTAATAATGCAATGATACCTAATGTTAATAATGGTAACTTAGAATATACTGCTAATAAGAATCCGATAAATAAGAATACTTTGGATTCTCCTTTAAAGATATACTGTAATGTGATCGCAATTCCTAATGCAGGCATTAATCCACCGATGATCTGGAATACTGTTAAAACTTACCACTTAACATCGCTAAGATTCCCTGAATATAGCTAGATCCAAAATATGCTGCCAAGGCACAAGGAATCGCTGTCATACAGAAGCATAAGATCTGTGGAAGCAATACGTTTGCAATCCAGATTTTGTTATATTTTTCTTCTTCAATGTATTTATCTGCCATATGTACGAAAAAGCAGTCAAATGTCATACGTCCTGCCCACACGATCGTTCCTAAGATACCGATCGGTACTGCAAGTGCTAAGGCTGTATCTGTATCAAGTCCACCAACGATCGCATATGCTGTACCTAATACCCCTGCAAGCCCCATATCTGCCGGCATACTTCCTCCAGCTGACATAAATCCTAAATAAACCAAGTTGATCGTTGCTCCGATCACTGCACCCTGTACTGGATGTCCAAGGATCAAACCTGTGATTGCTCCACATACCAATGGTCTTTGTAAAGACCAAAGTCCTACGAAAGGCAAGTTACCAACTGCAAGCCAGTAAACGACTCCGCATAACACTGCCTGTAAAATCGTCATTTCCATATTTTTTCCTCCTTTGAATCACATTACTCATTTAAATATCCATCAACTTCAATTACCTGCTGTTCTGGTACTAACTGATAATACACATTGAACACCCTTGGTCCTTAAATTTTTGATCGATGTAATTTCATCTGGAGAACATGCTACATTTTGATAAATGGAGTTCTTTCTCCACGAAGTCCCATACCACCAAGATTTACATCACTAAGTTTTAATCCCATATCTGCCATTCTGTCGTAAGTAATTGGTGTTTTTGTGAGGATCATAACTCTTTCATTTGGATCTTTGGAATCTCTCTGTAAGATGTCTGCCCCTTTTTCTGTTCCGTATACATTAACCTTTACTCCGTTTGGAGCTAATGCTTTGATAACACGTTTATTAAATTTATCTGCTGCAACTTCATCATCTACTACAATGATTCTGTTTACATTTAAACTTGGAGTCCATACAGAAACAACTTCTCCATGAATCAACCTGTCATCAACTCTTGCTAATACAATGTTCTTCATTCTTCTTCCTCCTCATCATCAAATAAATCATTTACATATTTTACTGTGTCTGGCGCAGCTTCCATAATTCCTCTGCAGATTTCTTCAGCACTCTTGTCTGCATATCTTCCCATCATAACTTCAACTGCCAGCGGAATATTGATTCCTGTAATATGATGGAACTCATGATTTCTCATTAATGAAACAACTGCATTAAACGGACTTCCATGGAAAAGATCTGTTAAGAAAAGGATTTCTTCTCCTTCTGGTGTATCATTTACTTCCCTTTCTAATTGTTCTGTTAATGTTGCAACTGTCTGTTCTGGAAATAATCCATATGCTACAAGATTTTCCTGCTCTCCTACCAGCATCTGCACACTGTCTACAAGTCCTTTGGAATAGCTTCCATGCGATACTGCGATTACTTTCATCACGTTTCCTCCTTTATATGTTGTTTTTCTTTTTGACCTTTTTTGTTCGGCTATCTTTGATGTGACTAAAGTATAGCATGTGATAAGTGTATTTTTCATAAACATTTGCATGATACTTTGCGCAGACTGCACAAATGAATTGCATGATATATTACGCAATTTATTGTGCACTTTTTATTTTTGACTGCATCATTTCTGCGTAATACTTTGCGTAAACTTCATGCAATCTATTTCGGTATTGTTGCACCATGGTTTGCGCAATAAATGAAATTCGTTGAAAAACATTTCTGTATATAATGAAGACAAGCTTGGTAGCTACAGCTTATCTATGAATTGTAAAATGTATTGTCTTTATAGAATAGGAGGAAGCAGTTTCATCTATATCATAGAAACTGCGACAAAAAAATGAAAATAGTAAACGGTTTTGATCTTATGAAATATGCGCAGGATCATCATTATATGCTTCCTGCATTTAATACAACAAACCTTGAAATGACATATGCCATCGCAAAGGGATTAAATAAAGCGAAACTTCCTGGTTATATTCAGATTTCTTCTAATAACTTAAGATTATCTGATCCTGAAGCTATCGTATATTTAACAAAGAAGGCACTTGCTGACAGCGATGTTCCGATTGGTCTTCACTTAGATCATGGAAAATCATATGAAGATATAAAAGCTTGTGTAAATGCTGGATTTACTTCTATTATGATCGATGCTTCTCATCTTCCATTTGAAGAAAATATCGAAGAGGTAAAAAGAGCTGTAGAATACTGTCACTTCTATAATGTACCTGTAGAAGCTGAACTTGGATGCTTACAGGGAAAAGAAGAAGATATCGTAAATGAAGCAGATGCAAAAACAGATCCGGATATGGTTGCTGACTTCGTTTCACAAACAGGTTGTGACTTATTAGCTGTTGCAGTTGGAAATGTTCACGGACTTGATATTGAACCTAAAGTAGATCTTCCATTATTAGAGCAGATTTCAAAAATCTCTCCAGTTCCACTTGTCATGCATGGTGGATCAGGAATTCCTTTTGATATCATTCAGAAGGCAAGAGAATTTAACTTATTGAAAGTAAATTATGGTTCTGATCTTAGAAAAGCATTTGTTTCTACATTTGGTAGAGCTTATGAAGCAAACCATAATGCATGCAGCGTTATCGAATTAAGTATCGAAGCTGTTGAAAACGTAAGTGAAAAAGCAGCTGAATTAGTTACGATCATTAACTCTTAATTCACATCATCCATATAATTTAACTTAACCTCACTCTTATTATAATCCATATTTTTAAATTTATAGGACTTTCCTATAAATTTAAAAAACAGGTTCTGTCTTTTTCATTTGACAGAACCTGTTTTTTATTGATTTAATCCGCTTTCTAATTGCTTCTTTCA
>ENA-OQIC01000881-OQIC01000881.1-human-gut-metagenome-genome-assembly--contig:-NODE-881-length-11676-cov-1.459607_pt1 | contig 11676 bp, 18 predicted proteins | sample MGYA00242572_ERZ504736 | MGnify/ENA primary metagenome ERZ504736 (study PRJEB26092, sample SAMD00036201) | human gut metagenome | host: Homo sapiens | study: EMG produced TPA metagenomics assembly of... | reverse complement strand
CGCATTTCTGAAAAAGGTATCCCCCTCCTGGGTGGTAATCCAGTGCGGAAAGGGCAACTCCTACGGCCATCCACATAAGGAAACCATGGAAAAGCTTAAGAAGCGGGCTGCCAGGTACTGCGCACAGACGAGGAGGGAACCATTACCGCATTCAGTGACGGCAAGACAATTACATGGAGTACCGGCACTGCCGCGGTTCCCGGCATCAGCGCCGGCAGCGGCGGCAATCAGACAGCCGCTATCCCAGACTCTGACAACGGGGCCGCAGCTGAAAATGAGCCGGCAATCCCTCCACACGCTCCAGCTATGTCATAAATACCAACACAGGCAAATTCCACCGCCCCGACTGCGCCTCTGCCACCCAGATGAAACCTGAGAACCGCAAAGACGTGACAGCATCCAGGGATGAACTGGTACAGGAGGGGTATGAACCTGTAAGCAGTGCAAGCCTTAAACCAAACCCACAGAAAGGATTTTTATATGAAATATATCATCGACCGGCTGGAAGAGGGTCTGGCCATATGTGAAACCGAATTAAGGAAACGCATCTCCGTTCCCGTCAGCCATCTTCCAAAGGGTATTAAGGAAGGCGACGTGTTAAGAGAAGAGGAAGGCAGGTTTTCCCTGGATTCTGAAGAAACAGATAAAAGACGGCGTGAAATGAAGAAGAAGCTTATGGATTTATTTGAGTAAAATCAAAAAATGATAAACGGCTGCGGGCCCGCGTTGACTGTGCCAATGCGGACCCGCTTTTCCTGTCATTTTTCCTGTCATACTTCTGCCGGTTCATCCTGCCTTACCTGTTATCCGGCTATATCATCTTCCGTCCTGGTCAAACTGATATTCCTTTCCATCGATTACGCAGGTCCCGACGGCCATCTTCCCGTCTGTTCCCAGATAGTAGAGAGAACCATTTTCCCCATACCATCCGGTCCGCATGTTTCCGTCACCGTCAAAACAGTACCATACGCCGTCAATCTGCTTCCAGCATCCAATCAGCCGGGTTCCGTCCTCACAGATATAGTTCCACTGTGCCCCATTCCGGCACCAGCCCGAAGTGCCGGAAGCTTCCCCTGCCCCGGAAATTTCCCGGATTGCAGCCTGAGCCTGTGTCTGGGCCTGTGTTTGAGCCTGTGTCTGTATTTTGGTCTGTGTCTGAGTCTTGGTCCGGGTACTTTCCCCGCCTCCTGCATAGGGACACACTCCATTGGGATGCAGGTGTGCCGGATAACCTCCGCAGTGGTAATGATAGCTTCCCAGCCCGCTGGCATTCTTATTATCCCGGTGACCTCCGCTGGCATCTGTTCTGCCTGAATGGGCCTGGGCCTCCATTACCCACGGGGCCTGTCCCGTCATTCCGGCTCCTCCGGCCAGAAGCACTCCACTCATGACCACTGCAAGCCATACCTTCACTGTCCGTTTCATCTCATTACCTCCCGATTTCAATTTTAACTCTATTTTACCATGTTTCCGTCTGTGTGTAACATCATATTTCAGCATCTTTCCAGAGGATTTTCTCATTTTCAGTCCGTTTCCGGCATAAAAAGTGATGGAAGCACTTTGCACGTTTTCCCAATGATGATACCATAAGAAACATATGTAATGAATTCAAGTAGTTTGGAGGTTTTTAAGATGGAACTAATCATACCTAAGGATTACGATCCCCATCTCTCCATACGGGAGACGCAGGACGCAATCAAATACATACGCGATACCTTCCAGAAGGAAATGGGCAGGGAGATGCACCTTGAACGTATCTCGCTCCCTTATTCGTGGAAAAGAGCAGCGGACTTAATGATAACTTAAACGGCACCGAGCGTCCTGTTTCCTTTGATATGCTGGGGCTACCCGGCGAAACCCTGGAGGTGGTGCATTCTCTGGCAAAATGGAAACGTATGGCATTAAAGAAATACGGCTTTAAGCCAGGCGAGGGACTTTACACCAACATGAACGCCATCCGCAGGGACGAGGAGCTGGATAACCTTCACTCCTGTTATGTGGACCAGTGGGACTGGGAACGTGTCATTACAAAGGAGCAGCGCACCCTGGACACCCTGAAGGATACGGTGCGGGAGATCTTCAAAATTATCAAGCACATGCAGCATGAAGTGTGGTATAAATACCCGGAGGCTGTCAAACATCTTCCCAAAGATATTTACTTCATCACCAGCCAGGAGCTTGAGGACCTGTATCCTGATAACACTCCTAAGGAAAGGGAAAACCTGATTACCAGGGAGCACGGCTGCGTGTTCCTGATGCAGATAGGTGACAAACTGGCCAGCGGCAAGCCCCATGACGGACGTGCGCCCGACTATGACGACTGGAAGCTGAACGGCGATATCCTGTTCTGGTTTGAGCATTTGCAGTGCGCCCTGGAAATCTCCAGCATGGGTATCCGTGTGGATGAGGCTGCCCTGGAAGACCAGCTGAAGAAGGCAGGATGTGAAGACCGCCGCAGCCTGCCCTATCATAAAATGCTTTTAAACGGTGAACTTCCCTACACCATTGGCGGCGGTATCGGACAGTCACGTCTGTGCATGCTGCTTTTGGACCGCGCCCATATCGGTGAAGTACAGGCCAGTATCTGGCCCCAAAAAATGCGCGATATCTGCGGGGAGAACAAGATTTATCTGCTGTAGCCATTGGCTGGGAGCGTATTATGGAATCGAATATCTCAATCTTTTTATCATCGAAATAATCGGTACCGTGGCCTTTGCGTCCTCCGGTGCCTGGTAGCCATCAAGCAGCGTCTGGATCTGCTGGGAGTGGTGGTCCTTGGCGTCACCACTGCCGTTGGCGGCGGTATGCTCAGGGACATCCTACTGGGCATCGTCCCGCCCAGCCTGTTCATGAACCGGTTTACGTGTACACCGCCTTTCTCACGGCCATGGTGCTCTTCATCCTGGTGTGGCTGAACCAGCAGATACTGGAAAGCCGGTATATCTCGGCCTATGAGAAGATGATGAACCTGTTTGATGCGGTCGGACTGGGAGCATTCACAGTGACAGGCATCAACACCGCGGGGACAGCAGGTTACGGGGAATATCATTTCCTTTCCATCTTTCTGGGCGTCCTCACAGGCGTGGGCGGCGGTATCCTGAGAGATATGCTGGCAGGCCAGTCCCCGTATATCCTGCGCAAGCATGTGTATGCCTCTGCCTCTATTGCCGGAGCCGTGTGCTATGTATGCCTTAACGGCTGGCTCTCCAGGGATGCCTCCATGATATTGAGCGCAATCCTGGTGGTGCTCATCCGCCTTCTGGCGACGAAGTACAACTGGAACCTTCCCACAGCATACCATACCAGAAACAAATAAATGAAAAAGGCCCAGGCCCAATCATTGTACGAACCAATGTACGGATGATTACGGCCTGGACTCTTTTGTCACGCGCTTGTGCGGCTCACCTCTGCTGCTGTAAATACTTCGTAATGCTTCTTTGGAATATCTTCATGCTGCTGTCCACATTCCTGTTTTCCATGAGTATCTTTGATACTTCCCCGTCCGCCAGGCTCATGACCTGCTCATACTGCTGGAATTTGGGCTCTATGACTCCATTTTCAATTACATTGTAAAGCAGGCTGCTGTTGATGACCTGCTCTCCCTCATCCATGTCCTCCTGTATGATGGCAGCCGCCCGGGCGGATCCGGTAACGCTTTTGAGCACAGACACCCCCTGGGAATACCGGAATATATCCATCTGCATCTCCTCATTTCCGGTCAGCTGTTTCAGAAACTCCCATGCCAGCTTTTCATGCTTTGTATTGCTGTTGATTCCCATGAGAAGGGAATCCACTCTGGAACGGTTTTCCCCCTCCTTGCCCGCGGGAAATGTGATGCAGTCCCACTGGAACTTGGTATATTTCTTAATCCGGTAAGGATATGTTTTATAGGTCCTGTACTCCGCAAAGGTCAGGGGCATGAAAGCCACGTTCCCCTTGTTGAAATCCTCCTGGGTCACGCTCTGTCCCTGGTTCAGGTCATTGAGGCGCTTCATGTATTTAATGGCATCCAGGACATGGGAGTCTGTAAAGGGAAGCTGCTGCTGATCCCCGTCATAAAACCTTCCCCCGCTGGTGTAAACCGCATTTCTCCAGCTGTAATTATAGGTTCCGAACTGGTCCAGCAGTCCGTCTCCGTTTACATCCTTTGTTATCCTCCGGCAGATTTCATACATGTCGTCCCAGGTCCAGTCCTCCCCCGGCACCTCAATCTGCTCTTTGGCCAGAAGAGACTTATTGACAAACAAAAGAACGGGAACTGTTTCATACGGAAGGGCGCACTGGTGTCCTTCGTACTTTCCCGCATCCAGGCAGTGGTGAAAAATCATTCCGGTCAACCCCGGCGTCATGCTCAATGAGCTCGTCCAGGTTTTTCAGGACTCCCAGGGACGAATACAGGTTGAAATCCGAATCAGGCACCATAAACACGTCCGGCATCTTTCCCTCTAAAAGCTTTCTGGCGCACCACTCCGAGTAATCCTCCTGCTGATTCCGCTGTAGTAATGTATCTTCACCCCGGGATGCTCCTCCTCGAACTTTGCTATGGCCTTGTCTATCATGACAAAGCTGCTGGCACTGGCCACATCCCAGTTGCTTCCCGTGAACATGCCGAATTCCAGGACAATCTCCTTCTCATGGTACTTATATATACATCCAAGGAAGCCTGCAAGGAGGAACACGGCTGCTCCCAACCCAGTGTCCATTTCCATCCCTTCATCCAATCTCATCCTTCCTTCTGCCAACATCTTGACCTCTCCCGATCCCCGTACACTGGTCCGGTCAAATCTCATGTGCCAGCCGCTTTCTCACGTTGGTCTGGACAGCCCAGATGGCCAGCTGGGTGCGGTCCCTCAAATCCAGCTTGTTCAGTATAGTGCTGAGATAATTGCGCACTGTTCCCTCAGACAGCTTAAGAGCCTCAGCTATCTCCCTGTTGCTGGCCCCCACTTCCACCTGGGCTATGATCTTCCACTCTGTCTTTGTAAGCTCATCCACATTCTTATCGCCCACAAGTATGCTGTAATCTGCCTGGGCCATCTGCGAAAACAGCCTCAGCACCTTGGTTGCAATATCCGGGTTAATCATAGCCCATCCATTATACACCGTGGTGATGGCATTGGCCAGTTCATCCATGGACACGCCTTTTAAGAGATATCCGCTGGCACCATATTTCAAAGCATTGTAAACGTACTCGTCATCGTCAAACGTGGTGAGAATAATAATTTTTATCTGAGGATAATTTTCCTTGATGATTTTCGTGCACTGCACACCGTCCAGCTTGGGCATCCGTATGTCCATCAGTATGACATCGGGTTTATTCTTCCTCACGCTGCGGATGACCTCCTGTCCGTTGGAAGCCACATCCGTAACCATTATGTCCGGCCTGCTGTTGAGCACAATCTGCAGGCTCTGGCGAATCAATTCCTGATCGTCGGCAATCAATACTTTAATCATAAGTCTCCCCCCACCGGATTGGTATTCTTGCATTTACAGTAAATCCGTCGCTTCCGTCAAATGTAACAACGCCGCTCAGCATCTTAATCCTCTCCTTCATATGCTTTGTTCCGAATCCGCTCTTTATCTCCTTACATCCGATTCCGTTGTCCCTTATCTGCAGAAGGATGTCCGTATCCTCCTTCTTTATGGTAATCCAGATCTGACTGGCATGGCCATGGCGCAGGGCGTTTGTGATTCCCTCCTGAATCACCCGGTAAATGGCGTTTTCCTCGTCCTCGTCAAATTTCAGGTTCTTTACCTGGCAGTCAAAATACACCCTTGCGCCGGACACAGCGTTCATGTCCGATACCATCTTGCTGATGGCATATTCCAGGCTGAAGCGCTCCAGGGCATCCGGGCGCAGCTGGCTGACTGAGCGCCGTATTTCCTTAATGCCGTCCTTGTGACCTTGGAAATAAGCTCCAGCTGGTCCTTTGTCTGCTGGGGCGACGTGCCTATGGTGGCCAGGCAGGTGTCTATTCCCGCAGCAATTCCGGTCAGGGTATGCCCCAGGGTATCGTGGATTTCCCTGGCCAGGCGGTTTCTCTCCCGTGTCTCAGCCATCTTTCCGCCATCACGGAATACTCCTGAAGCTGCTCATTCACATCCTGAAGCTGCTCGTTCAGGGCGTGTATCTCGTCCAGATTTCCCTGCTGCTGGTTGATGATGTTCACACAGTACACCACGAACATGATTACATTCAGGGATACCAGGATATTATAGCAGCTGAGCAGATACTGCTGGGTGGATGCATTGTAAAATGAGATATAATCCTGTATGGAATACAGGCGGTAGGAAATGGAAAGCAGTTCGTAATCAGCCAGGATGAAGCTGCCGATTGCCACTGCCGCCAGAAAATACCTGGATTTCCCGTTTTTGGCATAGAGAATTACATTGGAAAACACCAGCAGCAGAATTCCGTTGTAATTAAAATTCAAAAGTATGATAATGGCAAAACAAATGGCAAAATCAGCCACAAGGCTAAAAAGAATCACCTTGCTGTTGTCCGGAAACAGCCGGTCCCGCACAAACATGCTGCCTGCCAAAAGAGCCAGAAGAAGGGCGCAGATCCAGATGTTCCGGTAAGGTACCAGACAATGGCCTGGATGCCGCTTAAAAACTCCCTGGCAACATAGCTGCGCCGTATATTTTCAATTGTGGCATATATAAATATGCTGAGTCCCATGACAGATACCACATTCAGCGCCAGAATGCCCAGCTGCAGGATGCGTACCCGCCTGTTATCCATGTTCGTATCCATCTTCTCACTGCCACCCGTCTATCTCAAACTCGTGGAGGTTATCCCTCGTAATCATGGTGCTGGGCATGCTTATGTATTTCTCCACCGGCTCCCCGTCCAGGTATCGGTATGCGGTCTCAGCCGCCTTCCTTCCTATGGACCTTGGGCTCTGGGCGCTGGTTCCTGTCACATAGCCCACATCCAGGATTGCCTTGAAATCCGGAGAGCCGTCGATTCCGTAAATCAGGACGCCCTCCTCCCTCCTGGCCTGCTGCAGGGCTGCCAGAGCGCCCAGGGCCGTGGGGTCATTGCCTCCCAAAATCACGTCAAAGCTGATGTCCCGGCGCAGGAGGTCGGCCATCACATGGGAGGACACCTCAATCTCGCCTGCCGCAGCTTCCCTGTATACCACCTGGTAATTGTCATTGTCCGCTATGGTGTCCAGAAAGCCCTGTTCCCTATTGGTAATGGAGGTCTGTATGGGATTGTTGAGGATGACGATTTTAGCCTCGTCCTTTCGTTTCATCATATCCAGGGCGCAGAGCTGGCCCGCCTGGTAATTGTCCGTTTCAATAATGGAAATTACGGAGTCCCGGTCCTTCACCACCGTATCCACATTGATGATGCCGACTCCCGCCTCTCTGCACGCATCCAGGGCCGGCTGTACCTTTTCCCAGTCCACGGGATTTAAAAACAGCATCTGGATGCCCTCGTCTATCATCTCCTGAATCTGCTCGTTCTGCTTTTCCTGGTCCTGAAGGGGGTCCCGGGTGAGAAGGATATCGCCGTTGGCTTCCACCACCTCTTCAATCCCCTCATTGAGTACATCAAAATACGGATTATTCCTGGTCATATAGGTGGCCCCGAACAGCCTGGCCTCATGCTGGCGCCCGCTCCCGTCCGCATGGCCGCAGCCTCCAGCAGGAGCATAATGCCCGCTGTCAGGATTAACAGACCTGTCCCTATCTTCATCTGGTTCCCGCCTCTCTATCCTTGCCTTCATTTCCTTGCCTTCATTTCCTTGCCTTCATTTCCCGGCTGCCTGGTCATATCCCCGGCCCGGTCCTTTCCCATTATACCGCAAACAGGCGCATCTGTAATATTTCATAGGAACTTTTTGCAAAACTTTGACTTCGACAAAAAGCGCCCCACTGCCGTGAAACGCTTTTGCCGTAAACCAGGCTCTATTCCGCCTTTTTGTTTCTCAGATAATCCACAAAAACAGCCAGGAGAATAACAGTTCCCTTTACCACGTACTGCCAGAAGGAATTTACATTCAGCAGATTCAGTCCGTTGTTCAGCACGCCGATAATCAGGCCGCCTATGATGGTGCCTCCGATTTTACCGGAGCCGCCTGCCATGGAGGTGCCGCCCACCACAACAGCCGCAATGGCGTCCATCTCGCTCCGTCTCCTGCCGTCGGCTGGCCGGAATACATACGGGATGCCAGCACCACGCCCGCAAGTCCTGCCATGATTCCCGAATAGGTATGTACCAGGAATTTTACCTTTGCCGTACTGATGCCTGAGAATCTGGCTGCCTGGGAATTGCCGCCCACCGCGTAGATATGGCGCCCCAGCTTTGTCTTATTCATGATAATGGCCGTGATAATCAGCACCACTGCCAGAAGTATGACTGGAGTGGGGACTCCGCCCACGTACCCGGCTCCCAAAAACTGCCATTCCTTTGTGACCACCCGCACGGGTGAGCCGCCTGTATATACATAGGCCAGTCCCTTTGCGACATTCATGGTGGCCAGGGTCACGATAAAGGGCGGTATGGTTGTCTTTGATATGACAACGCCGTTAAACATACCCACCACGGTGCCCACCAGCACGCCGCCCAGCACGCCTACTGCGATTGGAAGGCCGTAACGGGACACGCAGCCGGCTGCAAAGCAGCCTGAAAGGGCGATGATGGAGCCAACGGACAAATCAATGCCCCCCAGGATAATGACCATGGTCATGCCGCAGGCCAGGAACAGGTTGGACGATATCTGTCTCAGCATCATTGAATATATTTTCTGGGTCAGAAAGGAGCCGCTGGTCTTTGGAAACACGGATAAGAAAATACACAAATAAGCAGGGCCCCGATGATGCCGATATTATCCTTGAAATATTGTTTTACATTTTTCTGCAATCTGGTTGTCATTTGACTTTCCCCCTTTTCTTACTTTGCCGCCAGCTTCATGATTTGTTCCTGGGTGACGCATTCCTCATGGCTGAAGCACCCGGTTATACGGCCGTCGCACATGACATAGACCCGGTCGCTCATGTTGAGAATTTCAGGCAGTTCTGACGATATCATGATGATGGACATGCCTTTCTTCACCAGCTCATTCATAATTGCGTATATCTCAGATTTGGCGCCCACGTCCACGCCTCTGGTGGGCTCGTCCAGAATCAGTATCTTAGGGGCCGTGGCCAGCCATCTTCCAATCATTACCTTCTGCTGGTTGCCTCCGGACAGGTTTCCGATAAGCTGTTCCTGGGACGGGGTCTTGGTATCCATCATCTCGATATACTGCCGGGTAATCTCCTCCTCCTTGTCCGCATCCACCATATGCCTTTATAAAGCTCTTCAGCACCTCAATGGTGGAGTTGAACCGGACGCTCTGAACCTTATACAGTCCCTCCTGCTTCCGGTCCTCAGGCACCAGGCAATACCGAACTTCATGGCATCAATGGGCGATTTAATAGCCGCCTTCTTTCCTTCCACACTGATGTCGCCCGTGCAGCCGGACGTCAGTCCGAAGATACACTTCATGGTCTCGCTTCTTCCGGCGCCTACCAGCCCCGCAAAACCAATGATTTCCCCTTCACGCAGTTCAAAGCTGGCACCTTTGACCATCTTTCCGTCTGCAATGTTTTCACATTTTAAAACAACCCTGCCGGGCTCCATGTAATCCCTGGTGTAATACTTGGTCAGCTCCCGGCCCACCATCATGGCAATGAGATGGTCCCTTGTGGTATCCTTCACCGCTCGGTGCCCACATAGGTTCCGTCCCTCAGCACAGTAACCCGTCGCAGATCTGCTCCAGCTCGTCCATCTTATGGGATATATATATGATTCCCACGCCCTTCTTTGTGAGCTCTCTCATGGTGCTGAACAAAAATTCCACTTCCTTGTCCGATATGGATGAAGTGGGCTCGTCCATCACAAGAATCCTGGAGCGATAGGAAATGGCCTTGACGATTTCCACCATCTGCTGCTGGGCAATGGTCAGGTCCTTGACCAGCGTCCCAGCGTCAATGCTCATGTGGTATGTATCCAGCAGCTGCTGGGCTTCCTTTTCCATGGTCTCATGGCTGACCCAAAGCCCCTTTGACGGCTCCCTGCCAAGAAAGATATTTTCCGCCACAGTCATGTGAGGCACCAGTACCAATTCCTGATGGATAATGGAAATTCCGTTGCTGTGAGATGCATTTACCCCGTCAATGGTTACCTTTTTTCCGTCAATAAAAATCTCGCCCTCTTCTGCGATGTAGATGCCGCCCAGGACCTTAATCAGCGTGGATTTACCTGCCCCGTTTTCACCGAGCAATGCGTGGACCTCGCCGGCCCTCAGTTCCAGGTCCACCCCCTGAAGCGCCTTGACTCCCGGAAATGATTTGTGGATGTTCTTCATTTGAAGCAGAACTGTTTCACTCATAATCTCACCTGCCTGTTCTTCTATTCATATGGTTCCTGACAGAGTTTCCTGCCGTGCTTTTGCGTTTTGAGCCTGTCAGATAAAAAGTGCCTGGCCCCCGCAGGGCCCAGCACTTTTCAGACTAATCTCTTACTGCCATCCATCTGTGCCATACTTATCTACATTTTCTGATGTAATAAGGAAGGTTTCTACCGGATATCTTGATTCTACCTTATCGCCGTTTAAGTATGTATACATGATATTCACTGCGGACTGTGCAATCTTAACAGGAGACTGTGCGCCGCTTCCTTCTATCAGGGATTCCCCGGAAGCCATCTCTGCCTTGATGTCAGGAGAGCCGTCCACGCCGTAAATCATACAGTCTGTAAGACCGGCTGCGTTGGCTGCTGCCAGTGCTCCCAGTGCGGTGGGGTCATTGCCGCCGAAAATAGCGACCACATCGCCGTGAGCCTGCAGCAGATCCTCCGCAATACCCATGGATACTTCCAGATTGCCTTTGGCATCCTGCTGTGCAACGATATTAAAGCCTTTTCCTTCAATTGCATCTAAAAATCCGTTTGTCCTGTCCGTAACAGAGTTCATGGTAGGAGAATCCAGTACAATGATATCCCCGCCGTCCGGGCATTTCTTTACAAGGTCCTCGCCGCAAACCTTGCCTGCGTTATAGTTATCGGATCCGGTATAGGAAATCAGGTAGGACATGTCCGCCACCTCTGTGTCAAATCCAACGATGGGGATTCCTGCTTCCTTAAGCTGATCCAGGGCCGGAAGGATTCCCTCTGCCTCTGCCGGATTCATGAACATGGCGTCAATGTTCTGGGAAATCAAATCCTCTACCTGGGTAATCTGAAGAGTGACATCATTGGCGGGATCCACTGCAATCAGCTCGTCGCCGTTGGCCTCAACCATTTCCCTCATTCTCTTCTCAATGGTGACAAAGAACGGGTTGGTTCCATCCATACAGGTATAACCGAATTTGTAATGCTTGTCCGGGTCCTTCTTCTTCACATCAGCAGATGCCATATCGCTGCTGCCGGAGCTGCCGCTTCTGTGGCTTCCTTGCTCTCCTCTGCCTTCTCAGGCTCAGCGGCCGCCTCCTTGGCTTCCTCTGTGGTCTGGGCCTGGGTTGGCGCCTCGGTGGCTGCTGCCGTTGTCTGGGAGTCCCCGCTGCTGCACCCTGCCAGGCAGAACCTGCCATTGCTGCGCACATCATTACCGCCAACAGCTTCTTAGTACTTTTTTTCATAAGTTACCTCCTTTTGCAAAATGTTTTTGTTGTTTTTTGCTG
>ENA-OQIC01000880-OQIC01000880.1-human-gut-metagenome-genome-assembly--contig:-NODE-880-length-11681-cov-1.126017_pt1 | contig 11681 bp, 17 predicted proteins | sample MGYA00242572_ERZ504736 | MGnify/ENA primary metagenome ERZ504736 (study PRJEB26092, sample SAMD00036201) | human gut metagenome | host: Homo sapiens | study: EMG produced TPA metagenomics assembly of... | reverse complement strand
ATTTTCTACTCTTTTTACAGGAATTATATTGATAAATACATTTTACTGGTGTACAAATCAGGGCATCGTGCAACGCACGCTGCGTCAAAAAGCCTGGCGGAAGGGCAAAAGGGGGCGCTGTTAACGGCGGTGCTGAAAATGCTCGACCCGCTGGTACTGGTGCTGCCAGGTTGATTGCGTTTCATCTGTATCAGGATTTACCGAAAGCGACATGGCCTACCCGACGCTGGTCAATAACGTTCTACCGGTACCACTGGTGGGCTTCTTCGGTGCGGTGTTATTTGGTGCGGTGATCAGTACCTTCAACGGCTTTCTGAATAGCGCCAGTACGTTATTCAGTATGGGTATTTACCGTCGCATCATTAACCAGAATGCCGAGCCGCAACAGCTGGTCACCGTCGGGCGCAAATTTGGTTTCTTTATCGCTATCGTTTCGGTGCTGGTAGCGCCGTGGATCGCCAACGCGCCGCAGGGGCTGTATAGCTGGATGAAACAGCTCAACGGCATTTACAACGTGCCGCTGGTTACCATCATCATTATGGGCTTTTTCTTCCCGCGCATTCCGGCGCTGGCGGCAAAAGTGGCGATGGGGATTGGCATAATCAGCTACATCACCATCAACTATCTGGTGAAGTTCGACTTCCATTTCCTCTATGTGCTGGCCTGTACGTTCTGCATCAACGTGGTCGTGATGCTGGTGATCGGTTTTATCAAACCGCGCGCCACGCCGTTCACCTTCAAAGATGTGTTTGCGGTGGACATGAAACCGTGGAAAAACGTCAAGATTGCGTCAATTGGTATCCTGTTCGCGATGATTGGCGTCTATGCCGGGCTGGCTGAATTCGGTGGCTACGGTACGCGCTGGTTAGCATGATCAGTTATTTCATCGCCGCCGTAGTGATTGTCTACCTGATTTTTGACAGCTGGCGGCATCGTCACGACCCAGCCGTCACCTTTACTCCCGATGCGAAGGATAGCCTATGAAACGCCCCAATTTTCTGTTCATCATGACCGATACCCAGGCCACCAATATGGTCGGTTGCTATAGCGGTAAGCCGCTGAATACGCAAAATATTGATAGTCTGGCGGCAGAAGGTATTCGCTTTAATTCTGCCTACACCTGTTCACCGGTTTGTACACCTGCACGGCGGACTATTCACCGGTATCTACGCTAACCAGTCCGGCCCGTGGACCAACAACGTCGCGCCGGGCAAAAACATTTCCACCATGGGGCGCTACTTTAAGGATGCCGGCTATCACACCTGTTACATCGGCAAATGGCATCTCGACGGTCATGACTATTTCGGCACTGGCGAGTGTCCGCCGGAGTGGGACGCTGATTACTGGTTCGATGGGCGAACTATCTTAGTGAACTGACGGAAAAAGAGATTAGCCTGTGGCGCAATGGCCTAAACAGCGTCGAAGATTTACAGGCGAACCATATTGACGAAACCTTCACCTGGGCGCACCGCATCAGCAATCGGGCGGTGGATTTTCTGCAACAGCCCGCGCGCGCCGACGAACCTTTCCTGATGGTGATTTCGTATGATGAGCCGCATCACCCGTTCATCTGTCCGGTGGAGTATTTAGAGAAATACACTGATTTTACTACGAACTGGGTGAGAAAGCAGAGGATGACCTGGCGAACAAACCGGAACATCACCGCTTATGGGCGCAGGCGATGCCATCGCCAGTCGGTGATGACGGGCTTTATCACCATCCGCTCTATTTTGCCTGCAATGACTTTGTTGATGACCAAATCGGACGGGTCATCAACGCCTTAACGCCAGAGCAACGTGAAAATACGTGGGTTATTTATACCTCCGATCACGGCGAAATGATGGGCGCACATAAGCTGATCAGTAAAGGAGCGGCGATGTATGACGACATCACCCGCATTCCGCTGATCATCCGTTCGCCGCAAGGGGAGCGGCGACAGGTCGATACGCCAGTCAGTCATATTGACTTACTGCCGACAATGATGGCGCTGGCAGATATTGAAAAACCAGAGATTCTGCCGGGGGAAAATATCCTTGCCGTGAAAGAGGCCACGCGGCGTAATGGTGGAATTTAACCGCTACGAGATTGAGCATGACAGCTTTGGCGGTTTTATTCCGGTGCGTTGCTGGGTAACGGATGACTTTAAACTGGTGCTCAACCTCTTCACCAGTGATGAACTTTACGATCGCCGTAATGACCCAAATGAAATGCATAACCTGATCGATGATATCCATTTTTGCCGACGTTCGCAGCAAATGCATGACGCCTTATTGGATTACATGGACAAAATTCGCGATCCGTTCCGCAGTTATCAATGGAACCTGCGTCCGTGGCGCAAAGATGCACAACCGCGCTGGATGGGGGCGTTTCGTCCACGCCCACAGGATGGTTATTCTCCAGTGGTACGCGACTATGACACCGGTTTACCGACACAAGGGGTGAAGGTGGAAGAGAAAAAACAGAAGTTCTGATGCATTATTGCTGTTCCTGGCCTAATTTTTCGGCGAGGAACAGTTTACAAGGAGCAACAATGAAAATTTCCCGCCTCGGAGAAGCGCCCGATTACCGCTTCTCGCTGGCTAATGAGCGTACTTTTCTGGCGTGGATCCGTACTGCACTAGGATTTCTGGCGGCGGGGTTGGGCTTGATCAACTTGCGCCAGATTTCGCCACGCCCGTCATCCGCGAACTGCTGGCGTTGTTGTTGTGTCTGTTTTCCGGCGGGTTAGCGATGTATGGCTACTTGCGCTGGTTACGCAATGAAAAAGCGATGCGCCTGAAAGAGGACCTGCCCTATACCAACAGCTTATTCATCATCAGCTTAATATTGATGGTCGTGGCAGTGATCGTCATGGGACTGGTGTTGTATGCCGGATAGCCGCAAAGCCAGACGCATTGCCGACCCAGGGCTGCAGCCGGAACGCACATCACTGGCGTGGTTTCGTACCATGCTGGGCTACGGCGCGTTGATGGCGTTGGCTATCAAACACAACTGGCACCAGGCGGGCATGTTATTCTGGATTTCGATTGGCATCCTCGCCATTGTGGCGCTGATCCTCTGGCACTACACCCGTAATCGCAATTTAATGGATGTCACGAATAGCGATTTTCCCAATTTCACGTAGTCCGTGACAAATTTTTGATCTCCCTCGCGGTGTTATCTCTCGCAATACTGTTTGCTGTAACGCATATACATCAACTTATCGTATTTATTGAGAGAGTCGCATGACAGGAAGTCAGGTCATTGATGCTGAAGAGGACAGGCATAAACTGGTTGTAGAGTATAAGGATGCTCTGCAACCTGCCGATTTTATCACAATTTCAAACAGCTGGGCATCCGCTAGTACAGCTTATTCCCCATCTTGAATTTGATGACCGGGGCGATCTGACGGCCGCTTCGGTGACAGCAGAGCTGTGGGGGAAATTTTTAATTGCCCTGTTCGAGTGTTGGGTGCGGGCAGATATCAGTCGTATTTCGATTGAACTTTTTGACACCACCTTACAAAAATGGTGTGGCAGCGAAAAGTCGCAACCGCGCCGTGACTGCCAGGCGTGCGACTGGCATCGCCTGTGCCCGCACGCTCGGGAAGATAAACCAGACAACGTGCTTTGTGCGGCTATCAGGCGTTTATTCTTACTCCGCGCCGCATATGCGGGTGATGCGTGATCTGATAAAGCAGCATCGTTCTCCCATGGAGCTGATGACGATGCTGCGGTGACGTGAGCTTAAACAGGCTGCCCCTGATGCGACATCCGCGTCGCCAGCGGTAGCCAGCACAGCACGATCAACAATCCCATTAAGGTCATCAACAATCCCAGCTGCCCTGACCGGTTTGCGGCAACATCGCAGAGAGCGACGCCAGCACGCCGGAACCAATGTTTTGCAGACCGCCGACCAGCGCGCCAGCGGTGCCCGCCAGGAAGGGGAACGGCTCCATCGCGCCGCTGGTAGCCAGTGGAAACAGCATCCCGGCACCGAAAAAGAACAGCGCGGCGGGAATGAGCAGCGTCCAGACATTCATCACGCCAAACCAGTCGGGGATCCACATCAGCAAGCCAGCCAGCAGGCAACAGATAACCGACTGCCACATCAACGTTGAGAAGCGTTTATTGGGACGTCCGGCAAACCATGCGCCAAAAATGCCGCCGGAATCGGCAGAATAAACAAAATACTGACCGTCATACTGCTCAGCCTAACACCGCGCCCATCAGCACGCCGGAGCAGGCTTCAAAGGCGGCAATTCCGGCCAGACCGCCAATCAGCATCAGCAAATAACAGTTAAAACCGCTGTTACCGAAAAGCGTTTTATAACTGGTAAGCAGGCGCGTGCGCGGTGCGTCGACCGGACGCGTTTCCGGCATCCAGCGGGCCATACTGAAAGTCACACCGGCACAAAGAACCAACAAAAAGAGATAACAGGCGCGCCAGTTCCACATCGTATCCAGCAGACCGCCGATTAGCGGTGCGAGCAACGGACTGACAAGAATCCCCATGTTTAACAGGCTGTTAGCATGCGCAACTGTGTCCGTTCATATAAATCGCGCGGCAAAGTACGCGCCATTACGCCGCCAACGCCGGTGCCCATCCCCTGCATCGCGCTGGCGGCAATCAATACCGTCAAACTGGAGGTCGTGACCGCGACCAGCGTTGCCAGCATAAAAATGGACATTCCGACGAGGATCACCGGTCGCGACCCACGCGGTCGGAAATCGGGCCATAAAACAGCTGTGAGACACCGTAAGTCAGCAGATAAGCGCCCATTACGCTCTGCACCGCCCCTTCACGGACATTGAGATCGCGCGCCATATCGGCAATAGCTGGAATATAAATGGTTTGCGCCATCTGACCGACGGCCACGAGTAATACCAACATCAATAACAAATTGACGTTTCTATGCCTTTTCATTATCACGGATGCTTTTATAAAAATAATTAGAATAAGTCACTACGCATTCCCATAAATGCGGGAGAGGAATCTATCACATTGATGAATGTTAGCCAGATATACGCCAGGAATGGGGAATTGTTTAGCGGCAGAATATGTAAACAAAAGCGGCAATAAATGTTGCCGGAAACAGTGGTGGTGCGGTTGGTAGAGTAAGGTGTTTACGCTGTATTCGACATGAATAAGGCGCACTCTGTCAACAACCTGACCGTCTTTCAGGTGATGATGCTTTATTGCCTGAGTTTCAGTTCAAAATGTGATCTGCCACGTATTTTTATCCGGAAGAAAAATTTTCCATTGTCTCCCCTGTAAAGCTGTGCTTGTATAAATATTGTTAAACACAAAACCAACAAGGTCCCTAATGACTACTTCCATGTTCAACGCAAAACTACTACCAACTGCGCCATCCGCCGCAGTGGTCGTCGTGCGTGTGGTGGTGGTCGTCGGCAATGCGCCGTAGGGACTGGAACAACACACGATTCCAAAACCCCGCCGGCGCAAACCGGGCGGGGTTTTTCGTTTAAGCACCTCCCGGAAAGTCGGCCCAGAAGAAAAGGACTGGAGCATGGCAAGTTCGGGCACAACATCGACGCGTAAGCGCTTTACCGGCGCAGAATTTATCGTTCATTTCCTGGAACAGCAGGGCATTAAGATTGTGACGGGTATTCCGGGCGGTTCTATCCTGCCTGTTTACGATGCCTTAAGCCAAAGCACGCAAATCCGCCATATTCTGGCTCGCCACGAACAAGGGGCGGGGTTTATCGCCCAGGGAATGGCGCGCACCGACGGTAAACCGGCGGTCTGTATGGCCTGTAGCGGACCGGGTGCGACTAACCTGGTGACCGCCATTGCCGATGCGAGGCTGGACTCCATCCCGCTGATTTGCATCACTGGTCAGGTTTCCGCCTCGATGATCGGCACCGACGCCTTCCAGGAAGTCGACACCTACGGCATCTCTATCCCCATCACCAAACACAACTATCTGGTCAGACATATCGAAGAACTCCCGCAGGTCATGAGCGATGCCTTCCGCATTGCGCAATCAGGCCGCCCTGGCCCGGTGTGGATAGACATTCCTAAGGATGTGCAAACGGCAGTTTTTGAGATTGAAACACAGCCCGCTATGGCAGAAAAAGCCGCCGCACCCGCCTTTAGCGAAGAAAGTATTCGTGACGCGGCGGCGATGATTAACGCCGCCAAACACCCGGTGCTTTATCTGGGTGGTGGTGTGATCAACGCGCCTGCGCGAGTGCGTGAACTGGCGGAGAAAGCGCAACTGCCTACCACCATGACTTTAATGGCGCTGGGTATGTTGCCAAAAGCGCATCCGCTGTCGCTGGGTATGCTGGGGATGCACGGTGTGCGCAGCACCAACTATATTTTGCAGGAGGCGGATCTGCTGATTGTACTCGGTGCGCGTTTTGATGACCGGGCGATTGGCAAAACAGAGCAGTTCTGTCCGAATGCCAAAATTATTCATGTCGATATCGACCGCGCAGAGCTGGGCAAAATCAAGCAACCGCATGTGGCAATTCAGGCGGATGTTGATGACGTGCTGGCGCAGTTGATCCCGCTGGTGGAAGCGCAACCGCGTGCAGAGTGGCACCAGTTGGTGGCGGATTTGCAGCGTGAATTCCCGTGTCCAATCCCGAAAGCGTGCGATCCATTAAGCCATTACGGCCTGATCAACGCCGTTGCCGCCTGTGTCGATGACAATGCGATTATCACTACCGACGTGGGTCAGCATCAGATGTGGACCGCGCAAGCCTATCCGCTCAATCGCCCACGCCAGTGGCTGACCTCCGGCGGGCTGGGCACGATGGGTTTTGCCTGCCTGCGGCGATTGGCGCGGCGCTGGCGAACCCGGACCGCAAAGTGTTGTGCTTCTCCGGCGACGGCAGCCTGATGATGAATATTCAGGAGATGGCGACCGCCAGTGAAAATCAGCTGGATGTTAAAATCATTTGATGAACAACGAAGCGCTGGGGCTGGTGCATCAGCAACAGAGTCTGTTCTACAAGCAGGGCGTTGCCGCTACCTATCCGGGCAAAATCAACTTATGCAGATTGCCGCCGGATTCGGCCTCGAAACCTGTGATTTGAATAACGAAGCCGATCCGCAGGCTGCATTGCAGGAAATCATCAATCGCCCTGGCCCGGCGCTGATCCATGTGCGCATTGATGCCGAAGAAAAAGTGTACCCGATGGTGCCGCCAGGTGCGGCGAATACTGAAATGGTGGGGGAATAAGCCATGCAAAACACAACTCATGATAACGTGATTCTGGAGCTCACCGTTCGCAACCATCCGGGTGTAATGACCCACGTTTGTGGCCTTTTTGCCCGCCGCGCTTTTAACGTTGAAGGCATTCTCTGCCTGCCGATTCAGGACAGCGACAAAAGCCACATCTGGCTACTGGTCAATGACGACCAGCGTCTGGAGCAGATGATAAGCCAAATCGACAAGCTGGAAGATGTGGTGAAAGTGCAGCGTAATCAGTCCGATCCGACGATGTTTAACAAGATTGCGGTGTTTTTTCAGTAAGTGATTTTCTCGCCTGGATGGGATATTTACATCCGGGCGAGCTTATATTCTGCAACTCAAATTATTCAGAGTATATATTCGTCCATTGAAGACAACATTGATTTCTTATTCATATCATCAGCCAATTCACTTCACGGCCCCAAATACCTGGAGCAGTATTGATAGATTTCTCTAAAAACTCATCGTCAAAATTCATAAAGCTATTAATCCATAACCATAATTTGTTATTTGTCATATGCAATGCATTTATAGCACTCTCTGTCGTTATCAGGTTAAAGGTGTCAATAATATTTGTACTGTCTAATGATTCATAAACAATACAGCGAATGGTGGCGTATGTGGAATGGTGATTTTGCGCAAAAAGCTATACCTTGAATTTGTTCCCAGTCGTACTCTTTATATTCAGGCTTAGTATGTTTGTAGAATGGGTAGTGCCACCAGAAGGTATAGGTCGATTTATGACTCATATCATTAAGAATATAATTACAAATATAGACCTTTCCTGTTTTTCTATTAAAACGAATTGGGTAATGTCGCGGGGCAAAGATAAAATAATTTAGGATAGCAGCAAAAACAAAAGACATGAAAAAAATTGCGCAGTAAGCAATATGTAGCAGTAACTCAGAGTCTGCGCGGTATCTCCACGTATCTAAGTATCGTTCGAAGTTAAATATAATGTCATATATAAAGAATAAAACAGAGCCAAAACATAAAATAACGATAGGTAAAAAAAGAACGATGCTCAGAATGTTCATCCATAAAATAGACGTGTAGTTTCGTGTTATCTCACAGTAGTTGTCATTAATATATGTTAATTTATCACTGTTTGATAACTTCTCACTGTTGCTTTGTGTTCTTTTGTTTATTTCATTAATGAGTCGTGGAACAATAGTTTGTTTTATTAAGTGAGGGTGAGTTGTGCATATCTGCTCCTTTTTTACAGACAATATCACGCAGGGATTTTTTTGTACATTAATCGGTGGGTTTTATTATTAAAATGTAATAATGAAGCAGGCATGCTTGTCATACTTCAAGTTGCATGTGCTGTGTCTGCGAAATATTTGACCTTTCAGGATTAGTGCAAGCGTTGTTCAAAACGTCACTGCGTTTTTTCCTGCAGCGCGAATTATTTCGAGTATGGTTTTTATACTGAACTAATAATTTATAATTATACAACCAATCAAACTATAAATATAGAATATACATTTTACTTATTCAAAATGGATACTAACAAGGTATTAATGCCGCCAGCATTTTTAATGGTTAGTCGATATACAAGTCCTTGAAGGCATCACTTCTTTCCACAAGCAACAAGAGCGCAGCTTTTGGCAGTAACCGCTCAAGGCTTGAACAACATCGCGCTTATCGTTAAGGTAAGCGCGTTTTATTACCCGCCAGGACAAGATCATGATCACCGTTGCCCTTATAGACGATCACCTTATCGTCCGCTCCGGCTTTGCGCAGCTGCTGGGCTGGAACCTGATTTGCAGGTAGTTGCCGAGTTTGGTTCGGGGCGCGAGGCGCTGGCGGGGCTGCCGGGGCGCGGTGTGCAGGTGTGTATTTGCGATATCTCCATGCCTGATATCTCCGGTCTGGAGCTTCTAAGCCAGCTGCCGAAAGGCATGGCGACAATTATGCTCTCCGTTCACGACAGTCCGGCGTTGGTTGAGCAGGCGCTTAACGCGGGGGCGCGCGGCTTTCTCTCCAAACGCTGTAGCCCGGATGAACTCATTGCTGCGGTGCATACGGTTGCCACTGGCGGCTGTTATCTGACGCCGGATATTGCCATTAAACTGGCATCCGGTCGCCAGGACCCGCTAACCAAACGCGAACGCCAGGTGGCAGAAAAGCTGGCGCAAGGAATGGCGGTGAAAGAGATTGCCGCCGAACTGGGCTTGTCGCCGAAAACGGTACACGTCCATCGCGCCAATCTGATGGAAAAACTGGGCGTCAGTAACGACGTTGAACTGGCGCGCCGCATGTTTGATGGTTGGTGATGAAGACGTTGTTCTCCCGCTTAATTACCGTTATTGCCTGCTTTTTTATCTTCTCTGCCGCATGGTTTTGCCTGTGGAGTATCAGCCTGCACCTGGTTGAGCGCCTGATATGGCTGTGCTGTTATTTCCGTTTGGCCTGCGGCTAGGGCTAATGCTGCAATGCCCGCGCGGATACTGGCCGGTGCTACTGGGTGCGGAGTGGCTGCTGATTTACTGGCTAATGCAGCGGTCGGTTTAACCCATTTCTCCTTATTGATGATCGGTAGTTACTGACGTTATTGCCGTGGCGCTGATCTCGCGCTATCGCCATCAGCGTGACTGGCGCACCTTGCTGTTACAGGGTGCGGCGTTAACTGCGGCGGCGTTGTTGCAGTCGCTGCCCTGGCTTTGGCACGGCAAAGAGTCGTGGAATGCGCTGCTGCTGACTTTAACTGGTGGCCTGACGCTGGCCCCGATATGTCTGGTGTTCTGGCACTATCTCGCCAATAACACCTGGCTGCCGCTCGGCCCGTCACTGGTTTCTCAGCCAATCAACTGGCGCGGGCGACATCTGGTCTGGTACTTGCTGCTGTTTGTTATCAGTCTCTGGCTCCAGTTGGGATTGCCAGACGAACTGTCGCGCTTTACGCCATTCTGTCTGGCGCTGCCGATTATCGCGCTGGCCTGGCACTATGGTTGGCAAGGAGCGCTGATTGCGACATTGATGAACGCCATCGCGCTGATCGCCAGTCAAACCTGGCGCGATCATCCGGTGGATTTATTGCTCTCGCTGCTGGTGCAAAGTCTGACAGGGTTGTTACTGGGCGCTGGCATCCAGCGGTTGCGTGAACTTAACCAGTCGCTGCAAAAGGAACTGGCGCGCAATCAGCATCTCGCTGAACGGTTGCTGGAAACCGAAGAGAGCGTGCGCCGTGATGTGGCACGTGAGCTGCACGATGATATCGGTCAGACCATTACTGCTATTCGTACTCAGGCGGGCATTGTCCAGCGGCTCGCGGCGGATAACGCCAGCGTGAAACAGAGCGGGCAGCTCATCGAACAACTGTCGCTGGGCGTTTACGACGCGGTGCGCCGCTTGTTAGGGCGGTTACGTCCGCGCAGCTGGATGATCTCACCCTGGAGCAGGCCATCCGCTCACTGATGCGGGAAATGGAGCTGGAAGGGCGCGGCATTGTCAGTCATCTCGAATGGCGAATCGATGAATCAGCGTTAAGCGAAAACCAGCGCGTGACGCTATTTCGCGTCTGCAGGAAGGTTGAACAACATTGTGAAACATGCCGATGCCAGCGCGGTCACGCTGCAAGGCTGGCAGCATGATGAGCGGTTAATGCTGGTGATTGAAGACGATGGCAGCGGTTTACCGCCAGATTCCGGGCAACACGGTTTTGGCCTTACCGGAATGCGCGAGCGCGTAACGGCGCTGGGTGGCACATTGACCATCTCCTGCCTGCACGGCACGCGTGTCAGCGTTTCTCTACCTCAACGTTATGTCTAAGGTTCGATGATGTTGCCGTTTCTGAAAGCGCCTGCCGATGCGCCATTAATGACTGATAAACATGAAATTGATGCCCGCTATCGCTACTGGCGTCGGCATATTCTGCTGACCATCTGGCTGGGTTACGCGCTGTTTTACTTCACGCGTAAAAGTTTTAACTCCGCCGTACCAGAAATCCTTGCTAACGGCGTGCTCAGCCGTAGCGATATTGGCCTGTTAGCGACCCTGTTTTACATTACCTACGGTGTGTCGAAGTTTGTCTCCGGCATTGTCAGCGATCGCTCAAATGCCCGTTATTTTATGGGGATAGGCTTATTGCCACGGGCATTATCAACATTCTGTTTGGCTTCTCGACGTCGCTATGGCGTTTGCCGTGCTCTGGGTGTTGAACGCCTTTTTCCAGGGCTGGGGTTCACCGGTGTGTGCGCGTCTGTTAACCGCCTGGTATTCTCGTACCGAGCGCGGCGGTTGGTGGGCATTATGGAACACGGCGCATAACGTCGGCGGCGCACTCATTCCCATTGTGATGGCAGCGAGCGCGCTGCATTACGGCTGGCGTGCGGATGATGATTGCGGGGTGTATGGCGATCGTCGTGGGGATTTTTCTCTGCTGGCGGCTGCGCGATCGCCCGCAGGCGTTAGGTTTACCGGCAGTTGGTGAATGGCGGCACGACGCACTGGAGATTGCTCAACAACAAGAAGG
>ENA-OQIC01000879-OQIC01000879.1-human-gut-metagenome-genome-assembly--contig:-NODE-879-length-11702-cov-1.400605_pt1 | contig 11702 bp, 23 predicted proteins | sample MGYA00242572_ERZ504736 | MGnify/ENA primary metagenome ERZ504736 (study PRJEB26092, sample SAMD00036201) | human gut metagenome | host: Homo sapiens | study: EMG produced TPA metagenomics assembly of... | reverse complement strand
CATATGACAAAGGAGTCAACAGTCATTACCTTTTATCCTTAGTGGTGACATCGCTTGGGTACAGGTCGGAAATCATCTTATACTTAGGTATCTTCTGCACGGACTGCAGGAAGGGAACCCTGAGGGATGGACCGCCGAATTCTCTACCCGGACCACCTTTCCGAACTGGATAATCAGGGAGTACTCATTGGATTTTGTGACCACCAGCGGATTGAAAATGGTGACAGCCAGGAGCACGATAACAAGTATTCCCATATTTCTCATAAATTTGGTCAATGTCTTCATTACTGTCCGCCTCCGTTCTGGTCATTGTCCCCATTCATTTCATCCACGTCATAGGCGCCGGACTGGCTGCTGTAGGAACCAGTCTGGGAACCGGTGCTGCTCTGGGTCCCGGTGACAAAGGAGTCCAGCGGAAGCATGGTCTGAGTCCCGTCTGAGCCGTTTATGATGACCTTGAGCTCCGGCAGAATGTCCTCCATGGTCTCGTAGAACATCCTCTTCTTTGTAATAAGAGGATACTTTGCATATTCCTGGTACATATCGTTGAACCTGGATACCTGCCCCTCTGCCTCGCTGATTCTCTGCTGGCGGTAGGCTTCCGCGTCCCTTGCAGCCTTGTCCGCCTCTGCATTGGCTGCCGGTAGCCGCTCGGACTGGTACTTCCTGGCCTCGTTGATTTTGGTATCCATGCCCTGTTTCGCATCCTCAACTGCCTTAAACGCATTGTTTACAGCGTCTGTAGGCGGCTGCGCGTCCTGGATGGTCACATTGTTAATACCCAGCCGATGTCCTCCTGCTCCAGGCGCTCAGACAGCAGTGCCTTCACCTTTGCCTGAATCTCGGATTTGCCGGTGGTGATAACCTCGTCCACGCTGTAGGATCCCACCGTATCCCTTATATAGGACTGGGCCAGGTTCTTTAAAATAGGAATGGCCGTGTCGCTGTGGATATACGCCTTAATGGGGTCCACAATCTGGTACTCAATGTAAAATCCACATTCACAAAGTTAAAATCCTTGGTTATCATCTCTGACTCAGACGAAACCGTTATCGGATTGTTCTCGCTGTCCGCATGGTTCTGTGCATTGTAATCCGGGTCATATCCAATGGGCATGCCCTTGATTTCCTTGGACATCTTATGTACCTTCTGTATGAAAGGCACCTTGAACTTGGGCCCTGAGGTAGTGACGCTGCTTGGACGGCCAAAGGTGGTCAGCACTGCCATCTCGTTCTCTGACAGGGTATAGAAAGAATCAAAGGCAGCAATGGCCAAAACAGCCACCACAATGGCTATCTTTATGGGACGGAGCATCCGCTTCATCCTCTTATTGCTTTCTTCCCCGTTGTCAAATACTACTTCCGGTCCCTGGTCTTTTTTACCGCCTCCAGGTCCCACGAACTTCTTACCCATGAAAAATTCATCCGGTATACCCCTTTCTCAGTCATTTTAGAGAAGTATACCATAAGTTTCACATACCGGATAGCATTTCCCCCGATTTTCCAATAATTTTATAATTCCTTTAGGGAGATGCCGGAAAAGGAATACCAGTATTCCTTTTTCATACCTACCCATTCCAGACCAATGGTGTTAAGATATAATCGTTAAAGAAATAACACACCAAAACAACATTTTACATATACTGGGAGGTATTATCATGAGATTTACACTGCCAAGAGATTTGTACCATGGAAAAGATGCACTGGAAGCCCTTAAGACCCTGGCCGCAAAAAAGCCATTGTTGTTGTGGGCGGCGGGTCCATGAAACGGTTTGGTTTTCTGGACAAGGTAGTTGATTACCTGAAGGAAGCCGGCATGGAAGTTAAATTATTTGAAGGCGTTGAGCCTGATCCATCTGTGGATACAGTTCTGAAAGGCGCTGCTGCCATGCAGGAATTTGAGCCTGACTGGATTGTGGCTGTGGGCGGCGGTTCTCCCATTGACGCGGCAAAGGCAATGTGGGCATTCTACGAATACCCCGACACATCCTTTGAGGACCTGATTACACCATTCAGCTTCCCGACCCTTCGTACCAAGGCTAAATTCTGTGCGATTTCCTCCACATCAGGAACAGCAACTGAGGTTACCGCATTTTCCGTTATTACTGATTATAAGAAAGGCATCAAATATCCTCTGGCCGACTTCAACATCACCCCTGATGTGGCTATCGTGGACCCGGCCCTGGCTGAGACCATGCCAAAGAAGCTGACCGCACACACAGGAATGGATGCCATGACCCATGCAATTGAGGCTTATGTCTCAACCCTTCACTGCGAGTATACGGACCCGTTAGCACTCCATGCCATCGAGATGATTAACGAGTATCTGATACCTTCTTATAACGGGGATATGGAAGCCCGTGATAAGATGCACGATGCACAGTGTCTGGCCGGAATGGCGTTTTCCAATGCTTTGCTTGGAATCGTACACTCCATGGCTCATAAGACAGGTGCTGCATATTCCGGCGGTCACATTGTTCACGGTTGTGCTAATGCAATGTACCTTCCCAAGGTTATAAAATTCAACTCCAAAGAACCTGAGGCCGCCGCCAGATATGCGAAAATCGCTAAATTTATCAACCTTCCCGGCACCACGGATGAGGAACTGACAGATGCCTTATTGCCCGTCTCTTAGAGATGAACAAGGCCCTGGACATCCCGGCCTGCATAAAGGATTATGAAGGCGGAATCATTGATGAGAAGGAATTTATGGATAAGCTTCCAAAGGTTGCCGAACTGGCCGTAGGCGATGCCTGCACCGGCTCCAACCCAAGAACCATCACTCCTGAGGTTATGGAACAGCTGTTAAAATGCTGCTACTATGACGAGGAAGTGGATTTTTAATGCTCCTTTTGTGTTACACTCCATATAAACGGTTTGTTTTTACTGCCCGAAAAGGGTGGGAAAGAATTCATCTTTCCCACCCTTTTCACGTTGCCAGAAGCTGTTCCATATAGCGCAGATACCCGCACAGGCCTGTGATAATGAATATTTCCAGAAAACTGGTGATAAAGCCCGCTTCCAGGAGGAAGAGGACGGAGCAGGCTGCCATCATCCACAGGATGCCCCATGCCCTGCGAAAACGCATCCGGTCGCGGGAGCTGAGAAAGCGGAGGAAACCAATGATGCTGAAAGCCAGCAGCACCGGCGAAAAAATGCCAGCAGCACATGGATGTCCGCCTTTAAGGGATATTCCTCCGGCATATAGGGAATCATAACTGCCATGAGGAGAAAGACTGCCGCTGTATACATGAGTGTCCTGCCTTCCGGATTTCTGTACTTTCCTATGTGAAAAAGATAACGCACATACACACAGTAATAAATGCCGGTGGCAAATCCCCACACCGCAAACAGCAGCTTGTTTCCGGTCCGGTTGCCCAGGACAGACAGGTTGGTGCCTGTCCAGCTGTCAAGGGATGCCAGGAATATGGTCACGCCGGGAATCAGATAAATCGTGAAGAGGTCGTATTTTCCTTTAAACCGTACATTCCGGCCCTGCATGGTCCTGCCTCCTTTATCAGATAGTCCCTGCTCTTAAATCTGTCCCGGATCGCCTGCTATCCGCATATCCGGGACAATGAGGAAGGGAGCGCGCACATCTGCTTTCGATGTGCCGCTCCCTATCATTATCTGATGAAGCGCCTGCTTTTACACTTGAATCATTTTCCTTGGAAGGCATCTGCACTCCAATTATGCCATTGTTTTTAAGAGCTTTTCCACAGAGGAAAGCTTCACGCAGAGGGTAAACAGCTCGGCAGCCGTAATCAAATCCCCTAACGTGGGGTAAGTGGGCGCAATACGGATGTTGCTGTCATGGGGATCCTTTCCATATGGATAGGTGGCTCCCGCAGATGTCATAACCACCCCTGCCTTCTTACATCTGGCCACGATATCCTTTGCACAGCCATCCAGCGAATCAAAGGAAATAAAATATCCGCCCCTTGGCTTTGTCCACCGGCCGATTCCCAGGCCTTCCAGCTCACGCTCCAATATCTCCTCCACTGCCTCAAATTTGGCCGGATGATGTCTGCGTGCTTTCTCATATGCTCTACCATGCCGTGGATATCCTTAAAGAAACGGGCATGGCGCAGCTGGTTTACCTTATCATGGCCAATGGTCTGGTTCTTTAACTGGGCCTTGATATCCTCCAGGTTATTGTGGGAGGTGGCAATGGCCGCAATGCCGGACCCCGGGAAGCTGATTTTGGAGGTGGAAGCAAACTTATAAACCAGGTCAGGATTTCCGGCCCTCTTGCACTCTGCCAGAATTTCAATCAGGTGATCCTGGTCATGGTCATACAGATGATGTACGCCGTAGGCATTGTCCCAGAATATACGGAAGTCGGACGCAGCCGGCTTCAGCCTTGCAAAACGGCGGACCGTCTCGTCTGAATAAGAATAGCCCTGGGGATTGGAATACTTGGGCACGCACCAGATTCCCTTGATGGAATCATCGGAAGCCACCAGTTCCTCCACCATATCCATATCAGGTCCCTCCTCGGACATGGAGACATTAATCATCTCAATGCCGAAGTATTCTGTGATGGCAAAATGGCGGTCATATCCGGGAACCGGGCAGAGGAATTTCACCTTATCCAGTTTGCACCATGGCGTACATCCCATGATTCCGTGGGTCATGGCCCTGGATACGGTATCGTACATGACGTTCAGGCTGGAATTGCCGTAAATGATAATGGTGGAAGGATTCACCTCCATCATATCCGCCAGCAGTACCTTGGCCTCGTCAATTCCTGTCAGCACACCGTAATTGCGGCAGTCTGTACCGTCCTCGCAGGTAAGGTCGCTGGTGCTGCTCAGTACGTCCATCATACCCATGGAAAGGTCCAGCTGCTCCACACACGGCTTTCCCCTGGACATATCCAGCTTCAGGTCCTTTGCCTGAAACTCATGGTACTGTGCTTTCAGGTCCTGACGCAGTGAAAGCAGTTCCTCTTTTGTCATCTCTGCATATGGCTTCATAATATCCTCCTGGCTCACTATATTTTCTATGAAATGTGTCCGTCAGGCATACATCTGTCAGCTACCGGTCAACATTTTCGTACATTGTACACAAGCATACACCAATTGAAGCATTCCGTCAATACAAAATTTTCTTATATTGTCAAAAGGTATACTTATGTCATTTCCATCTGTCTCTATCACAGCTTATGCATCCCCGCCGTCAAGCAGCTCCCTTACAAGCTGGTTCACCATGGCCGGATCCGCCTTGCCCTTCATGGCCTTCATGGTCTGTCCCACCAGGAATCCCATGGCCTTTTCCTTGCCGCTCCTGTAATCCTCCACGGACTGCGGATTGGCAGCCATGACCGCCTCAACGGTGCGGCGCAGGCGCCTTCATCCTTATCACCTTGAGCCCTTTTCCTCCACATACGCCTCAGGATCGCGTCGTGCCTGAATATCTCTTCAAACACGGTTTTGGCCACCGTCCTGTTGATGGTGTTTTTCTCCACCATGCCGATAAGGGCAGCCAGATGGGGTGGGGGAGAATCTCATGTCCTCCGGCTCCATTTCCTGCTCCTTCATCAGGCGCATGGCCTCCACCATGAGCCAGTTGGAGGCCTCCTTGGGCTGTCCGCTCAAACGCGTGGTCTCCTCAAAGATATCCGCCATGTGCTTGGAACTGGTGAGAAGCCTGGCGTCATACTCAGGAAGACCGTATTCCTCCATGTATCTGGCTATTTTCTCCGTGCGCAGCTCCGGCTGGCGGGCCTTTACCCGGGCAATCCACTCATCGCTTATGACCACCGGCACCAGATCCGGATCAGGGAAATACCTGTAATCCTGGGCATCCTCCTTGGACCGCATGGCCTTGGAGCTCTCCTTGTTGTCGTCCCAGCGCCGTGTCTCCTGGATTACCTTCCTGCCGTCTTCCAACAGCTCAATCTGGCGCCTGCGCTCCCCTTCTATGGCCCTGGCAATGGCCTTAAAGGAGTTCAGGTTCTTCATCTCGGTCCTGGTGCCAAACTCAGCCGCCCCCGCCTCTCTCACGGACAGGTTCACGTCCGCTCTCATGGATCCCTCCTGAAGCTTGCAGTCAGAAGCGCCCAGGTACTGGATTATCAGCCTCAGCTTCTCCAGGTAGGCTATGACTTCCTCAGCACTGCGCATATCAGGCTCCGACACAATTTCAATCAGCGGGACTCCGCTGCGGTTATAATCCACCAGGGAACAGTCCTCCCACTCATCATGAATCAGCTTGCCCGCATCCTCCTCCATGTGGATTTCATGGATTCCCACGCGTTTCTTAAGGCCGGACTCCGTCTCTATGTCCACCCAGCCGTCGCGGCAGACAGGCAGGTACAGCTGGGATATCTGGTAGTTCTGCGGATTATCCGGATAAAAATAGTTCTTTCTGTCAAATTTGCAGTACTGGTTAATCCGGCAGTTGGCTGCCAGCCCCACAGCCAGCGCATACTCCACCACCTGCTTATTTAACACAGGCAGGGAGCCCGGCATGCCGGTGCAGACAGGGCAGGTATGGGTATTGGGCGCTCCCCGAACCGGGTGGAACAGCCGCAGAAAATCTTGGTTTTGGTGGCCAGCTCCACATGGACCTCCAGGCCGATAACGGTCTCATACTGTTTACTCATGGCTCATCCTCCTCTCTGCCTCCCTGCGGTGACGCCGGACGGCTCCTCTGGCGTCCCGGCAGCCACAGGCAACAGCTTCCACTCCCGAGCCTTCTCGTAAGCATAGGCGGCCCGTATGATGCTTTTTTCCTTAAAACAGTCCCCTATGAGCTGCAGTCCAATGGGAAGCCCCTTTGAATCCAGGCCGCAGGGAAGGCTGATTCCGGGAAGACCGGCCAGGTTCACGGAAATGGTATAGATATCTCCCAGATACATCTTAAGAGGATCCCCAGGACTGGCCTAACCGCGGGGCTGTTGACGGCGCTGCCGGCGCAGTATGACGTCATAGGACGCAAATGCACGGTCAAATTCCTTTTTAATCAGTTGCCTTTGTGCGGAGAGCCTTCAGATAATATGCGTCATAGTAGCCTGAACTCAGCACAAAGGATCCCAGCATGATGCGTCGCTTCACCTCCGGTCCGAATCCAAGGGACCGGCTCTTTTTGTACATGCTGTGAAGCCCCTCGTATTCCGGCGCCCGGTAGCCGTACTTTACACCGTCAAACCGGGACAGGTTGGAGCTGGCCTCCGCAGAAGCAATGACATAATAGGCAGGTATGGCATACTCTGCCAGCTTAAGGTCAAAGGTCTCCACAATGGCCCCCTTTTCCCCCAGCACCCTAGCTGCTTCCAGCACAGCGTCCTTCACCTCCTGGTCCAGCCCCTGCCCAAAGTAGGATTCCGGTATGCCGATGCGCATTCCTCTGACATCCTCTGACAGGGCTGAGGTGAAATCACAATCCCTCCGCTCCATGGATGTGCTGTCCTTGGGGTCATGGGAGGCCAGGACCTCCAAAACAGCGGCGCAGTCCGACACGTCCTTTGCCACAGGCCCTATCTGGTCCAGGGATGAACCATAGGCAATAAGCCCATATCTGGACACGGTCCCGTAGGTGGGCTTGATGCCCGTGACGCCGCAGAAGGAGCTGGGCTGGCGTATGGAACCGCCTGTATCAGACCCCAGGGCATAAAAGCACTCCCCGGCAGCCACCGCCGCGCAGGAACCGCCGGAGGATCCCCCGGCACATGTTCCAGGTTCCACGGATTCCTGGTAACACCAAAGGCGGAGGTCTCCGTGGTGCTTCCCATGGCAAATTCATCCATGTTGGTCTTTCCCAGGATAACGGCTCCTGCCTGCTCCAGATTGGAAACTGCCTGGGCCGTGTAGGTGGGAATGAAATTTCCCAGTATCCTGGAACTGCAGGTGGTCCGCATTCCCTTTGTACACATGTTGTCCTTGATGGCCACCGGTACTCCGGCCAGGGGGCCTTTCAACCTTCCCGCCTCAATGTCTGCCTGGACCTTCCCGGCCTGTTCCATGGTCTTTTCTTCATTTACGGTTACAAAGGCGTGGACAGATGGCTCCATGGCCTTTATCCTAGCCAGAGATGCTTCTGCTGCCTGGACCGCAGTGATATCCCCTGACTGAATTCGTCTTCCCAGCTCCAGGGCTGTCATATCTGATATGCTCATGTTCCCATTCCTCCTATCCTACGGTCTTAGGCACTTTGAATGCTCCGTCCTTTTGCTGGGGGGCGTTGGAGAGAATCTGGTCCCTCTGGTCCGTGCCTGTGACCACATCCTCCCGGAACACGTTATGCACCGGAAATACGTGGGACATAGGCTCCACGCCCTGTGTGTCCAGTTCATTTAACTTATCTATATAATCCAGCATCCTTCCCATGTCCTTCTTTGCTTCCTCCTTTTCCTCCGGGGAAGTTCCAGCTTTGCCAGGATGCCTACATACTCGATTGTCTCGTCACTTATGATATTTGCCATGATTTCCTGCTCCTCTCAGTCATTTTCCTGTCCCTATGCTCCAGCCTGGTCACATCCCTTGGGAACAGTGACGCCTCCCTGACATTCTGTTCATCCAGAAGCCTCATGGTAAGGCGTTCCAGTCCAATGCCCAGGCCGCCGTGGGGCGCATGCCGTATTTGAAAATCATAAGATAGGAAGCAATGTCCTCCGGATCCATGCCCCGCTTCTCCATCTTGTCTGTGATTTCCCTGTAGTCGTGAATCCTCTGCCCGCCGGTGGTCACTCCAGTCCCCGAAACATCAGGTCAAAACTCAGCGTGAATTTGGGGTCTTCCGGGTCATCCATAGCATAGAAGGGCCGTTTTTTGGAAGGGTAATGTGTGACGAACACAAAATCGCTTCCATACTCTTCCTTGAAATACCGTCCTATGAGCAGCTCCTCCTCCGGCTCCAAATCATAGGGATTGCGTATCTTCCTGTCATATTTCCTTGAAACAAGCTCCTTTGCCTGGTCAAACCGGACCGCAGGAATCCGTCCCACCTCCGGCAGGGTCACTCCCAGCATATCCAGCTCCTTCTTATAATCCTGCTCCAGAAGTTTCATGACATACTGGAGCATTCCCGTCTCCATATCCATCACGTCCCGGAAGCTGTCGATATACCCCATCTCGAAATCCAGGCTGGTGTATTCGTTGAGATGCCGGGTGGTATTATGTTTTTCAGCCCGGAACACAGGCGCTGCCTCAAACACCCTGTCATATACGCCCACCATGGTCTGTTTGTAAAACTGGGGACTCTGTCCCAGCTCTGCCTTCTTATTAAAATATTCCAGTTTAAATACGTTGGAGCCGCCTTCTGCTCCCCTGGCCACGATTTTAGGAGTGCGTATCTCCGTAAAATCCCTGCTTAAAAGATAATCCCTAAATCCCCTTACAATGCCTTCCTGAATCTTGAATTTGGCCCGCTCCCGCACGTTTCGCAGGAGATGGGGCGCAGGGAAAGCTTTGCCTCCAGGGATGTGTTCAGCTTCCATTTGCTGACCGCAAGAGGCAGGGCTCTGCAGGCCGGGACAGCACCCGGATTTCCTTTAACCGTATCTCAAAACCCTGGGGCGCCCGTTCCTCGGCCTTTACAACACCCATTACCTCCACGGCGCTCTCTTCCTTCAACTCCCTGATGTCAAAATCCGTAATCCCGGCCTCATATACACACTGCACCAGCCCCCGGGACTTGCGCAGGATGACGAAGGCCACCTCGCCCATATGGCGTATGGTATGAACAGCCCCGTTCATCCGTATTTCCTTGCCCTCATATTCCCCTTCAAGCACTTCCCTGATATCCAGGACCTCTTCTCCTTAACTCCGTTCACAAATTCCATGCACTCTCTCCTCGCTATGAGCACTTGACATCTGTCTTTTAGATGTCTAGTGCAAACTGGATTTCGGTTCCGGTTGATTTTCTTTTCCATGGACATAAGCCGGCTGTCTGGTCCACAAATAAAAAAACGCCCCGGAACACAGTAACTGCATTCCGGGACGGGATTCAATTCAGACATTTCCCGCGGTACCACCCGCATTGAGACCTGGTCCCGCAGCAGACTGCCCTGCGCTTCCAGCTCCCCTCTCTATGTACGTAACGTGTACAACGGATATACCTACTATCAGCCGTGTCCTGGCCGCTTCGATATACCAGCTCCAGAGTGTTCCCTTAGCCAGTCCTGCCCGGCGGCGCTCTCAGTCGGTGACGCCCCCTTCCTGTCACATTTCTCAGGCCAGAGTCTCTTTCATTGCTGTTGATTATTTATTTACTAAAATAGTACATCACTAATTCAAAGTCAAGGACAAATGTTTATCCGGGATGAATTTTAGATAATTTGACTATAAATCATCCCATGTCTGAATATTTATTGTGACAATTGAAAGAGTCTGCCGCCATTCCATGAAACGGTTGGAAAGCAGGTCCCGGCATATCATATTTTTGCTCCGCCCGGCATAAACTGCAATATGGAAACTACTATACATATAAAGGAGCTCATGATGTTATCCATCCATGATTTTCATTATTCCTCCGATGCCCCTATCCACCCATCAAAGCAGAGTCCGGGAATCCGGCCTATGCAAGGGTGATGTTGGACAACATAGGCGGGAGCAATTCAGAAATGTCCGCCATATCCCTCTATGTCTTCAACCAACTGATTACCGGATACAATCCCGATGTCAGCGCCGTATTCCACAAGGTCAGCATTGTGGAAATGCACCATCTGGAAATATTTGGCAAGCTGGCCAGCAGCTGGGAGAGGAGCCGCGGCTGTGGACTCAGCACGGATGTAAGAAGATATACTGGTCCCCCAGCTACAACCAGTATCCCGGAGAGCTGCGGACCCTGATGCGCAATGTTATCGACGGAGAAAAGGCAGCCATCAGCAAGTACCAGCACCAGATTTCCTACATACGGGATGAAAATATCACCGAAAACTTAAGGCGCATTATCCTGGATGAACGGCTGCATGTGGAAATTTTTGAAAAGGTTTACGGAGCGTATTGTTCCTGACCGCCCTTAAGCATGGCGTATATTGGTAAACTCCGATATCTCCCTGCTGACCGTGCATAAATCATCCGCATCCATGTCGTGAATGTTGTCATGCCCTGTAATCCTGGCAAATGTCTTTATCTCCTCCAGGGATACCCTGAGGAAATTAGCCACTCTCTGCGCGGCCGCGTCCTCCTTGAAGCGGCTGCGCAGTTTCTCGTCCTGGGTTGCCACTCCCACGGGACACATTCCGGTGCCGCATATGCGGTACTGCTGGCAGGCGGCTGCCATCAAAGCTGCAGAAGCAATGGCCACCGCGTCCGCTCCCATAGCCAGCGCCTTTGCAAAATCAGAGGATACCCGCAGGCCGCCCGTTATCACCAGCTGGGCCCCGCAGCCTGCCTGGTCCAGGTATTTCCTGCCCTGTAAAGGGCGTAAATCGTGGGTACGCTGGTGGAATCCCTGATAATCTTGGGGCTGGCTCCGGTTGCCCCTCCCCTGCCGTCTATGGTAATAAAGTCAGGTCCGGCATAGACGCAGAATTCCAAGTCCTTCTCAATTCTTCCCGCTGCAATCTTTATGCCGATGGGCCGTCCGCCGGATACGAGGCGCAGCCTGTCCACCAGGGCCTTCAAATCCTCTTTGGTGTCAATGCCCGGAAAGCGCGACGGACTGATGACATCCTGTCCCAAGGTTTATTCCTTATGGCCGCGATCTCCGGCGTCACCTTGCCTCCGGGCAGATGGCCTCCCATGCCCGGCTTTG
>ENA-OQIC01000878-OQIC01000878.1-human-gut-metagenome-genome-assembly--contig:-NODE-878-length-11709-cov-2.445778_pt1 | contig 11709 bp, 14 predicted proteins | sample MGYA00242572_ERZ504736 | MGnify/ENA primary metagenome ERZ504736 (study PRJEB26092, sample SAMD00036201) | human gut metagenome | host: Homo sapiens | study: EMG produced TPA metagenomics assembly of... | reverse complement strand
ATAAAAGAGAAGTTGAATTGGCTAAGTCCGGTAAAGTATCGCTTAAAGAATACAGTAGCATAAAAAATTCCGAGAAACCTATTCAGGCTTCTCGGAAATAAAAGTCTAACTTTTTGGGGTCACTACAGTCCTATAAGCTGGCCCTAGGTGCTAAAGTAGCAGAAAACATAAAAAGACCCTCTATATCCTGTGCAGCGACTTTTAGTGTGAACACACTCAGGAGCAAACAAGATATAGAGGGTCTTTAATTTTAGTTATTAAGTATTCGGCTACAGCAGGCTTCGCCTATTACGACTTAGCGATCCCATTGAATATCGAATTCTTAACAATTACATAGTCCACTTTTCGAATTGCAGTCAAGTTATTACCGCCTGCATAGGAAATAGAGACTGTAAGTCTTGTTCCATTTCAGTTAAGGTATCGAAAAGGCTGCCTTTGGAAGGAATGTACATTTTTTTACCCTCCACGTTTTTACGTTTCGCCTTTTTGAGATTCGGAAGCGGAACCAAAGTATTCTTTGTATGGTTTGCCGTCGATTTCAACTTCTTTACCCGGAGATTCGGTGTGACCGGCAAAGAGGGAACCAATCATAACGAAGTAGCGCCAAAACGAATGGATTTAGCAATGTCGCCATGGTCACGGATACCGCCGTCAGCGATAACAGGCTTAGTAGCCGCTTTGGTGCACCAACGAACAGCGGATAACTGCCAGCCGCCGGTACCAAAACCGGTTTTAATTTCGTGATACATACTTTACCCGGTCCAATGCCGACTTTAGTAGCGTCAGCGCCGGCATTTTCAAGTTCACGAACGGCTTCAGGAGTACCAACATTACCGGCAATAACGAAGCTTTCCGGTAATTGTTTTTTATATGCTGAATCATTTCAATAACGGAATTGGAATGACCGTGAGCGATATCGATGGTAATATATTCAGGAGAAAGACCGGCTGCTTTAATTTCATCAACGAAATCAAATTCTTCTTTTTTTACACCAATACTGATGGATGCAAATAATCCCTGTTCTTTCATACGTTTAATAAAATCAAGACGAGTGTGTGGAGCAAAACGGTGCATGATGTAGAAGTAATTGTTGCGGGCTAATTTTTCAGCCAATTCTTCATCAATAATCGTCTGCATGTTGGCCGGTACAACCGGTAAACGGAATGTGCGATTGCCGAGTTTTACTGAAGTATCACATTCACTACGGCTGTTAACAATACATTTATTCGGGATTAACTGAATGTCTTCATAATCAAAAATGTTTGTTGTATTAATCATGGAAGGCCTCCTTGTAATAACATAAATATCCATTAGACATTATATAGGAAAGATAGTGTTTTTGCAAGCCTAACTCGAACAGTATGATTTATATATCGTTTTAATGTTCGGGTTTTGTAAATGCCATGTTTGCTTTTTGTAAAAACTCCGATACTTGGGGCAAAAAACGGTATTGAGTTGATTTATACTTCGCTCTGGCGGTATAATTAAATTATATTTGCAAGCAATTGGGTAAAAAGCTTAAGGAGAACGCAAATCATATCTTTACTGTTGTTGTGATAACGACCCATGGTCGGGAGGATATTTATGGAACAAAAACAACGTACAAGAATGTTGGTGGAAGCGGGTTTATCGATTGCAATCGCATATGTATTACATTTTGTAGTCCTCTTTCAAATGCCGCAAGGCGGTTCGGTGAATGCAGCCAATTTGGTACCGCTTATCATTTTTGCCATTCGTTGGGGTGGTAAGTGGGGTGTCATAACTTGTATGGCTTACGGTATCATCGATTTTTTGCTGGGCTTCAAATTTTCGCTTCATTTTTTAAGCATCTTACTGGATTATATTTTAGGCTATGGTGCCATCGGTGTTGCCGGTTTCTTCGGTAACAGCCGTGTACGCGCTATTTGGGGCGTTACAGCCGGATGTGCATTACGCTGGGTCTGCTCCGTTGTGTCGGGCGCTGTCGTATTTGCTTCCTATGCACCGGCCGGTCAAAACCCATGGATTTATTCTATGATTTATAATGCCAGTTATATGGTGCCGGAATTAGTTATTAATATGGCGGTTATAGTACTGTTCTATAACCGTATTATGAAAGGAATTCGTTCGGCGCGCGGTTAATTGTGGCTGAATGAGTTAATGGAGTTATTTATGAAACGTCTTTTAGTAGAACGTACAGATATGAACCAATTGCATGATATGGGGCTTCTCATAGTGTGTGGCGGTCAAAGTACTCGCATGGGACGTGACAAAGCATCGTTGCCTTGGCAAGAAGGCACACTTTTGACCTCGCTCATGACCAGGGCGAGGTCCTTTGCTTTTTCACATATCGTTATCGCCGGTAATCAGCCGGTCGATTTACGAACTTTACCGGGTGAACTCTATGCTATGCATCCTTTATCGGATTTAAGTGGTCGGGTACGCCTTAGTGATGCTGAATTGGCCACCGTAGAGCCTCATGATGTGCATCGTTTGGAATGGGTTTTGGAAAACGAGCGGACCTTATCTATCTTTTTAACGGCCGATCAGGCGAACCATGCGGCCCTTTGGGCGGTTTGGCGGTCGGCCTTAGTGAAGGGCATTGTGATGCTTATTTGGCGGTGTCGGTGGACATGCCGTTATTTGACAATTTTGACTTTGGCGATGTAACAAAACTTCGCTCGCATTTGGGGAGAACCCCGGTAGATTGTATTGTGCCTACTATAAATGGCAACTTAGAACCTTTGGGGGCCTTATATAGCCAGCGTTGTCTGCCGGTTATTATAAAGTTGTTACAGCAAGGGGAACGCCGTTTGCGGGCCATTTTTGACCATTGTCCGACAGAATATGTCGATGTATCGGCTAACGCCTATGCCTATAAAAATGTAAACACTTATAATGAATATAAGGCGATTCGCGCTTTAGCGTATAACAGTACTCGTCAAAAACCGATTATTTCCGTGGTGGCCAGTCAGTCTAAAACGGGCAAAACCGAAGTGGCTACGCGCTTAATTAAGGCTTTGGATGCTCTTGGCTATGAAGTGGGTTTGTCAAAAGTGATGGTCACGGTTTACCATGGATTCAGAAGGAACTGATACATGGAAGGCCGATAACGCCGGCGCGAAGGCTGTAGCCATTGCCGGACCTACCGGGTATGCGATTTTAAATAAAACGGAGGGGCCAACCGATTTAATGACCTTGGCCGAACAATTGCCGGTCGATATTGTAGTTATGGAAACGCGGAGCCGCGGTGTAGAGCCGATTATTGAAGTGGTAACGGAGGCACCGACGAATTTTGAAAACTGCATTACGCCGGTTGATAAATTATTGGCCGTGGTGTATATGAACGACAATGAGGCGTTTTCACAAGAAAATGTATTACCGTCAGACGGCGTAGCTGTGTTTTCATTACATGACATAGAATCATTGGCCAACTGGTTGGTAAAAGAAGTGTGCTTTAATTAAGTCATTGTAGGAATTTGTATTTTATTTTAAGAAATATACTATTTAAGATGATGTAGCAGATATTGCAGTTTTTTCAAAAGGTATATTTTATTTAGATTATAAAAAAGCTGAGGAGGTGACCGTATGGAAGGCATTACGGTTGAAGCGGCGCGAAGTAAATTATTGGATTTGGTAGCACAGTTACCGCCCCGAGAAACAGAGAATATTCCTTTAGAAGATGCGTTGGGCCGCGTTTTAAGCACAGAACTGACTGCCAAGACAAGTATTCCGCCATTTCGTAAGGCTCCTTATGATGGTTATGCCATTGTACATAGTGAAGGACAATCGCAGTTTACGGTTATTGCCACAATCGGTGCGGGTGAAAAATATGAAGGCAAAGTTCTTCAAGGTGAAGCTGTGCGCATCATGACGGGCGCACCGGTGCCTGATGATTGTGACACCATTGTTATGCAGGAAGCTGCCGTTTGTGCTCCGATGATGGGATACCGTTGCAGCATTCGCAGGTGCGCGACGTAATGGAACCTATGGGTTACGATATTTTAGTAAACGGCGTTATTGAAAAAGGCGAAAATATTATTCCGGAAGGCGAAGAATGTGCCGAAGGGGATATATTGATGGATGGTGGTGTTTTATTGGATGCAGGCCGTGTGTCTGTAGCAGCCGGGCTCGGGCATCGACAATTGCCGGTATATAAAGAACCTAAGGTTGTAGTTTTAACTTCAGGTCGCGAAGTGGTGCCCCTTTCAGAAACGCTGCAAGGTGCTCAAATCTACAACTCTAATCTTTATATGCTGGAAGGTTTGTTGAAGGAGCAAGGGGTTACCGGTTTTAAAGCACATCATGTAAGTGACGATCCGGATAAGTTGGATGAAGAAATTGAAACAGTTCGTCAGTTGGCGGCTGATGCGGACTTAATTATAAGCACCGGTGGTGTATCTGTGGGCCTCTTTGATTCTATGCCGGCGATTTATGAAGCCTTAGGGGCTGAAAAATTGTATGATCGCATCTTCATGCGTCCCGGTGCCGCTTCCTATGGCGGTGTGATTCGTCGTGAAAATGGTGGTCTTACTTTTTGCTTGGGCCTTTCCGGTAACCCTACAGCGGCGTATAATTGCTATCATTTGTTAGTTTTACCGGTATTGCGTAGTTTGCAAGGACGACGCGATATCATGTTACCGGTAGTTATGTTAAAACTGGGCAGTGGCATTCACAAAAAGAACCCCTTTGATCGTTATGTGCAAGGGGCCATTACCTGTGAATCAGGGGAAGCCGTGTTCATGCCGAATCGTGTATTCACTTCCAGTGCTTTACTGGGACTTGCCCACGCCAATGGTATGGCAAAATTGGAACAAGGTCAGCATAACTATGAAGAAGGGGATTTAGTGGCCGTATCGCTATTGAAGGCTCATGAATAAATTCTTTTGTGGCAGCTCACCAATAAGGTTTACAAACTAACTATCGCCATCAGGATTCGATAAGGCTTATTAAAAATTTCTTATGACAACTCACCGATAAGGCCTATTAAAAAATCTCTTATGACAATTACCATAAGGCTCAATTATCAGTAGCGATTTATGGGTATGCAACTATAAAGGACATCTTCCGTGTTTTGTACATGTGACAGATGTCCTTTTTGTATAAACAATTATAAAAACGTATAATTAGTCATTCTATAGCAAATTGCAAGGAACGAACTTTTTTGATATAATAGAAAAGCTTCATGTTAATTCAAGGGTATTTCAAGCGTAGTTATAATCCATTGGAAGAAGTAAAACCAATGGTTTATAACTCTTTTTTATTTTCTCCTTATTCTAAAACTATGACTTGAGATTTGCCTATCTCAAGTCGAATTACCCTTGAATTAATGAAGGCTCATTTGAAATAATTTATATGTATGCGAAAAAGGAAGTGATTGCATTGGCTATGTTAAAAAAATTAAGTCTGGCTTCATGGATTATTATCGGCTTAGTGGCAGGCGTTATCGTGGGCGGCGTAGCTCCGGAGTTTGCCAAAAGTCTAAAACCATTGGGCGATGTATTTATCCGCATGATTAAAATGATCGTGGTACCGCTCATTTTTAGTTCCTTGGTCATGGGGATTGCCGGAACCGGTGATTTCAAAAAACTCGGACGTTTGGGCGGTAAAGCGATTTTATGGTTCGAATTTGCTACCAGTTTGGCATTAATCGTAGGCTTATTTGCCGTTAATGTCATGGAACCGGGCGTTGGCGTAGCTTTAACGCAAAACGGTGCTTCCGAAGTAGTTAATAAAGCGGCGTCTGCTCACGGTATCGACCATGTTGAAATGCTCGTTAATATCGTTCCGACCAATATCGTTGATGCTATGGGACGTGGCGATATGCTCCAGATTATTTTCTTCAGTTGTTTATTCGCCATTGCCGCAGCCAGCACGGGTAAAGACGGCCGTCAAATCATCGACTTATCCAAAGATTTGGCACACATTATGTTCAAAGTTACTCATTATATTATGTATGTGTCGCCAATCGGTATTTTCGGCGCCATTGCCTACACGGTAGGTGAATTCGGCCTCGGTATGTTATTACCGCTTTTAAAACTCGTTCTTTGTTTATACTTAGCCTTGATTCTATTCTTGGTCATCGTAATTTCCATTGCCTCTTTTTTGACAAAAACCAATTTATTCCCGTTGTTAAAAGTCTTAAAAGAACCATTGGTATTGGCATTCTCTACGGCAGCCAGTGAAGCGGCGTTGCCGATTGCCATGGAAAAATTGGAACGCGCCGGCCTTCCTAAACACATTGTAAGTTTCGTGTTGCCGTTAGGTTATACCTTCAACTTGGACGGCTCCACCTTGTATAGTGCGTTAGCTGTTGTATTTATCTCGCAGGTTTACGGTATTCCGTTCCCATTGGAATTACAGTTGTTGATGCTTGTTACCTTGATGCTTTCTACAAAAGGCATCGCCGCGGTACCGGGTGCATCTCTTATCGTAATTGCCGGTACGGCGGCCGCTTTCGGTTTGCCGGTAGAGGCATTGCCATTATCCTCGGTGTTGACCGTATTCTTGATATGGCCCGCACCTTCTGTAACGTAACCGGTAACTGTGTGGCCGCAGCCGTTGTGGCTCGTTGGGAAAACGAAATCTCTGCCGATGACTTGGCTAAACGCATGAAAGAACCGTTTAGTGAGGAAGAATTGGAGAACTTAGAATTCTCGAAATAAAGTTTTCGAAATGAAATAGTTGTCGGTGCGGTAAACGGCCGTTGCATAGTTATTTTGCGGTCGCCATGATACCGATAGACACTCAAAAACCCTATACTATCTACTCCCGGGCTCTTTCAGTGCAAAGGTCGTGTGATAGGTATAGGGGCTTTTTTCGCTTCTTTCATAGGCATTTATGGCAACCCTGTAAAATATCTATACTCACTGGCCGTTTCAAAGCACCGGCACCGTATTTACATTTCTCAGTGGGGGGAAGGGTAACTCCTCCACGGCGTGAGATGATAATACGCTGTTGGTGCTTGTAATCACGTTTAATCGCTAAACGGCTCGGATGTTTAGCTTAAAATTGAGATGATATAAGATACGAAAGGCACTATCCATTACGCGACTCTTGCTCTGAAAGAGCGTAGGAGCATATGGGATAGTGCCTTTCGTATACCCACAATTAAAGTCTGAATATCCGTGCCGGAATCAGTGGTTTGAACGTGTTACTTCACCAACAGATATTTTATTGAACAAAATTCATTGACTTCCATTCAGTGAATGTGATACAATGTACACATAGTTCGAAAAGATTGGATGTGATGATATGAATAATCGGCAGTTGGCTGCTTGGAAACAAAGAAAAATTTATTGGCGGCGGCTAAGAAGATTATTAGAGAAAAAGGTCTTGTAAATACTTCGGTGGCGGAGATTGCAAAAGCTGCAGGCGTTGCCAACGGCACGTTTTATACATATTTTAAACGTAAGGAAGATATAGTATATGAACTTGGCCTTGAAATATATGAGGAGCTTATAGAGAGAGCTAAGAATTATGAAGGAACATTTTTAGAGCGACTTACATTTTTTATGACGAGTTTTTCGGCAGATATCGAAAAAAGCAGTTTAAAGCTTTGCCAGGAATGGGTACGCAATACTGTGAATCCAAATTTAGTCGAAAATCCTGAGCATCGTAATAAAATATATATGGATATAAACACAGTGAAGTCTTTATTGGAAGGTGGTGTTGCTCGCGGGGAGTTGAAGGCCGATACGCCGGTAGATGTTTTGGCGCATACAATTATAGATATCTTGTATGGTCAGATGCTCTGTTGGAATATGACTGACGGTGCCTATAGTTTTAAGGAAAGAACCAAAGAGTTTTGTAATATATTTTTAAAATCGTTAATGACACCTTATATTGTGTAAAAATTGACAAAAAGGAGAGATACTTATGACTACAAAGATTCCTACAGTTACATTGAATGATGGCGTGAAAATTCCGGTATACGGTTTTGGTACATTCCGGATTCCTGCTGACGGCAGCACCTATAAAGCAGTACGTGAAGCTTTGGACTTGGGCATTCGCCATATTGATACGGCCGTTGCTTATTTTAATGAAGCAGAAGTGGGGAAAGCAGTTCGCGAAAGCGGCATTCCTCGTGAAGAAATTTTTGTTACCAGCAAACTTTGGTTACAAGATTATGGCTACGAAGCGGCTAAAAAGGGGATTGAAACATCCCTTCGTAAATTAGGCCTGGATTACATGGATTTGTATTTGATTCATCAGCCATACGGTGATGTGCCGGGGCTTGGCGTGCCATGGAAGAGGCGAAAGCTGAAGGCAAGATTCGCTCCCTTGGTGTAAGTAATATGACGCCGAAGATTTGGAATCAGTTTGTGCCGCAGTTTAAAACGATGCCGTTCGTTAATCAGGTGGAATTCAATCCATATTATCAGCAAAAAGATATCCGCGCTATTATGGCCGAACATGATGTGAAATTAGAAGGTGGGGTCCATTGGGGCAGGGGAATGCTAATTTGTTGAAGGACCCTGTGATTACAAAAATTGCGGATGCTCATGGTAAAAACGCCGGCCAGGTTATTCTTCGTTTCGAAGTGCAGGAAGGGATTATCGTTTTCCCTAAATCCACGAAGCCGGAACGAATCAAGAGCAATATGGATATTTTTGACTTTGAATTGACCGAGAGCGAAATGAATGAAATGCGTGGTCTTGACACCGGTAAGGGCGTACACAACCCTGATAATGAAGGTGTAGCCGAGTTTTTACTTGCAAACTATGATGTGCATGCCAACGACTAATTAATATTACATAGTCAAGGAGATATAGAATAAGGAGAGAAATTATGGAATACAGAGAGTTATATAATGGTGTAAAAATTCCGATGCTTGGTTACGGTGTTTTTCAGATTCCGGACCATGAAGAAGCTAAAAAATCCGTGGCAACGGCTTTGAAAAACGGTTACCGTTTGATTGATACGGCTCAGCCTATTTGAATGAAACGGCTGTTGGCGAAGCGATTAAAGAAAGTGGCATTCCGCGCGAAGAAATTTTCATTACCACCAAAGTTTGGGTTCAAGATTATTCGTATGAAAAGACTATCAAAGCGGTGGAATTGTCGTTGGAACGTCTTGGTGTAGAGTATATTGACCTTATGCTCCTACATCAGCCAATCGGTGATTATATTAATGCGTGGAAGGCTCTTGAAAAGTTATATAAAGAGGGCAAATTGAGAGCTATCGGCATGGCTAATTGCTATCCGCACGTAATTGCTGATCTTTGCATGACATTTGAAATCAAACCGATGATTAACCAAGTGGAATTACATCCGTTTTTCAACAACAGCTTAACCTTGATACAATGAAGGAATACGGCGTTATACCGGAAGCTTGGGGACCTTTTAACGAAGGTAAACGTAATTTATTTACCGATCCGATTTTGACGGCCATTGGTAAAAAATACAATAAAACAGCGGCACAGGTTGCTTTGCGCTGGAATATTCAACGTGGCGTTATTGTAATTCCTAAATCAGTTCGGGAAGAACGTATGCAACAAAACATAGATGTCTTTGATTTTGAACTTTCTCAGGAAGATATGGATCAAATCAAGACAATGGATATCGGCCATAGCGAAATCGTAAATCACTTTGACCCTGAATTTGTGAAGATGTTGCATAATCATAAAGTATGATAGTCGGCCGTGAGGTAAAAAGCTATCGCACAGTAATTTTTCGGTCGCAGTAATACTTTGGGACTTAAAAATCCCCCTACCTATCTACTCCTGGGCTCTTCCAGAGCAAAAGTCGCGAGATAGGTAGGGGGATTTTTGCGTTGTTATCATAAGCATTTACTGCTATGCCGAAAAATTACATCTGCAAAAAGCTTTTTCCAATCACGGCCGGCGTATTCATACCTAAGATTTGGGGCAGTGAGTAGAGAGTAAATATCCTATATTGATCTTCGGATATATAAAACAGAGCCTGCTAGAATAATTCTTTAGATTGACTTTTAATGTGACATCCCTATAATAAGGACAAAGTTTTGATTAGGGAGGACATTAAATGAATGATAAAAAGTGGAATTTACAAACAATCGTTCTGTACGGGATTAACAGTGTTATAGGTAGTGGAATTTTTTTGCTACCGGGTTCAGCTTATGATCATTTAGCCCGGCTAGCCTTTTGGCCTATTTATTTGTGTTTGTTTTGGTTATGTCTATTGCTCTTTGTTTTGCGGAGTGCGGCAGTATGTTTGAACAGTCCGGTGGACCATATCTTTACGCGAAACAAGCATTTGGGGATTTCTTTGGGTATGAAGTAGGGGTTATGAAATGGATTGTTAGTATAATCGCCTGGGCGACTATGGCCGTTGGCTTTTCCACTGCTTTATCAGCATTGATTCCGCAAATTGCCTCTCCTGTATTGCAAAAGACTATAGCTATCGGGATAATTCTTACTTTAAGCTTGGTTAATCTTTTAGGGATAAATATTATGGCGTATTTAAATAATATTGCTACTGTAGCGAAACTAATTCCTATGGCAATATTTATTTTAGGGGGAATTTGGTATGTAGAGGGAAGCAATTATACTCCATTTATCCCGGCAGATTTGACAATTAACTCTGTGTCCACAGCTTTTATTATTGTATTTTTTGCTTTTACAGGTTTTGAAAACTTAGGTGTAGCTGCCGGGGATATGGAGAATCCAAAAAGGAATGTTCCGTTGGCTTTAATCATATCCATGTCTTTCGTATCGGTAGTCTATTTTTTCGTTCAGTTTAACTGTGTTGGTATTTTGGGCGCTGATTAGGCGGAACGACGCCCGTAGCAGATGCTATGGGGCGTGTTTGGGGGAGTAACGGCTTGTTGCTGGTAACGCTGGGGACCTTAATATCTATAGGCGGGTTGAATATTGCAAGTTCTTTTAATACGCCACGATGTGCTCAAGCATTGGCAGAAGGCAGACTGTTACCTAAATTTATGATGAAAAATAATAAATATAATGTGCCTTATATTTCGGTGCTTATTACAGGAGGATTGGCCATTTTATTAACCTTGACAGGAAGCTTTGCAGAACTAGCCGCAATTAGTGTTATCAGTCGATTTAGTCAATATATTCCGACTTGTATTGCTGTTCCAGTTTTAAGGAAAAAGAGTTTTGGTCATGCAGGTTATAAAGTGCCGTTTGGGCTATTAGTTCCGGCAATTGCAGTAGTTGCTAGTTTATGGCTCTTAGCTAATGCAGATTTATATAAATTAGTAACCGGCTTGGTGCGATGGTTCTTGTTGCACCTTTGTATATTCTTATGAAGAAATATAGTTCAGTTGAAAATAGCCGGCCGTGAGAGGAGGCTTATAAATGAGATTGAATTATGTAAATAATTAATTATGCTAAATAAGCATAATTGAAAAAAGGAATTTGCAATTACGATATAGAATTTACTTGTATCAGCAACTTTTGTTGACTTGTTAGTTTAGACGTATTAGTTTAGACATATTAGGGAATTCAAGTGAATTGAGAGGCTATACTATGCAAACTACGTATGAAAAAGTTGTTTCGGTTTGTTCGTATTGCGGTTCCGGTTGCCAGATAGAATTTACTGTCGATAAAAAGGCTAACCGCATAATTTCTGCAAAAGGCGCTCCGGGTCGTACCAACGAGGGGCGCCTTTGTTTAAAGGGTTTTTACGGTTGGGATTACCTGAATGACCCTCAGATTTGACGCGGCGTATTACGAGCCCTATGATTCGTAAGGCGGTAAAGGCAGCCCGTTGGAACCGGTGAGTTGGG
>ENA-OQIC01000877-OQIC01000877.1-human-gut-metagenome-genome-assembly--contig:-NODE-877-length-11712-cov-2.248166_pt1 | contig 11712 bp, 12 predicted proteins | sample MGYA00242572_ERZ504736 | MGnify/ENA primary metagenome ERZ504736 (study PRJEB26092, sample SAMD00036201) | human gut metagenome | host: Homo sapiens | study: EMG produced TPA metagenomics assembly of... | reverse complement strand
CCAGAGGTTTTGGCTTTTGGAAATTCCGGAGGAGGAAGAGGATATTTTATTCCGGAAGAAAGTGTTGGAACGGCACTTCATGGAGATACCGTACAGATTATAGTGAAAAAGACGGTAAAGATGGCAAAAGATGTGAAGGCGAAGTTGTCAAAGTGCTGGAAAGAGGTACGAGAGAAGTTGTAGGAACTTATCAACAGTGTGACGGATTTGGATTTGTGGTTACAGATAACCAGCGCTTCTTAAAAGATGTATTTATTCCGGCAGGAAAGTCACTGACAGCAGAAGATGGAGATAAGGTTCTGGCAGAGATTAAAGACCATGGAAATAAAAGACGTTCTCCGGAAGGAAAAATTATTGAGATTTTGGGGAAACCGGGAGAATGTGGCGTAGATGTGTTGTGCGTGGCGAAAAGTTATGAGCTGCCTAATGGAATTTCCTGAAAAGTAGCAAAACAGGCAGAGCGTATAAAAGAAACTTTAAATGAAGGGGATTTTACGGTCGAAGAAGATTTAAGGGATGTTGTCATGGTAACCATAGACGGAGAAGATGCAAAGGATTTGGATGATGCCGTATCCCTTACAAAAGATGAAGAATTCTATCATTTAGGAGTACACATTGCAGATGTGAGCAATTATGTACAATATAACAGTGCTTTAGATAAAGAAGCTTTAAAAAGAGGTACCAGCGTATACTTGGCAGACAGAGTTATTCCCATGCTGCCCAAAAAGCTTTCCAACGGAATTTGTTCGTTAAATGCAGGAGAGGACAGACTGGCACTTAGCTGTTTGATGGATATTGATAAAAAAGGCAGGGTAGTTTCTCATCGCATTGTAGAAAGTGTTATTCATGTAAAAGAGCGAATGAGTTACACAGATGTGAAGAAAATTCTTTTACAGGAAGATGAAGAACTTGCAAAGTGTTATGAAGAATTGTTACCTATGTTTTTCCAGATGAAAGAGCTTTCAGAACTTCTTAGAAACAGAAGGAAGAAAAGAGGAGCCATTGATTTTGATTTTCCGGAGAGCAAGCTGGTTTTGGATGAACGTGGAAAAGTGATAGACATTTATCCTTATGAGCAAAATATTGCTACTCGGTTAATTGAAGATTTTATGTTGGCTGCTAATGAAACAGTAGCGGAAGAATATTGTATGCTGGGGCTTCCTTTTGTCTATAGAACTCATGAAAATCCTGATATGGAAAAAATGGAGACAGTTTTGGAAATGGTGCATCAGGCAGGCATAAAAGTAAAAAAAGAAAAGGAAACAATTACTCCTAAGGAAGTACAGAAAATTTTAAAAGAGCTGGAAGGAATGGAATGTGAGCCTTTCTTTGCAAGATTGATTTTACGCTCTATGAAGCAGGCAAAATATACCGTAGAGGATACTGGACATTTTGGTTTAGCTGCAAAATATTATTGTCATTTTACATCGCCAATTCGCCGTTATCCGGATTTACAGATACACAGAATTATTAAAGAAACTCTCCGTGGAAAAATGACAGAGGCGAAAATTCAGCATTACAGAGGAATTTTGGAAGAAGTAGCCAGACAGTCCAGCGCCATGGAAAGAAGGGCAGAAGAAGTAGAACGGGAAACAATTAAAATGAAGAAGGCAGAATATATGAAACAACATATAGGAGAAGCCTTTGAAGGAACTGTTTCAGGAGTGACGGAATGGGGATTTTATGTGGAACTGGATAATACAGTGGAAGGTCTGGTACATGTAAACAGTCTCACAGATGATTACTATAGCTTTGATAAAGACAGATATTGTCTTGTAGGCGATATGACAGGCAGAACTTATACGATGGGGCAAAGAGTAAAGGTCTGGGTGGAAAATGCAGATGAGAATACAAAGACAGTGGATTTTAAAATAGAAAGGATGGGGTAGAAAAAATGGCAAAAAAATCAGAAAATCGCCTGATTGCAAATAATAAAAAAGCCTATCATGATTATTTTATTGAAGATACTTATGAAGCAGGAATTGCTTTAGCCGGTACAGAGGTAAAATCCCTTCGTATGGGCAAATGCAGCATTAAAGAGTCCTTTATTCAGATTGACAAGGGTGAGGTTTTTATTTTTGGTATGCATATCAGTCCTTATGAAAAAGGAAATATTTTCAATAAAGACCCTTTGCGTGTAAGAAAGCTTTTGCTTCATTCTTACGAGATACGAAAAATTGAGGGGAAAATAAGAGAAAAAGGATATACGCTGGTACCTTTAAAAGTATATTTTAAAGGCAGTCTTGTAAAGGTGGAAATAGGCGTGGCAAAAGGAAAGAAATTATATGACAAACGTCAGGATATTGCCAAGAAAGACCAGAGAAGGGAAACAGAGAGAGAATTTAAAGTGAAAAATCTATATTAAATGGGAGGAAAACAGGATGAAATTTAAGGATATGACTTATGAAAGAATTGATTTTGCGAAGGCAAAAGCAGAACTTTCAGAAATTATGGAAAAATCCAAAGCGGCAAAAAGTGGAGAAGAACAGTTTGAAATTCATAAGGAATTTTATCAGTTAAATGATAAAATTCAGACGCAGGTAACACTTTGTTCTATTCGTCATACCATTGATACTACGGATGAATTTTATGAAAAAGAACAGAATTATTACGATGAACAAATTCCTGAATATTCTAATATGTGTGTAGAATATCAGAAAATCTTGTTCCATTCTCCATATAGACAGGTATTAGAAGAAAAGATTGGACAGGTAGCTTTTAAAAATATGGAGATTGCCATGAAGTCTGTGTCAGAAGAAATTATTCCTCTTATGCAAGAAGAAAATACACTGGTAACAGAGTATGAAAAACTTCTGGCAAGTGCTCAGATACCCTGGGGAGAGGAAACATTAAATCTTTCACTTCTGACACCGTATTTAAAGCATAAAGATGCAAAAATAAGACGGGAAGCACAGGAAAAACAGAATGAATTCTTTTTAAGTATTCAGGACAAATTAGATGAGCTTTATGATAAGCTGGTAAAAAACCGTACTTTACAGGCGAAAAAGCTGGGATTTGAAACTTATACACCTCTGGGTTATCTGCGTATGCAGCGAAACTGCTATGGGCGAGAGGAAATCGAGAATTTAAGACGTCAGGTAAAAGAAGTTTGGGTTCCTTTTGCAGAAGTATTTTGAGAAAAGAAAAGAACGTCTGGGCTTATCTGAACTTTCCTATACAGATGAAGTAGTATACAGCCCAAAAGGAAATCCACAGCCGGAAGGAACACCGGAAGAAATCCTGCAGGCAGGACAGCAGATGTATGAGGAGCTTTCTTCTGAAACAAAAGAATTTTTGATTTTATGATGGATAATGAACTGTTAGATGTGTTTGGAAGAAAAACAAAAGCAGTAGGCGGATATATGACTTATATTCCGGATTATAAATCACCATTTATTTTGCTAATTTCAATGGAACAAGCGGTGATGTAGATGTTATGACACATGAGTGTGGTCATGCTTTTCAGGGATATCTGGCAGCAGCAGATCCTATTCGTGAGCACGCAGATATCGGAATGGAAACAGCAGAAATTCATTCTATGTCTATGGAATTTTTCACTGAGCCTTGGTATTCTTTGTTTTTTGGAAAAGAGACTGCACAGGAATATACAGATATGCATTTAGAAGATGCTGTGATTTTGTCCCTTATGGATGCATGGTGGACGAATTTCAGCATATAGTATATGATAATCCTGAGCTGACACCAAAGGAAAGAAAACAGGCATGGAAAGATTTGGAAAGGGTTTACAAACCTCATTTGTTTTATGATGGACTGGAATTCTTTGAAAACGGCTGCTTTTGGCAGAAACAGCATCATATTTACAGCTTTCCATTGTATTATATTGACTATGTTATTGCTCAACTTTGTGCTTTTGAATATAAAATCTGGATGGATAAAGACAGAGAGGCTGCATGGCAGAGCTATTTGAAATTATGTAAGATGTCTGCTTCTAAATTCCACACAGAGCTTTTAGAAGAGGCAGGATTAGAAACTCCATTCAAAAGTGGAGTGATTGCGAAAATTGTCGAGAATTTAAAAGGCTGATAGATAAAAGAAACCTAAGAGAAAAAGTGCTTTTCCAAGCACTTTTTCTGTCTAAAAAGCAATAGAAAGGCTTTCAAAATTAAACTAATTTTATAAAAAATAAACAAAATATAAACAAACTGTGAATTTTTAAACAAAATTTGTGAGAAAAAAGATTGACGAATTCAATCGAAGACTATATAATAGCTAGTATACGTAAATTCAGTTAATTAAAGTGCTGGTGTGAATGAAATCTAATGTATAGACATTGGATTATTATTTTATGCCATCTGTCTTTCCTATAAAGACAGATGTATGAGAAGACCTGAAGTTACAAGAAGAAATATAAAGGAAAAAGGAGTAAGTTGTAATGGCAAAATATGTTGTTAAACGAATTTTACTTGCAATCGCAACAATCTTTATTGTATGCGTAATCACATTTTTTGCAATGAATGCAATTCCGGGTGGCCCGTTTGATGGTGAAAAAGCAACGACACCAGAAGTAAGAGCGGCATTAGAAAAGAGATATAACCTTGACAAACCGGTTCCGGAACAGTTTGTAATTTATATGGGAAATATTTTCCATGGTGATTTTGGTATCTCTACAAAAACAGGACGTGATATCGGAGAAACAATTTTCACATCTTTTAAGATTTCAGCGAAGCTGGGACTTATGGCAGTAGTAACAGCAGTTATTTTTGGAGTGGTTTTAGGAAGTATTGCTGCTCTTACCAGAAACAGACTTCCTGACAGATTGATTATCTTCTTCTCCACGTTGTTTACATCGCTTCCGAGCTTTGTATTAGGTTCTCTCTGCTGTTGGTATTTTCCATCAAGCTGAAATGGGTTCCTGTATGGAGTCCTGATAATCAGAACTATATTCTTCCGGTAATTGCATTGGCAGCTTACCCTATGGCTTATATTACACGTCTTACAAAGACAAGTATGCTGGATGCAATGGGACAGGATTATGTGCGTACAGCCAGAGCAAAAGGTGTTGCACAGTGGAAAGTGATTTTTAAACATACATTGAGAAATGCTCTTATTCCGGTGGTTACTTATGTAGGCCCAATGACAGCAGCAATTCTTACAGGTAGTTTGGTTGTAGAAAAAATCTTCACAATCGGCGGACTTGGTGCAAAATTTGTTGATAGTATTATCAACAGAGATTACCCACTTATTATGGGTGTAACTATTTTCCTTGCAGTATTAATGGTTACAATGAATTTAATTACAGATATTGTATATAAACTCATTGATCCAAGAATTAAGTTAGATTAGGAGGAGAGATAAGACATGGAAAATAAAGATTTGGACAAGATGCCTAAAAAATCTCCTTTTAGCTTTCAGGTAGACCTGAGTAAATTTGAAAAGGCGACAGATGAAGAAAAAAGACAGCAGGAGGTTATGAGCGAGTCCTCCACATTCTTTAAAGATGGTATGCGTAAGCTGATGAAAAACCCATTGGCAGTAGGTAGTATTATTGTATTGATACTGATTATCTTGACAATCATTATTACACCTTACGTTGTACCGTATAAATATTCACAGATTATTACTGTAAATGGTAAACGTGATAAATCAGCAGCAAATATGGCTCCATTCCAATATTCTGATTTAGAAAAGGAATATATGAAAGATGGGGGTGAGGTATTCCCTCATATTATGGGTACTGACGAAATGGGTAGAGATTACTTTGTCCGTGTTGTATACGGTACAAGAATTTCCCTGTTAGTAGGTGTATTTGCAAGTTGTATTGTTGTATTGATTGGTGTTATCTACGGAAGTGTTTCCGGATATTTCGGAGGCAAGGTAGACTTGGTAATGATGCGAATTGTAGATATTATTTACTCGCTGCCGGATATGCTGATGATTATTCTTTTGTCCGTGGTACTTCGTGAAACATTGAATTTAGACGCAATTCCGGCGCTCAGTAAGCTGGGTACGAATATGATTTCGCTGTTTATTGTATTTGGTCTTTTATATTGGACAAGTATGGCTCGTATGGTAAGGGGACAAATTCTTACAATTAAACAGAATGAATATGTACTGGCTGCAAAAGTAAGTGGTGCAAACCAGGAAGAATTATCCGCAGACATATTCTTCCAAACTGTATCAGTGTTATTATTATTTCAGCAGCATTACAAATTCCTTCCGCTATTTTTACAGAGAGTTTCCTGAGCTTCGTAGGTTTGGGTGTTCAGGCACCAATGCCTTCTCTTGGTTCTCTTGCAAACTTAGCTCGTGCAGGTATTTCAGCATATCCATATAAACTGATTTTCCCGTCACTGATGATTGGACTTATCACACTTTCCTTTAACCTGATTGGTGATGGTCTGCGTGATGCGTTTGATCCAAAATTAAGGAGGTAATATAAAATGAGCGAAACAATTCTTTCAGTAAAAAATCTTTGTACTTCCTTTACAACGGAAAAAGGTGAAGTAATGGCCGTGAACGGTGTTTCCTTTAATCTGGATAAAGGGAAAATTCTGGGTATTGTAGGTGAGTCCGGTTCAGGAAAGAGTGTTACTGCATATTCCATTATGCAAATTCTGGAAAAAAACGGAAGTATTAAACAGGGTGAAGTTTTATTTAAAGGTGAAGATATTACAAAATTTTCAGAAAAACAGATGAGAGCGTTCCGTGGAAAATGTTGTTCTATTATTTTCCAGGACCCTATGACCAGTTTAAATCCGGTTTTCACAATTGGAAACCAGTTAAAAGAAGCAATTGAATTACATACAGAGCGTAAAGGAAAAGAAGCAGAAGCACGTGCAGTGGAAATGCTGACTTTAGTAGGTGTAAATGAGCCGGAAAAACGTATTAAACAATATCCTTATGAGTTATCCGGCGGTATGCGTCAGAGGGTTATGATCGCTATGGCGTTGGCATGTGAACCGGATATTCTGATTGCCGATGAACCGACAACAGCTCTTGATGTTACCATTTCAGGCTCAGATTTTGGAGCTGATGCAGAGCCTTCAGAAAAAATTAGGTATGGCAATTATCATGGTTACTCATGATTTAGGTGTTATCGCAGATATGTGTGATGAAATTATTGTTATGTACGGTGGTAGAGTTTGTGAGCGTGGTACAGCAGAAGATATCTTCTACAGACCGGCACATGAATATACAAAAGGTCTGCTTCGTTCCGTTCCGAATATTGATCGTATTGGAGAAAAGCTGATTCCGGTTCCAGGAACACCGATTAACTTATTAAATATGCCAAAAGGCTGTGCTTTCTGTCCTAGATGTGAAAATGCAATGAAAATTTGTCTTGAGGAACAGGCACCGGAAGTACAGATGCCAGACGGACATTTTGCATCTTGCTGGCTCAGTGTAAAAGAACTTATGGAGAACCAGAAAGGAGCCGGAAGTAATGAGTGATGTTTTCGTACCAAATAAAGATTATCTGGTAGAAGTAAATAACTTGAAACAGTATTTTCCAATTAAAGCAGGAATGGGAAAAACTATTCCTTTAAAAGCGGTAGATGGCGTATCTTTCGCAATCAAACCGGGAGAGACTTTGGGATTGGTAGGAGAGTCCGGTTGTGGAAAAACAACCGTAGGACGTTCTCTGTTGCACTTATATAAACCAACCAGTGGAGATATTTTTTATAATGGTCAGCGTGTAGATGAAAAAAGTATTCAGTCTATGAGAAAGGATATGCAGATGGTTTTCCAGGATCCATATTCTTCCTTAAATCCACGTATGACAGTAGAAGATATTATTGGTGAACCTTTAGATGTACATAAATTATATACTTCTAAAGGAGAAAGACGTGATAAGATTTTACATCTTATGGAATTAGTAGGATTGAATGCAGAGCATGCAACACGATATGCACATGAGTTTTCCGGCGGTCAGCGTCAGCGTATCGGAATTGCCAGAGCATTGGCTACAAATCCAAAGTTTATTATATGTGACGAGGCAGTAAGTGCTCTTGACGTTTCTATTCAAGCACAGGTTATTAATATGTTTGAAGAACTTCAGGATAAATTAGGAATTGCTTATTTGTTTATCGCACATGATTTATTAGTTGTACATCATATTTCAGATAGAATTGCAGTTATGTATTTGGGACGTGTGGTTGAAATTGCAGATGCAGATGAATTAAATGCAAGTCCAATTCATCCATATACACAGTCTTTATTAAGTGCAGTACCTTATCCTGATCCAAAGATGGCAAAGGAAAGACAGAGAATTATTCTGGAAGGTGATGTACCAAGTCCTCTGCACATGCCTACAGGCTGTGCATTCCGTACACGTTGTAAATATGCAACAGAGCAGTGCGCGAAAGAATGTCCTACTTTAACTGACAGAGGTAATGGACATCAGGTTGCGTGCTGGAATAAATAATGGTACAACATTCCATAAGGAATTTTGTATAATATATGTATACTTATGAAAGAGATAAGTAGAAGGAGGCAAAAATGAAAAAACGTGTTTTAGCAATGCTTCTTGCTTCTGCAATGGTTGCCGGTTCACTGGCAGGATGTGGCGGCTCCAGCGACAAACCAGAAGCAAGCACAGACGAAGGAAAAGAAACAGCAGAAGATGTCAATCCGGAACCGGAATGGGAAGCTTATGATCAGCTGATCGCCGACATCAAAAAAGAAACAGACCTTGTAAAACGTGAGGCAATGATGCATGAAGCAGAGGATATGCTTATGGATACATGGGCAGTTATTCCATTGTACTACTATAATGATGTTTACATGCAGAGTACAGATGTAGAAGGTATTTACTCCAACCTTTTCGGATTTAAATATTTCGGATTTGCAACAGCTCCAAATAATGAATTATCATTACAGGTTGCATCTGAGCCAAATAAACTTGATCCGGCATTAAACTCAACTGTAGATGGTGCATGTTTAGCACTTCTTTCATTTTCCGGATTATATAAATATGACGAAACAGGAGCTTTAGTTCCTGATTTAGCTGAAAGCCATGAAATGAGTGAAGATGGTCTTACTTATACTTTCACAATGAAAGATGGTTTAAAATGGTCTGATGGTGAAGCTCTTGATGCAACAGACGTTGCTTACAGCTGGAACAGACTTGTAGATCCAAATACAGGTGCAGACTACTCTTACTTAGCAGATGGTATTGCTAAGAAAGAAGATGGTACACTTGATATTGCAGCTTCTGAAGATGGAAAAACATTTACAGTAAAACTTGCAGCACCTTGTGCATACTTCCTTGACTTATGTGCATTCCCAGCATTCTACCCAGTTCCACAGCAGAACGTAGAATCCGCTGAAGGTGCAGCTGAAAACCCAGGTGCATGGTGTCTGGAAGCTGGATTTGTAACATCTGGTCCATTTACATTAAAAGAATGGAAACATAATGAGTCTATGACTTATGAACCAAATCCAAATTACTATGATGCAGGTAAAGTTTCTCTGAAGGAAATCAACTTCATGTTAAGTGCTGATGATACAGCTGTATTTAACGCATTTAAAGATGGTTCTTTACAGTTTAGTGATACAATTCCAACAGATGAAATGAAAAATGTTGTAGATACACCTGAATTCCACAAAATTGCTACTTTAGGAACATATTACTCAGGATTTAATGTTAAGAGTGAATTATTTGCAGGAAAGACAGCTCAGCAGGCAGCAGATATGCGTCATGCATTCTCCTTACTGATTGACCGTCAGTATATTGTAGATACAATCGCTCAGGCTGATCAGACAGTAGCTAACACATTTATTCCGGAAGGTATGTTAGATGGACAGGGTAGCGAATTCAGAGCAAATGATGACGCTTATACTTATCCAGATGCAGAAAACGTTGGTTACTATGATCCAGAAAAAACAGAAGCTAACGTAGAAGAAGCTAGAAAATTATTAGAAGGTGCTGGATATAAATTTGATGATGCAGGTATGTTATCTCCAGAAACACCAATTAATATTACATACCTGACAAATGACTCTGAAGGTAATGTTAAGATTGGTGAAGCTATGCAGCAGGATTTCAATGAAATCGGTATTAACATGACAGTAGAAACACGTGAATGGTCTACATTCCTTGAAGAAAGAAAAGCTGGTAAATTTGACTTTGCTCGTGAAGGTTGGTTAGCAGATTACAATGACCCAATTAACATGCTTGAAATGTGGGAAACAAAATCTGGTAACAATGATATGCAGTTTGGTAGATAATTTACTTTCTGCTATATTCTTGTAATGAAAAGCGCCGCTTTGAGATTGAAAAATCTTGAAGCGGCATTTCTATTTGTCGAGAAATTAATATTCCCTTGACAAATGAGGTAAATACGTTTAGTATTATAGTTGCGCCAAAGGAAGTATGTTATTCTCGTTTGCACAACCAGAATGCTTTTAGGGCTTGTACTGGTTTCGACGGGGGTTTTGAAGTTGAGGAAGCCATCTGCAGACTCTGGGACTGCATACCAACCTGGAAATTAAATATAAACGCAAACGATAACGTAGCGTTAGCTGCCTAATTGCAGCTTGTCAGCCTTAAACCACCCGCTGTTTAAGAACCTGGCATCGACTTTGCGGGGCACTTCGCTTTCAAAGCTTTGAGAAAGTGGAAGATTTTATGAAGCTACTAAGTGCAAAAGCCTGTTATTCGGCGTTTGTGTGAGGGAATGTTAAAAGAATAACTGTGATGGGAGATGCCGCAAGGGATAGACTTCGGACAGGGGTTCAATTCCCCTCAGGTCCATAGAAAAAGCTCAGTGTTTACTGGGCTTTTTTTACATAGGAAATTATGTCTTGCGAGACAAAAAATTTGACAAATTGTTTTTCTTGACATATAATATACTTAACAAGACAGCCAGTAAGGGAGGTTAAGGCTCCCCGCTTGGCAAATATATTTAGCTAAAATAGCCGCCTATTCTTTTCCAGAGAGCAGGGCGGCTATTTCTTATGTGATGTATATGTAAGGATTGCTACGATAAGTAAAGCTGTGTTTACAATCAAACTCAATTCTTCATACGTACTTATAAGCATCCCCTCCTGTCAAGACTCAGGCGGAGAACCATAGCCGTCCTACTGGCTGCCCGGGTAAGTATATTACATTGTCAAGAAACAATTTATGTAATTAAATTAAGAAAGTGCATTTTGCTGAATTTGTGCAAAGGCTTTTTTTACTGCCGGTATAGAGAGTAAAATAATAGTAATCAAAGCTTCTGCCAACAAAAAGCTGTAGTTATAGATGAAAGGATAAGCTACAGATAATTCTTTTGGGAAATTTTCAGGCATATAATCCATCCAGTATAAATATCCTCCTAAAACGTGAAAAGCACCTCTGGCAATTACAGCAACCAAGTATCCTTTTACCAACCCATTTTTCTGCTTGCGGAAATTCCAGCCAGCCCAAGAGCAGCAAAGGCAAGGAGATAATCGCAGCATACCTGGAAAAAGGAAAGCACATAAGGTTCTTGTAAAAACTGTAAAATACCAAAAACAAATCCTAAAAGTATGCCTACTTTCGGTCCATACCAATAAGCAATTAATACAATAAAAAGCATACTGAAAGCGGTAACAGAACCGCCAAAAGGAAGTTCAAAAATTTTAATATAAGAGGTAATAAAGCTAAGTGCTAAGCCATAGAGCAATAAGCCAGCTGTTTGATACTTAATTTTTTCTTTGTGGATTCCTTTCCGGCGAGGATAATGCTGCAACTGTAAATAAAATTGCATGACCAGGTATACGTTGGAC
>ENA-OQIC01000876-OQIC01000876.1-human-gut-metagenome-genome-assembly--contig:-NODE-876-length-11713-cov-1.362938_pt1 | contig 11713 bp, 16 predicted proteins | sample MGYA00242572_ERZ504736 | MGnify/ENA primary metagenome ERZ504736 (study PRJEB26092, sample SAMD00036201) | human gut metagenome | host: Homo sapiens | study: EMG produced TPA metagenomics assembly of... | reverse complement strand
CCAGCCGGAATGCCTGGCTGTGAAAGACCTGTATGAAATTCTCCATGCCCACAAACTGCCCGCCCACTGCCTGAAAAAAGGAGCGGACCACCACATTCACAAAGGGTATGAGCACAATATGGCTGTCCCTGCCAGACTGGGTGCCAGGAACAGCCATGGCCTCATATTCCTGAGCTGGATGCCAAATCGGTTCCCGAAATATTTTTTTATGCCTTTTCTATTCTGAAAAATACAGCATTGCCTTGTTCTGCGCATTCTGAGCTGCCTGTTCCAGGGACAGTCTCCCCTCAAAAAATCCTTTGTCTCATTGATGATAATATCCGTCAAAACCCGGTCCACCCGAATGGGATGATCCGCCCTGCCGCGGTATCAAATACCAGCAGGCGTTCTTCCTTTGTGGGCCAGCTGCCTGTCAGCTCGTAACCGTCAGCTCCGCTGACAGCAATGGATGTACCGCTTGTATTTTCCCGCCCCACCCAGTCCCGGGCTGCCAGGGCATTGACCGGAAGGCCGTCTGAAAGGTCCTTTGACTGGACATCACGTCCCAGCACAAAGAGAATGAATTCCCTTGCCATCTCCTTGTTCCGGCAGGCCTGGTTGAGTTCCCATGGTACCTGCCGCAGGTAGGATGCATTTACATTTTCCATAGTGATCCGTGCTTTCTCTGTACTGCCAGAGGCAGCAGGACATCGTACATGCCTCCAATCTTGTCGATTGCAATGGCACTCATACCCTGGTCCACACGGTTGTATTCGCTTGTCATCAGTCCATCCGCTCCCGGAATAAGGTTGTAGACATTGCCCCGTCCACCATCCTCAGACTCGTCAAAGGCAGGCTTGGCACCGTTTGCCTCACCCAGGACCTTCACGGTCTCCAACAGTTCCTTAATTTTATCCGGATACGGCTTTCCCGTGCGCATATCCACGATTTCATCGTATTTCAGCATCAGAATCTGACGCAGCAGACTCTCATAATTTGTCTTGGGCCGCAGGGGAAGATTGGACGAATCCTTCTGGTAGGCTCTCATGGCTTCCATGGACACAAGGCTGGCTACGGCCTGGCTGTCCCCATAGGCAGCCAGCAGCGTCATCCTGGTGGGAATCTGGTAAATACTCCCGCTTTCCTCTGTATAAGGCTTTGACACCTGCTCTGTCAGCTCTCCCGAAGCTATCATGGGGCTTAAGAAATCCTTCATATCCTCAAGAATCCCCTTTTCTATATAGGATTCCGCCGGGAGACCGTCAAGAACCAGCAGGTCTGCCCCATTTCCGCCTAAAAGCTCTGTATTGAGAGCTCTTATGGTATCAGATACCGTGGTGCTGCCCGACGTGATCTGGCCGTCAATCAATTCCACCCTGACATCCGGGTGTTCCAGCTGGAACATAGATGCAGCCTGGTGAATGGTATCTGTCTGTTCCAGGTTCAGCCCATATACAGTCAGCGTCTGGGTGGGCACGGAAGGCATCTGAGGTCATAGGTATAATGCTTCAGCTCTTCCTTGTCATCCTGGGACATCCAGACATAAAAATCATTCTGGTTTCCCGCAAACAGCTTCCTGAGATTGGCGCTTGGAAGGCTCAGGGAATTAAGGGTGCCGTCAGCAACAGTCTCCCACAGGCTTCCCCCCTGGTTCATATGGTGGATTCCCCGGGGATTGGCAATGTATATTCCCCCGCTTCCGTCAGATGCCATGGGAGCCCCCATGTCAAAATCCGGTGACTGGAATGGTATCTCCTCTTTGGCGGACGCGACATGCCGGAAATATCGTAGCTGATATAGGAGCTTTCGCTGTACGTGATATACCGGTTTCCCTTGAGCAGGCCTGTTCCCTTCCATTCCATGGAACTCCACTGCTGGGGCAGTGAAAGAACCAGTTCTCCTTCAGGCGTGTACACATCCGTCACCCTGCTGTGAGACAGGAAAATAAGTCCCTCCTCGGACACCGCCGCAAAATCAGGCCTCACATCGTAATATCCTGGTCATTTTTAACGGAAAACACCGGGTCCAAAAGCATCATGGGTTCCTGTCCCTCTGTCAGCTTCATCATATATGTCTTATAATCATCCCGCCTGGTACAGCACATACCGGTTTTGTCCTCTCCCATATCATATGCAGGGTCCCGTACGGAAACTCCAGTCCCTCCAGCAGGCTGTTGTCCTGTTTCTCCCATTTTTCACCCGTCCATATGTATCTGGAAGCTTTTTTGTCTTTGACCGTATACAGCTCCAGCACCTGGTCCCCTGTCTGGATGATATCGGCGGCTGTCTCCCCTTCTTCCAGGGAAATGCTTATACTGCTCTCCGCATATCTCCCCATCGGTCCCTCCTGCTGCTTTTCCTCCTGTGTCTTTGATTTTGTCTGCTGTTCACCTGTGCTGCCGCCTGCTGTACCGGACGGCGCAGCGCAGCCCCACAAACATCCTGACAGTATGCTGACAGCCAGACACAGCTCATAAGTTTATTTTTCATTGTCATTTCTCCTCCCGGACAATCTTCATGTCCCCTGTATCATACCAGACAAATCTCTAAAAAAACTTAAAATTTGGAAGAATTTCTTTTAGGTTTTTTTAGAGATTTGTCTGATATAATGGTTTTATATATCAATAACAATGAGGATGGTACAATGCGGATTCTATTGGTTGAAGATGATAAGGAATTATGTGACGCCATAAAGCTCCAGCTGGAGCGGGCGGGATACGAGACTGACTGCTGCGGCCAGGGGCAGGAAGCCTTTTATTATGCGGCTGAATACCCCTACGATGTAATCATACTGGACCGGATGCTTCCCCATATGGACGGACTCAGCGTCCTGGGCGGCTTAAGGAGAATGAATATTGCCACGCCGGTCATCATCACCACTGCCCTGGACGGCATCAACGACAGGATTGACGGCCTGGACGCGGGCGCTGACGATTATCTGGTGAAGCCCTATGCCGCGGAGGAACTGCTTGCCAGAATCCGGGCCCTAACCAGGCGGCCGGGTAATTTTAAGCAGAGTCCCGCGTCCGCCTGCTCCAACATCAGCCTGGACCCGGAGAAAAGGGAGCTCACAGTCCCCAGGGAACCCTGCAGCTGAACAAACGTGAATCCGCCCTGATGGAATATCTGATTCGCAACGCAGGCCAGGTCCTTCCCAGTGGGCTGATTCTGTCTTACATATGGGGTCCCGACTCCGATGTGGAGGAGGGGAATCTGGACAACTATATCTATTTTCTGAGGCGGCGCCTCAAATCCATAGGAGCCCTGCCCCAGATTAAGACGGTCCACGGAATCGGATACCGCCTGGAAAACGGAGGGACCCATGATTAAGCGGCTCCGGCGGCAGCTTACCGCCCTTTTTACCATTACCACCGGACTGATTCTGACCCTGGTGGTCATCGGCATCCTGGTCATAAGCGCCAGGGAATTCAACAAAAAACCCTGGTTTCCTTTCAAAACCAAATCCTTAACATCACCTCCCGGCTCCAGTCCGGCACCACTATCAGCTGCACCTGGCTGTCCAGGCTGGAAAGCGATAACCGCCTGATTATACATATCGAGGACAACGGCAGGCCTCTTCTCTACCACGGTTCCTGGACTCCGGACACCAGGCGGGACACCTTAATCATGCGGGCCAGGGAAGCTGCCATGGCCGAGCGCATTGACCCGTCATCAAGGCCGGTATCCTCATCCCTGCTCAGGAGCTCTGTATTTACGGTGACCGGGGACTGCAATGACACCTATCTGGGAAGCGTGCTTGTCCTTCCCACACGGACAGGATTTCAGAGCCTGACACTGCTCGCCTGCAAGGATCCCATGGGATTCGGCCTGTACCGGCAGGGTATCCTGTTCTTTCTTCTCAATCTGGCCGGCATCGCCGCGCTGATGTCCGTCAGCTGGGTATTGGTGGGAAAGTCCTTAAAACCATTGGCGGAAGGCAGAAACAACAGAATGAATTCATAGCGGCAGCATCCCATGAGCTGAGGGCTCCCCTTGCGGTCATCCGATCCAGCATATTCGCTGCACGGACAGCCCCTGACCAAAGGGAGAAATTCATGGATAATATGGACCGGGAGTGTTCCCGCATGTCCTGTCTGGTGGGCGACATGCTGCTTCTGGCCTCAGCCGACACCGGACACTGGAGCCTCAGGACCTCCTCCCTGGACATGGATACCCTTCTAATCAGTATCTACGAACGGTTTGAACCGCTGTACCAGGACAAGGGCGTCTGCCTGAAGCTGGACCTGCCCGAAGCCTCACTTCCCAGGATATACGGCGATGAAAACCGCCTGGAACAGATTTTTGCCGTCCTCCTGGACAATGCCCTGCGCTACACGCCAAAAGGACGCAGTGTCACTGTTGCCGCATCCGTACAGACAGATAAGCATCTGCTCTCCCGCAGCCGGAGCATAGTCTGCCTCACCGTGTCAGATCAGGCAGCGGCATGGATGACGAGACCAAGAAGCATATATTTAACCGGTTCTACCGGGGAGACAGCGCCAGAAGCCACAAGCAGAATTACGGCTGGGGCTCAGTATTGCAAAGGAACTGGTACAGCTCCACAGAGGCACCATAAGCGTATCGGATTCACCGGACGGAGGCGCCTGTTTCCTGGTCCGTCTGCCCGCCGTACCCGAATCTCACGCTTCCAGCAGGTAACGGTCCACTGCCTCGGCGCAGCGTCGTGGTCATTGTCAGCCACCACCACATCGCACAGTTCCTTTATGTGCGGCAGGGCATTGCCCATGGCAACAGAGAGACCGGCAATCCGAAGCACCTGGGCGTCATTATCGGCATCTCCCACAATGATGGTCTTATGAAGCGGTATGTCCAGATGTCCGCACAGCCACACCAGGCCGCTGGCCTTACTGACATTACGGGGGGACAGCTCCAGGGAAGCGCCTTCCGCAAAGGCAATAGCAAGGGGAAGCCCGCATATCCTGGAATGAAGCCGTTCCCGGATGTCAGCGGAGGCGGAAAACAGGTTCAGCTTCTCCACCGGGAAGGGATGTTTCCTGTAAAGGCCCCAATGTCATCCGTCTTATTCACTACCCGGTCCATCATCTCCTGGTAGACGCCATATGGTAATGGCTGGTATCCGCCACCTGGCTTGCGTTTGCCAGAGCCTGTCCGCCGCTCATCATGTATACCATCACATCCTCATGGGCAGCTGTTTCAAGAACCTGTTCCACCAAATCCCGGGGCAGGGTCTCTGAGTGGAGGATGCTCTGGTTCACCGCGTCGTAAATCAGGGCGCCGCTTTCGCATACATAGTGGCTGACATTGGCAAGGACATCCCTGAATTCCTCCAGCTCGCTGATACAGCGGCCGGTGGATAATATGACGCGTTTTCCCATACGGGCGGCGCGGTTTACGGCTTCAAGCGTACGGTGTGATATGGTCTTTGGCTGTTCAGTATGGTGCCGTCCATATCAAAACCAATTAATTCATAGTGACTCATGAAGGTTCCTCTTTCATTTCCATTTTTCTCTCCTAAAGAATACACCCCATTTCCCAAAGTATCAATAACAAACTCACAGCTTCCCTCATGTTTTTTCCCATTCCCCTTTCTCATGGAATCGTAAGAATTTTTCAGCTTTTCTTCAAGTCTTATGGAGCTGATTGTATTATATTGGTTGTATGGAAGTATGATGGTCCGGAAATATGATTGGCCTTTATTGGCAGGAAGGGAGCGTTTCATGAAAGAAAAACACAGATTGATTCCTGTATTGATTTTCGCATTTATTTTGACTGTCCTGTGCACGGCTGCCGTATCACGTTGGTACCTGCTGCACCAGAAAGGCGGTACCTATAACTCCATTCTCCTGGGAAAGTTGGTTTCCAGCGACGGCAGGAAGCTGGTTTTACAGGGAAATATCACAAATCCCCAAGGCAGGAACGGACAGTATGCCATCACATACAGCCCCGGTATAACCGCGGCTGACAAAACCAAGGATTCTCATATAACACCGCCCACCGCCATCCCGCAGCTCCTTGTCACATACGGACCGGACAAAACGGAAATTCCTTCTTTTTCAGGAGGATATCAATTATATACGCCGGATGATGAGGGGACAGCAGAGGCTGTCATTGCCTGCGGAGCCGAACCTCTCTCCTATCTGGTCGGAAAGGTGCCGGACATTCCCTACGTCAAATTGGGGACAGATATTTCCCTGGATTTCAGGGAAAGCACGGTCCCAGATTCGGTCACGGTTCAGGACCTCATACTCCGCGGCGACGGCTCCCCGAAATACACGGAACAGGTCACAGAGGAATTCACCCTGGCCTGTTCCGGCAGCGCGGCCTGTTTTACCCTGGATATCAACAGCGCGGCTTTACTGAGTTCTGATATGTCTTCGTATGAAGAAGCAGGTATTTTGAGAGGTTTTCGTGTAAACTGCCGGTGGGATGACAACAGCACGGCGGAATACGGCTTTGTCATCCGCACTGACGCTTCATCCACAGAAATCCGTAACCAGGCAGACTGACACCGGATGCTTCCATGAGATCTCCTGTAACCATATCCCCATACATTCCGTCCCTTTCATCAACCCACGCAGTACGGCGTTCGCCGCTGAAATTAAAGAGACCGATGAGTTTTTTGCCTCTGCCGTCCTGCCTTACCATACCCAGGACAGAGTTGTCCCAAGTCTCCAAGGTGCGGAAAGGACACCCGGCATCCAATAGGGGTTCCCCGGCCCGTATGGCTCCAATTGTTCCAGATTATGGAAAATACGATTCTGGACTGTTTCTGGTTCATTTATCCGTTCCACCAGATCCCATTGAAATTCTCCCCTGTGTATATACCGGGAGTCCGGTGCCTTTTCGGGATTGTCCTTATAGGTGTAGTCATTGACCTGTCCCACCTCGTCCCCGCTGTAAAGCACAGGGATGCCCGACTGAAACAGCATGAACGCGTGGAGCATGGTATCCAGCCTGACAGCCTCCTCCATGGCCTGCCTGTCATGGCAGAATCCTGCTTTTTCCACACCGCACATGGAGGCGGTGGTTCCGCAGAACCGGGCGTCGCCCGTGGCCGGGTCGTCATTGTACAGGACGCCCCGGCTGAAACTCTCCGGTATCCTTCCTGTAAAGAAATCATTCAGAAATTTCTTATGGGGAACCTGCCTCATCCCCCACCTTTCCAAAAGAGGATAATCCAGTCCCCAGCCTATATCATCGTGGCACCGCAGATAATTGAGGAAGGTACAGGCGGAGGGCAGGGCGCTGACCGTCTCCATCTGGCTCTTTAATAGCCTTACATCCTTTGCGGCAACCGTATTCCAGATGGCTGCCATGGTGGTCACATTGTAGAGCATATGGCATTCCGGCTTTTCCACAGTCCCGAAATAGGGAGCCACCTTCTTCGGTTCCATGACCACTTCCCCCAGCAGCAGGATACCGGGACACACAATTTCCCCAATCATGCGCATCATCCTGACAATGGTGTGGACCCTGGGAAGATTGCGGCAGTCCGTCCCCAATTCCTTCCATATATAGGGAACCGCGTCAATCCTCAGCACATCCACCCCGCGGTTTGCCAGGTAAAGAAAATTGAACATCATCTCATTAAAGACAACAGGATTTCTGTAATTCAGGTCCCACTGATAAGGATAAAAGGTGGTCATCACATACTGCCCTGTTTCAGGCAGACAAGTGAAGTTTCCCGGCGCGTGGCGGGAAATACCTGGGGCACCGTCTCCTCAAACATAGAGGGAACCGTCCAGCTGTCAAAGAAAAAATATCTGTCCTGATATTCCTTTTCCCCTGCCCTTGCCCTTTTCGCCCACCCATGATCCTCCGACGTATGGTTCATCACAAATCCAGGCAAAGGCTGATGCCTCTGTCGTGGCATTCATGGGCCAGCTGCTCCAGGTCCTCCATGGTTCCCAAATCCTCCCTCACCTTTCTGAAGTCAGATACGGCATAACCTCCGTCCGAACGCCCCTGGGGTATCTAAAAGAGGCATCAGGTGGAGATAATTCACATGGCACTGAGCAATATAATCCAGCTTGCCTTCCACGCCCTTCAGGCTGCCGGCAAAATGATCCGCGTACATCATCATGCCCAGCATGGAGCTCTTTCTGTACCAGCACGGGTCCTCCTCTCTGGCAGCGTCCAGCGCTCTGAGACACCCTGCGCGCTCCTTGTAAAACCCTTCCATTCCCTTTAACAGCCCGTCAAACATATCCTGACTGTTGTAGAGCTCCATATACAGCCATTTCAGTTCGTCCATATGCTTATCCAGACGTTTTCTGTAGATGTTATCGCGCTTCATCCCCTTCATATCCTCCTTAAATGTACCTGGAACGCCTGGTATTCCCCTGTCCCGGACGGAATGGGGATTCCGGCCGACATAAGGCCTGCTCCCGGATATTCGGTCCCTGTATCCTCATCCTGTACATGGCCTCGGGATCCAGCCCCTCCATAGGAATATACAATGACAGCGGATTGCCGTGGGTCTCCAGAGCAACTGTATTTAACAGCGCCTCCCCCTTATCCTCACTCACAAAGAGCCATGCGGCCGCTTCCCTGTCCTCAAAGGGATTGGTCAGCCGGTAATACTCCCCGTCATGAATCAAATGCCAGTATTTATGGTACGCGTCTATCTGCTCCCTCACACAATTCTTCTCTTCGTCTGATATGGCGTTTAAATTCAGCTCATACCCAAAGCTGCCCGCCATGGCAACCACTCCCCTGGTCTTCATGGGCGTGATTCTGCCTGTCTGGTGGTTTGGAACCGCGGATACATGGGAACCCACCGCGCTGATCGGATAGCCAAAGGAGGTGCCGTACTGAATCCGGATGCGGTCCACTGCGTCGGTATTGTCACTGCACCAGATTTGCGGCGTGTAATACAGCATGCCCGCGTCAAAACGCCCGCCTCCGCCGCTGCACCCCTCAATCAGAAGGTCCGGATAGCGCTTCGTCAGGCGCTCCAGGAAGTCATAGAGTCCCAGCATATACCGGTACAGGACGCTGCCCGGACTGTCTCCTCCCGCCGTTTTGTCTGCCGCCGAATATACGTCCGCTATGCTGCGGTTCATGTCCCATTTCAGATACTCGATATGGGCGCTGTCAAGGACCTGGCATATACTGTCAAAAATGTAATCCGCCACCTCTTTCCTGGAAAAATCCAGCACCAGCTGACTTCTGCCCCGGACCGGCTTCCTTCCGGGCACGGCAAAGGCCCAGTCCGGATGTTCCCTGTAAAGACAGCTGTCCTCAGATACCATCTCCGGCTCCACCCAGATACCGAATTTCATTCCCAGGCCGTTAATCCGGCTGACCAGGCTGCCCAGAGAACCGCCCAGCTTTTTTACGTTTACCTGCCAGTCTCCCAGCCCGGAAAAATCCGAATCCCGGTTTCCGAACCATCCGTCGTCCAGCACCATCATTTCCACGCCCAGGTCCTTTGCCTGCCTTGCTATGTCCAGTATCTTTTCTCCGGTAAAATCAAAGTAGGTGGCTTCCCAGTTGTTGATCAGCACCGGCCTGGGAATGGTCTTGTACTTTCCCCTGCAAAGGCTGCGGCGCATGGCCTTATGGATGCTGCGTGACAATGCTCCCAGTCCCTGTCCGCTGTATCCCATGATTACCTCAGGTCCGAAGAAACGCTCCCCCGGCTTAAGCTCATAGGAAAACATCTCATCCTGAAGCCCCATAGACATCCTGGTCTGACCGTACTGGTCCGTCTCCGCCTCTGCCTTAAAGGCCCCGCTGTACACAAAGGACATGCTGTAACAGGGGCCATGGTTTTCGGTTGTCTCCCGTCCTGCCAGTATCAGAAATGGATTATACTGGTGGCTGGAAGTCCCTCTGCGGCTTCCTATGACCTGGGCGCCGTGGCACAGGGCGGTTCTCTGGAAATTGCGCTCCATTGCGTGGCGTCCGTAAAACTGAATCAGATCGTATTCCCCGTGAAGGAAGTCCAGACATGCACTGTATACCCGTTTCAGGCTGCCGGGCCATTCCCTTCATTTTCACACAGACTGCCCTGGTAATAATGTCGTATCCGGGGAATACGCCGTAGAGCAGAGTAACCGCCAGCCCGCTGACCTGGTCTGTCAGGCGTATTTTAAGGCTCTCTGCGTCCTCCCGCCCCTCTCCATACATGGCCGGAAGTCCGGGAAGGCTGTATTTCCCTTTGCATATTTCGTAACCGGCATAGCGCAGATTCAGTCCATAGGATCGGCCGGCCTGTTCCACTGCAAAGGCAGGGCTTCTGAAGTCCCCCGACCCCTGATGTGGATATTCCTGGGGAAGAGCGTCCAGGGAATAGTTCTGTCATCACCTGCCTCATATGGGTTGGGTGAAAACCCCCTGTCCTCAAAGGTAAGCAGATATTCCATGGAGCCCTCTGTCCTGTCTCCGTAGTACAGATGAAGCAGATTCCCATAGGAATCTGCCTTCATCTGATATGTGGAGTGGTCCGTGTGAAGGGTGAATATCCTTCCATTTTCCTGATACTGTATTGCCATGTGTCATCCTCCGTCTCTGTTATCCGTCTCTGTTTTCTATCTTTATCTCCATCTCTATTTTCCGCCTGTCATTGCAATTCCTTCTATAAACTGCTTCTGGAATACCAGATACAGAATCACCATGGGAACCATAGCCAGGACAGAGCCTGCCATCAGCACCGGATAATTGGTGGTGAACTGCCCTCTCAGGTAGAAAGACCGGCAGACAAGGTCATCATGTTCAGATCCGTGTTGGCAATCAGAGGCCACATCAGATCTGCATAAGCGAACACTGCAGTGAAGATGGTAAGGGCAGCCATGCTGGCCTTGGTCAGAGGCATCATGACCTTGGTAAAGGTCTGCCACTTGGTGCAGCCGTCCAGGTATGCGGCCTCCCCCAGCTCATCCGGAATGCCCATGTAAGCCTGCCTGAGGAAAAAGGTGCCGAACGCGCTGACTAACCCCGGAAATACCAGCGCAAACATGCTGTTTGTCAGTCCCATTCTGGCTAACATCTGGTACTGGGGAATAATAAATATCTGGGACGGCAGCATCATCTGTACAATCACCAGGGAGAACAAAAGATTCTTTCCCCTGAATTTAAGCTTTGCAAATGCGAACCCGGCTGCTGAGGAAAACGCCACCGCGCAGAGCACCCGAAACAGAATCAGCAGCGCCGTATTCACATACAATTTCATAAAGGGCAGGGAGCGATGGCTCGCAGGTAGTTCTCCTTCATCCACTGCTTCGGCAGGATGGTCGGCGGAATCTGTACGCTCTCCCCTGCGACTTAAAGCTGGTGAACACCATCCATATAAACGGGAATATCATAAGCAGGGCTCCCGCTCCCAGGGCCGCATACACAAGGGCGGTATTAATACTGCGGTTTGTCTCCAATGATTTCATATTTTCCCTCCATCCTAAACTTCATAGTTGACCCACTTCTTCTGTCCCCAGAACTGCAGAGCTGTCACGGCTCCTATAAGCAGTACGGTCCACACAACAATAGCGGAAGCATACCCACGGTTTCCTGCCACAAAGGACTCACGGTAAAAGAGATACATCAGTGACTGGGCATTTGTAAGGGCCGGATTGGTCTGGTCCACCATCATGTAAATCAGGTCGTACACCTTAAGGGATGCCATGAGCCGCATGATTAACACCACAAAGAGGGTGGGCGACACCATGGGAAGCGTAATCTTAAAAAACTGCTGTATTTTGGAAGCCCCGTCCAGGCTGGCGGCCTCATAGTAGCTCTTTGATATATTTTGTATT
>ENA-OQIC01000875-OQIC01000875.1-human-gut-metagenome-genome-assembly--contig:-NODE-875-length-11719-cov-2.686508_pt1 | contig 11719 bp, 16 predicted proteins | sample MGYA00242572_ERZ504736 | MGnify/ENA primary metagenome ERZ504736 (study PRJEB26092, sample SAMD00036201) | human gut metagenome | host: Homo sapiens | study: EMG produced TPA metagenomics assembly of... | reverse complement strand
CAAGTCTTTTGCACATCCTCTGCCCGCTCCTTGAGCAACGCCAGACTGTTTCTTTTCCCAATCCTTCCTTTGTACAGGGAAGCACTGTGTTTCATGACTATGGATTTCAGGTAGATTACAGGAATAAGGACTGTGATATTATTTATGTTTCTCCTGCACATATGACAAAATGGGGTGATATTATGCCTGTTTCCAGACGCCTGGAGCTGGTGAATTATTCTGCTGCACATGGCAGTCTGGTCATTGAAGATGATTTTGAAAATGAATTTGTGTATCTGCAGAAGCTACCCCTTCTCTTTTTGGTCTGGCAGGCGGTCAGAATGTGGTGTATCTGGGAACCTTTTCCAGACTTCTGCTGCCCTCCATCCGTATCAGTTTTATGGTCCTGCCTCCGGAACTGTCTGCACTGTACAGAAAAAAAGCAGACCAATATAATCAGACAGCATCAAAGGCAGAGCAGATTGCTCTGTGCCAGTTTATCCGGGATGGTCACCTGGCAGCACAGACCCGTAAGCTGAAACGTCTGTATTCTGTAAAGCTGAAAGCACTCCGCAGTGCTGTGCGGGAAGTATTTGGAAAAGATTCCCAGATCCAGACCGGAGCCGCAGGTACCAGCCTGGCCCTGACTCTGTCCACAACTCTTACCTGGCAGGAGCTTCAAAAAAAGGCACAGACCAATGGTCTGCGCCTGCAGCTTCTGAGAGAGGCTCCCGGTAAGATTACCCTGATTCTCTCCTGCTCCTCCATGCCTGTGGCAGATTTCGTCCCGGCATGCAAGCTGTTAAAGAATATCAGTCAGATACAGAATTAGTATCCTCTGTTATTATCAATCATATAAAGCAATGCATTACAGATACATGCGGCAACATTGCTTCCGCCTTTCTTCCTCTGGCTACAATATAAGGTACGTCTGCCTGCATGATCAGTTCCTTGGACTGAACCACGTTTACAAAGCCTACCGGCACACCGATGATCAGCTCAGGATCCAGCTTGCCATCCTCAATCAGTTCATAGAGACGTACCAGCGCAGTGGGGGCATTTCCGATGGCAAAGATCAGCTTCTTTCCCATGGCAGCAGCCTTATCCATGCTGGCTGTAGCTCTTGTGGTTCCGTTGGCTTTGGCTGTGGCAGCTACGTCCTCGTCAGAGATAAAGCAGAATACTTCTCCGCCGTAACGGGAAAGGACTCTCTTGTTGATCCCGGACTCTGCCATGTGTGTATCTGTTACAATGCAGGCACCGTCTTTGATAGCAGCAATTGCTTTCTCAACTGCATTCTCAGAGAAACAGAGATTCTCTGCATAATCAAAGTCTGCGCTTGTGTGAATACATCTTTTTACGATCAGCTCTGTTCCGGGAACCAGCTTTTTATCTCCAAGTTCCTCCGTGATGATCTCAAAGCTGCGTTTCTCTATATCCATTGGTTTTACATTTTCCAGTTCTACTTTCATTCCTTATCTCCCAAATTCCATAAATTCCCGTATACAATAGTTACATCTATCACTCATTGATCTATCTGGATTTTCACCATACAGTTTCGGATCAGATCCCCTGCTCCAGAATGTCATAGATTTTCTTCATATCCAGATGCTTCCTCAGTTCTGCTGCCAGGATATCATACTGGGTTTCTTTAAATGCTGCAAAATCGATTCCTGTCATCTGAGATACATCGATTCCCTTTTTCTCACCCAGAACACGTATAACAGCCTCTGCCACATCTTCCCTGTCAAAAACTCCATGGACATAGGTTCCGCAGACATTTTTACGGTATGCACCGTCTTCCTTACACTCTCCTGACACCTGATCTTCAATGGATACACTGTGTCCGGCCTCGCCTTTTAACACAGTTTCTCCCATATGGATCTCGTAACCCTCCAGTTCTGCACCGGACAGTGCCTGAAGCTCTCCCTCGAGTTCCAGAAATCTGCCGGAAACTCTGGTTCTGGTTTTCTTTTCCGCAAAACAGTATCCATAGGAAGCAGTCCCATTCCCTTGATGGTTCCTCCGGCTTCCACATGATGAGGGTCACTTAAGGTCTCACCCAGCATCTGATAACCGCCACAGATTCCAAAGATGATCTTACCCTTTGCAGCTTCCTTCAAAACTGCAGCTTCCAGACCATTAGCCCGCATCCACAGCAGATCTTCCATTGTATTTTTTGTTCCTGGAAGGATGATCATATCCGGATTTTTCAGTTCACTGACATGCTGTACATATCTCAGGGAAACTCCCGGGATACTTTCCAATGGATTGAAATCTGTGAAATTGGAGATCCTTGGCACCCGGATCACCGCAATATCAATAAGATCCACTTCCTGTTTTCTGTCAAATCTTTCTGTGAGGCTGTCCTCATCCTCCACCTGAATATCCAGATACGGAGCCACTCCCACTACAGGGATATGGCTTCTCTCCTCCAGCATCTGCACTCCCGGATCAAGGATGGTCTTGTCGCCGCGGAATTTGTTGATGATCAGACCCTTTACCATCTCTCTTTCATCCTCTTCCAGAAGCTCCACTGTACCGATCAGCTGTGCAAAAACACCACCTCTGTCAATATCTCCCACCAGAAGCACCGGTGCCTTTGCCATCTTTGCCATTCCCATATTTACGATATCTTCTGTTTTCAGATTGATCTCCGCCGGGCTTCCGGCCCCCTCGATCACAATGATATCATTTTCTGATGCCAGTTTATCATAGGCCTTCATAATGTCAGGCACCAGCTTTTTCTTATATTTAAAATAATCTCTGGCACTCATGGTTCCCAGGACTTCTCCGTTTACGATCACCTGGGAGCCTACATCATTGGTAGGCTTCAGAAGAATGGGGTTCATCAGCACAGAAGGCTTAATTCCGGCTGCTTCCGCCTGCATCACCTGAGCTCTGCCCATCTCCAGCCCCTCTTCTGTAATAAAAGAGTTCAGTGCCATATTCTGGGATTTAAAGGGTGCCACCCTGTATCCATCCTGTTTAAAAATCCTGCAAAGCCCTGCTGCCAGAAGGCTTTTTCCTGCATTGGACATTGTCCCCTGCACCATAATCGCTTTTGCCATTTTTTGTTTCCCCTTTTCTCCTGTATAAATACTTATGAAAGCACTTCTTCCAGTACCTCTATCAGCTTTTCATTCTGTTCATGCAGCTTCACTGCCACACGGTAATATCCTTTTTTCAGCCCCAGATAGTTACTGCAATCCCGGATCAGGATCCCCTTTGCAACACATCTTTCAAAGAGATCCTCAGGTCCGTAAAAGAATATATAATTTGCTTCAGAAGGATATACCGTCAGCCCAACCTGTCTCATCTTTTCCTTCATCCATGCAGATTCCCTGAAAATGATCTGCCGTCCTGCTTCCACATATTCTGCTTCCTTCAGTGCTGCCATTCCTGCCTGCTGTGCCATGGTAGACACATTCCAGGCTGGGTGACTGCCTCCATCCGGTCAAGTACTTCCCCGTCCGAACAGAATCCATAGCCCAGCCGCACACCGGGGATCGCATATCTTTTGGTAAATGCCTTAAGAATAAAAAGTCCCGGATATTTTGCCAGTTTTCCCTTCAGCGTATGTTTCTCCGGATCTTTTACAAAATCCAGGAAGCACTCATCTACTACCATAAATATTCCCTGCATGGCACAGGTTTCCAGAATTTCTTCCAGAAGGTCCTGAGGTATGGTGATTCCTGTAGGATTATTGGGATTACACAGGAAAATAATATCCTGCTTTTCTCTTTTCAGAACATCCGGATAATCTTTCTGTATACAGAATCATTTCCTCTTTCAGATAATATCTGCTGATCTCACAGCCAACACTGACCAGTGCCTGTTCATACTCCGCAAAGGTAGGAGCAGGAAGAAGGGCCTTCTTTGGATTCAATGCCCTGCTGAGGGAAAAAATAAGGTCTGCGGCTCCATTCCCGCAGATCAGATATTCTTTTTTTGTATGTTCATAATCTGCGATTGCCTCTTTCAGAGGTCCGCATCCTACACGGGGATAATCACTCAGGTCCTCTACACTGTCTATGATCGCCTGCTTTACACTCTTCGGTGTTCCCAGCGGATTACAGTTTGCAGAGAAATCCAGACAGTGATCATATTTATAAACATCACCGCCATGTATATGTTTTGTCATCAGTTGTCTCCTGTCTTACTATACATGTTTTATATTAATAACTATTCAGCAATCCACGTTACCGGAATTATAAAAAGAAACAATATCGCACCGCGCTTCCGATCAGAAGAAATATCACAGCCCCCAGGATCGCTGTTGCATAAAGCAGACGGTTGGATCGTCTGATATCCTCCACCTCCACAGGGCGGATTCCATCTCCGATGGTTGGTTTCTCATAAAGCTTTCCGAAATAGTAAGCATTGCCTGCAAGCTGTACCTCCAGCGCACCTGCCATTGCTGCCTCTGTCTGTGCAGAGTTGGGGCTGGCGTGATTTCTTCTGTCTCTGCGGTAGATCTTCGCTGCATTTTTCACATCCATTTTTACAAATGCAGAGGCTGCCACCATCAGCCATCCTGAAAGTCTGGCTGGAATATAATTGGCCACATCATCCAGTTTTGCAGCGCAGCGACCAAAATACAGATATTTATCATTCTTATATCCCAGCATGGAATCCATGGTATTGATTCCTTTGTAAAGAAACATCAGCCACACTCCGCCGATTGCCATATAAAGCATCGGTGCTATAACACCGTCAGAAGCATTCTCTGCCACAGTCTCTACTGCTGCCTTTGTAACCCCCTCCTCTGTCAGCGACTGGGTATCACGACCTACGATCATGGATACTGCATAACGGGCCTCATCCAAAGTTCCGTTTTTCAGTCTGTCATAAACTTTCATGCTCTCTGTTTTCAGAGATTTCGTTGCCAGAAGCTGATAACACCAGAAGGTTTCCAGTGCAAATCCCGCCCATACTGAGATTCCATAGAGAATGTGCAGGATCAGAAATGGGATTCCACCGCTTAACAGACAGACAAGGATCACTTCCACTGTACCTGCAGCCAGTTCGCCCTTATCTGTTTTCGGAAAAATCTTTCGGAGTATTTTTTCCAGAAATGCGATCAGATTTCCGATCAGACATACCGGATGATACAGCCATCTGGGATCTCCTATCATAAGATCAAGTATGAAGCCTGCTGCAAGGGCAGGCATACTGTAATATAACATAATTATAAAACTCCTTGATGCCTTCCGGATGTTTCAATATTTCTGAAACGCCCGGAATTCGGTAATTTACTACTATTTTACCACCTCTAAATCCGGCTCATTATTCTTTTGAATTATGATATTCCAGACATTTCATGAGAAAAGCCCTGGGAATCTGGGGATTTCCATAATAATAGATATGAGGATATCCTGCCAGCAGGTTACTGCTGCTGTGCATACAGTCCCATCCTCTTTTGCTCATAGGCTTCGCTGCATGGAAATCACTTCCACAGTTCTCTGAATCAAAATAGTGGAATTCATGAGCCGGAATCTCACCGATCTCCTCTGCACTTCTGCCGAAAACAGGCTTCCCGGCGGTTAATGTGATATATCCAAATCTGGTCAGTCTGGGAGTACGGAAACATTTTCCGGGGATCACTCCGCAGGTTTTCCGGAACACTCCGCCCATATCCTCCATCTGCTCATGAAGATACATGAAGCCTCCGCATTCTGCCATACATGGCATGCCCTGTTTAACTGCCTGTGCAATCTCTTCTTTCATGGATGCATTGCGTTCCAGTGCCTCTCCATTTAATTCCGGATAACCGCCATAAAGAAGAATCCCATCCAGATCTGCAGGAAGATGTTCATCATGAATTGGCGAGAAATCAACCAGCTCTGCCCCCATTTCCTGAAGGAGACGGAAATTGTCTTCATAGAAGAAACAAAAGGCTTCATCCTTTGCCACTCCGATACGCAGCTTCTGTGGCAGACAATATCCATATGTCCTGTCTTTCTGTATCAGAGATTCCGGCACTTGCAGCTCCTCTGCATTTTTGGCAAGCCCAAGGATCCTGTCGATTTCCAGTGTATCTTCCAATATTCCGGCCAGCTTCTGCAAGCGTTCCCTCAGATCAGAAATCTCCTCAGGAAGCACAAGACCCAGATGACGGCTCTCGATCACACAGTCCTCTACCTTTGGCACATATCCAAGAACCTCCACCTCAAGCTGTTCTTCCACCAGCTTCTTCATTCTGGGATAAAGCATGGGAGACATCTGGTTAAAGATCACGCCTTTGATATGGCTTTTCTCTTTGTACTCCATAAAACCTTTGATATAAGCTGCCAGGGAAATACTCATTCCTCTGCTGTTTACCACAAGGATGACCGGAGTATCTGTGGTATCTGCCAGGTCATAGGCGCTTGCTTTCGTGGATATTCCACCCACGCCGTCATAATAGCCCATAACACCTTCCATCACTGCAATATCGCAGTCTGCTGCATTTTTTCCAAGCAGGTATCGGGTAGTCTCGGCATCTGTAAAAAAGGTGTCCAGATTACGGGATTTCGTCCCGATGACTCTGGAATGAAACATGGGATCTATATAATCCGGTCCGCATTTAAAAGATGCCACTTTCATTTTTCGATTGACCAGTGCCTGCAGAAGTCCGCAGGTGATCAGTGTTTTGCCACTGCCGCTGGCTCCTGCTGCAAGAAGTATTCTTGGAATATCCATCCCTGTTCTCCTCTGTTTCTGTCCTATATTTTTTCAACAATTTCAGGGCATTCCAATCTATTAACTGTTAATCTGTATTTCCTTAACTGTTAATTTGTAATCCCTGATATCTGCATCATTTGTTATTTCCCGGGATTCTGAAGTGTAATAATATAAATAGGATTCTCGCCCATCATCATATGATAACGTCCGATTGCCTTTGAACGTGCCGCACTTAGCTGCACGATTTCATTTTCTTCAAATCCAAACTCTTTCGCTGTTTCCAATGCTTCAGACACAGTTTCAAGAGTGATACAGTTGATCACGATCCGGACATGAGCGTTCTTTTCAAGCAACAGCTTCACGATCTCTTTCAGATTTCCTGACGAGCCTCCGATAAAAGCATGGGTTGGTGCCGGAAGATCTTTCAGAGCCTCCGGTGCAAGTCCTTCCACGATCTCCAGATTATCCGCTGCAAATTTCACCTTATTCCGGTGGATCAGCTCAACTGCATCTTCCTTTTTCTCGATTGCCCAGACCTGTCCCTGATGAGCACGAAGTGCCATCTCTACTGACAGTGAGCCTGTTCCTGCACCCACATCATAGCAGACGGAATCAGCAGTCAGGCGCAGTTTGGAAAGGGATACCGTACGCACCTCTTCCTTTGTCATGGGCGCTTTGCCTCTGATAAATTCCTCATCTCTGATTCCATGTGTTTCCAGCCGTGTTCCTGCATTTTCATTTACTGCACAGATGACAGATAAGGGGTCTCCCTTATATTCTGTCAGTTCACTGGCTGGTTTTACAAAAATCTTCTCATTTTCATAGGACAAATTCTCTCCCACATAAAGGAGCACATCACCCATCCCGTATTTTACCAGTTTCTCTGCCAGAACTGCTACACCGTCTGAGGTTCCAAGTATGGAAAATACTTTCTCCGCATAACAGATATGTGAGATAAGATTACAGCCTCTTCCATGTGCACTGACGATTTTGGCATCATCCCAGGACAATCCTATTTGGGACATAAAATATACAACTGAGGAAATCCCACACTGAATCTCTATCTCTGTATTATTTTGTGCTGAACTATCCCGTTCTTCCTCACTCTTCTCTGATCCGTTCTTTCTCTGTACTCTCAGATCCGCACTGTCCTGACACAGTACTTCCAGAAGCTTTCTGGCTCCGCTGTAGAAGCCCACATCTCCGGAAAGGACGATCACAATATTGTCATACTCCGGGTGTGCATCAATATAATCCCTGATCTCCTGGCTTCTGTATTCCACGAACACATCCTGTCCCGGACGTTTCACAGAATCCACCATCCTCCTGGCACCGATCAGAAGATCCGCCTGATCCAGGCTGTTCTTACCCTGGACAGTGAGAAGTTTTTGACTTCCCATTCCAATTCCCAGCAATGTAATATGCGGTCTGTGGGCTAAGCTGAAATGTTCTGTAAGAAATCTCTTACATTCTCTCACAGACATGCCTTCCTCCTTCAGAGGACGCCCGATGATCACAGGAACTGCATCACATTCCAGGGCAGCATCAATCTTATCCTGAAATCCACCTGCTTTTCCTGTATCCTTTGTGACCAGATATCTGCAGTCATACTGTCTGAGCATTGCAGCATTCAGCTCTCTGGAAAAAGGCCCCTGCATTCCTATCAGATGTTTTCCCTCAAATCCCAGCTCTGCACAGGCTTTCATCACATTGGCAGAGAAAGGACTCTTGCATAAAGACGGTTCTGATAATCCTTCATGCCTGTGAAGCCGGCCAGCTCCTTGCTTCCTGTTGTCAGCAGTACATTTCCCCGGGTCTGATCCAGATAATCTACAGCAGCCTGAACACTGTCCACATATACTGCCCTGTCCTCATGTTCCCCGGCCTCTCTCAGCACCCTGTAATATGCTGTCTGCGTATTTTCACAGGCTGTCCTGATATTTCCAGTCACCTCAGCAGCATAAGGATGGGTAGCATCCAGCACCATTTCCGGTTTCTCCTGTAAAAAGACCTCTTCCATGTCCGCTGCATCCAGTCTTCCGGTCTGAACAGTGAGAAATTCATTTTCTGTAAGAGATTTGCTGCCATATTCTGTGGCAACAAATCCCTTTGTCTCTATCTTATGATCTGCCAGAAACCGGCAGATTTCGTATCCTTCTGTTGTTCCCGCAAAAACAAGAACTTTATACATTCCTATATCCCCTCGGTGTTACCATCTTATTGTTGATTTCCTTTGTCTGAGAATTACCGATAAATACTGTGGTAAACATATCCACCTGTGTATCTCTCAGTTCCTTTAATGTCATTACATGAGCTTCTTCGCCTTCTCTTGCAATATTGGAAACTGTTCCGCAGATGGTATCCGGTGATTTGTATTTCATCATCAGATCACAGGCTTTCTGCAGATAATCATGACGTTTTTTACTTGACGGATTGTAAAGACATACAACAAAATCTGCCTGGGCTGCTGCCAGAAGTCTTGCCTCTATCTTTTCCCATGGTGTGAGAAGGTCGCTTAAGCTGATCAGACAGAAGTCATGGATCAGAGGTGCACCCAGAACAGCAGCTCCACCTGTTGCAGCTGTCACACCCGATGATCTCCAGTTCTGTTTCCGGATAATTGACACCAACCTCATACATCAGACCTGCCATACCATAAACTCCGGCATCACCGCTGCAGATCATGGAAACAGTTTTGCCTTTCTTTGCCTCTTCAAAAGCAAGTACACAACGGTCCACTTCCTTTTTCATTGGTGTAGTCATAAATTCTTTTCCCGGAAAATATTCCTTCACCAGGTCTACATATACGGTATATCCGATGATCGCATCACTTTCATTCATGGCGCGGATCGCTTTTCCTGTCATCTGGTCATAAGCTCCCGGTCCGATTCCGATTACATATATTTTACTCAAAATGTATCCTCCATTCCCTGGCAGCCACTGCTGTGGTCACACCATTTTCTCCTGTTTTTCTCTGCAGCAGTCTGCCATTTCCACTGGCAAGGACTGCACTTCTCTCACAGACATTGTCCACACCTGTGATCTTTTTTACAAAAGGTGAGGGAGTAAATTCTCCAGGCACCTGTTTTAATTCTTCTTCTGTATAAGTCACAAAAGGAATCTGCCAGTCCTGTGACAATGACAGGATTCCCTTTTCTTCTTTCTTCAGATCGATGCTTGCGATCTGCTCAAATGCTTCTTTATGAAATCCGGATCTGTCCAGCACCTTCTGCGCTGCCTCTGCGATTCCACGGGCATCCTTGTCTTTCCTGCAGCCCATACCCAGAGTCAGACATTTCGGAACTACCTGTGTGGTAGAAATAAAAGGATTACAGGAAGTATGTACAGTAACCGCAACTCCGCAATCTATATTCGTACAGTCTGTCCCTGTTCCATTAAAATCAGAGCTTTTCTGTGTTTCCTCTTCTGATCTGTCATCCATACTGCTGACAGGATTCCCATATTCGTCACACCGGACCAGCCCCTCCGGCAGTTCGCCTTCTACAGGAAACTCACTGTAAAATCCAACTTTCTTTCCTGCCAGAAGTGCAGCAGAGACTTCCTTTGCTGCTTTCATGTTAAAGATATTGCAATTGTTTTTCTTTGCAAAAACATCTACTGCAAAACGGTGATGCAGGTCTGTGGCTGTTGTGACCACTGGTATTGCTTCCAGAATTTCTGCTGTTTTTAGCGCCAGTTCATTGGCACCGCCAGATGTCCGGACAGAAGGGAAATGACAAACTTTCCACACTCATCTACGACCAGCACCGCAGGGTCTGACTTCTTTGACGCTACATAAGGCGCAATGCTGCGGACGGCAATTCCGGTGGCACCGATAAAGATCAGTGCATCTGAATCAGAAAATTTCTCTCCTGCCCATGCAGAGGTGCTGATCTGAATGGAATCCGGAAGATATTTACTTTTTTATCCAGTTCTGCTGTCAGCCCGGCAGCTTCCAGCCCCCGGTATAATCTCTCCCCGGTCTGCTGACCGGTAAGGCTGAAGCATATAAGTGCAACCTTCACTGTTATATTCCTTCTCTTTCTCCTGTTTACAGTAATCTCATAAACGATAGCAATTCCTTAAGGTTACCAGATTCTATGAGTGATGTGTTTTTGATTTCACAGCCTCACGAAATTCTGTAGTAAACTCCGGATCATACAGCTTGGAGCGGTCATAGTGTGCTGCTGCAACTGTATCTCCGATGATCATCAGAGCAGTTTTTGTAATATTATTTTCTGCAGCCGTTTTTGCCAGTGTTCCCACTGTGCAGACGAAGGTCTTCTGTTCCGGCCAGGTTGCCTTATATACAATGGCTGCTGGTGTATCTGCTGTATAACCGCCTTCAATAAGACGTCTGCTCAGCTCTTCCAGCATTCCTGTACTTAAGAATACAACCATAGTTGCCTGATGAGCCGCAAATGACTGAATGCTTTCCTTGGACGGAACCGGAGTTCTGCCTTCCATTCGTGTAATGATCACACTCTGAGAAATATCCGGCAGAGTATATTCCAGATTCAGGGCACTTGCAGCACCGCAGAATGCACTGACACCCGGACAGTAATCATAAGTGATATTTTTCTCATCCAGAATATCCATCTGTTCACGGATCGCACCGTAAATACATGGATCTCCGGTATGAAGGCGGACAGTTGTCTTTCCCTCTGCTTCCGCCTTCTCGATCACATGGATCACTTCCTCCAGTGTCATTTTTGCACTGTTGTAGATGGTGCAGATGTCCTTTGTATATTCCAGAAGCTTTGGATTTACCAGTGATCCTGCATAGATCACCACATCTGCTTCCTCCAGATACTGTTTTCCTCTTACTGTGATAAGATCCGGTGCTCCCGGACCTGCTCCTACGAAATGTACCATAATCTGTCATTCTCCTTATTATAAATTTATTCCAACTGTTCAATACTTTCACAGTTGTGAGTCAAAATCCATTCAAGCGGATATTCGCAATCCGCTTCGCTACTTGCTCATAACCGAATAACTGCTCCGCAGTTTATCAGAAGGAGCTTGCACTCCTCCTGATACAAGCAAGTCCCCACCCACTGCTTATTGCTTTTCG
>ENA-OQIC01000874-OQIC01000874.1-human-gut-metagenome-genome-assembly--contig:-NODE-874-length-11720-cov-2.644009_pt1 | contig 11720 bp, 14 predicted proteins | sample MGYA00242572_ERZ504736 | MGnify/ENA primary metagenome ERZ504736 (study PRJEB26092, sample SAMD00036201) | human gut metagenome | host: Homo sapiens | study: EMG produced TPA metagenomics assembly of... | reverse complement strand
ACTGTTTAAAATTTTAGCTTCATCGCGCACCCTACCTGACGCAATTCAATACGCGTACGGAATACGGTGGCTAAATCTTTAACCAAATCACGGAAGTCAATGCGTCCGTCAGCGGTAAAGAAGAAGATGATTTTATTCATGTCAAAAGTATATTCAACATTGATAAGCTTCATCGGCAATTTGCGATTGGCAATTTTTTCCAAACAAATCTCAAACGCCTTTTCTTCACGCTGCTTATTTTTTTCTACTTGTTTGTAATCTTTCGGGGTGGCCTTACGGATTACGCTTTTAAGCGGTTGAATTACCGATTCTTCGTCCACTTGACGCGGTGCAATTACCACATCGCCGAATTCAAGACCGCGAGCCGTTTCAACAATAACACCGTCACCTAAGTTCAAGCTAGCACCACCGGGAGCAAAATAATAAATTTTACCCGCTTTTTTAAATCTAACACCGACTATGGTTGTCACTGGGTGTCCTCCTTTAAGGCTTGGCGAAGGGCAAGCAATACGCCATCCATAACCAAACCTGCTTTCACATTTAATCGAAGTGCCTCTTCCGCCGCCAGCGTTTCCCGCTCTACGGTCAATAAGGTTTTCACCTTCCATGACGGTAATATTTGCAATAAACGCTCTTTATGGAGAGGACACTGTAGTACATCATCCGGCGCACCGGCTCTTAAAGCCATCATGTCGCGCGCCAAAAGCCGCAACCAGCCATTAACTCGCGCATGTCATCGCGTTTAAGGGATTCTGTTTGCAGACTCAACTGTGTAAAAAACAAAGCTTTCGGCAGCTGTTCCAGCATTTTTACGGTCTGTTCCAATAGTGGCAACGTGCCTCTCAGGACCAGCTCACGAACCAAATCAGGATTGCCCTGACCGGCTCCCAAAGCTTGTTGTAAATCTTCGGTAAAACCTTCCTTACGCAGTGCCGCCGTAATAATATCATTACTTACCGGTCCGAAAGGAACCAGCATGCACCGTGATTTAATAGTAGGTAACACCGAAGCAATTTGATTCGTTATAATTATGAAAAAAACATCAGCCGGCGGCTCCTCAATGGTTTTTAACATGGCATTGGCCATAACTGCATTAGTCGTTTGAAAATCTTCTACGATAACAACTCGCCGGCCGCCACCGGTACGCCCTAAATAGGAACTTAACAGCTCATACCACTGCTCTACCTTCAGCATATTCTTCATCGGCCGTAACCAAAAAGCCTGACCGCCATCAACGTAAATAGGAAGGCCTTCCGCTTCCGTTTTTTTCTCCGATTCGCCATCCGCTTGACGAGCATTCGCTACCGCTTCTAAAAACTGAGCGCCGCCGTCAGCCGAAAAGACTTGTCGGCCTATTAATAAAGAAGCTAAGCCAATAGCCGTATTTAATTTTCCCAGGCCCTTTTCCCCATAAAATAACAAACTATGGGGTAAGGTACCGCGCTCTACCAAGATCGTCAAATGGTCGATTGTAGCCTTTTGACCGATAACTTGCTCAAAATACGACATGGTGCCTCCTCAATGTATTACAACATATTTATTATATACCGTGAAGCCCCTAAAAAACAACTCAAAGCGAAGGCTCTAAGTCATTCAATACGGCAGCTACTGCGTTATACACATCCTCATGAATGGCTTCTATGGAGCGAAGATTCATATGCTCATCGGCACAGGCAATACGCTGCCAATTATAACGTGCCACCAATTCATCATAGGCTCCGTGAACACGGCCCAAATACGCATGGTCTTTCTCATGAATATCGCCGGTAGCGCCACCGGTTTTATGTTTGCGCTCCGCCATAAGTGCTTCGCTCACTGCAAGGGGCATATCCAGTAAACATACCGCATCAGGTCGCGGTAAGCCGAATTTTACGAACTCAAAATCTTCCAACCAGTCGAGGAATGCCTTGCGTTCCGCCGGGTCTTCATATTTTACCATTTGATGTACCATATTGGAGGTCGTATAGCGATCGGCTAAAATAATCCCCCCTTCTTCGTAGAAGTTTTGCCAATCCATGCGAAAAGAAGCAAATCTGTCCACAGCGTATAAAGAGCTGGCCACGAAGGGATTTACATCGGACGGTTTTTACCGAAATCACCGGCTAAATACATCTTTACCGGCATGGCAGCCGGACTGTCGTAATTGGGAAAACTCACGGATTTTACCTTATAGCCTTCTTTGAGTAAACGTTCTTTCAATAGCGCCGTCTGCGTAGCTTTACCGCTACCGTCGCCACCTTCAATAATTATTAAACGGCCCACGGGTCACACCTCATTTACTAATAATACGAATTGTTTTTAATGTTTTATCAGCACAGCCATTTGGCAAAAAGCCCATGGCTTGCCGCTCTTTGATATAGGCCAACACCGCCGGTGTAATTCGTTCGCCTACGCTGACAAAGGGAATCCCCGGCGGGTAATAACTGATAGTCTCACCACTGATTTGCCCTGCCGTCTCCGCAAGGGCCACAGTTTCTGTTTTACTGTAAAAAGCCTCCCGTGGCGTCAGTACCACTTCCGGACTTGGCAAACGCGTACCCGTAGCCAGTGGCTTTGCCTGAGGGCTTGATTGCTTAAATTCCTTTACATTCGCCGCCACCTTACTTACCGCATCGACCAGTCGTTTAATACTGTCCTTGGTATCGCCTAGCGTAATGAGCACCAACACATGATAAGCCTGTACCAATTCTACCTCGATACCTTCCTTGCGAAGCAATTTTTCCGCTTCTACACCGGTCAAGCCGAGCTCATAAAAATCAATGAGCACCTTGGTCGCATCATAATCATATAAACCGTTAAAATCTTCCGCAGCCGGTACATTAATCCCCGGAATGTTCTGCAAATCCCGGCGCAATTCCTGTGCCAGCATTTCCGCCTTGGTGACTAACTCACGGCCTTTTGTCGCCATTTGATGCCGCGCCATATCAAGGCTGGCCAGAAATATATAATTAGGACTGGTACTTTGCAAAATCTGATGCACCTGCGTGATGCGTCGTTCATTAATGAGCATATCCTGTCCATGAAGCATCGATGTTTGTGTTAAAGATCCGATTAATTTATGCGTACTTTGTGCCACTAAATCGGCGCCGCAGGCCAAGGCACTTTTAGGTAAGTTTTTACCAAACGGCAAATGGGCTCCATGAGCTTCATCTACAAGAACAATAACACCTTTCTTATGAGCTAATAATACTATAGCTTCTAAATCAATGGCAATGCCATAATAATCCGGGTTTACCAAAACGATGGCTTTCGCCTCCGGATGCTCGTTTAAGACTGTTTCTACTTCACTAGGTGTAGTCCCCAACGGTACACCGAAGCGCTCGTCAAAACGCCCTTCCAAGTAGACCGCTTGGCGCCACTTAAAATTAAACCGCCCATTACTGAGCGGTGTGCTTCACGGGGAATAATAATCGTATCACCGGCACCGACTGTGCCCATAATCATTGTTTCAATTAAAGCGGTGGTTCCGTTTATAGAAAACCAAGTGTAATCGGCCCCATATAATTGAGCCGCCAAATCTTGCGCTTCTTTTAACGAACCTTCCGGTTCATGTAAATCATCCAGCGCATACATCACGCCTAAATCATACGGCAGTGCCGGATCCATCCATGCTTTTAATGTAGCAGGCGCTCCTACGCCTATTTTATGACCTGGTGTATGAAACGGCACGAAATGCTCTTCTTTATAAGCCTCCAACGCTTCTACAAAAGGCATGCGTGACTGATTTAATGCTATATTATTACGTTCCCTATTATTATTTTTCGTTTGTGTATGTGTTTTCAAAATAAAACCTCTGTTTGCTTATTTTTATATACATACAATTATACCATTTTATAGTAATGGCGGTGTATCTATTTGTAATTTTATAAATACTAAATCGCTATTTATAATTTTCTACAAAATATTGACGTAATTCCCGGCCCCGCTCATTGCTCGTTTTAATGCGATCCAAAGCCTCACGTAAGGAATCCTGCAACCGATAGGTATTAAGCTCTGCCGGTTTGACCCAAGCAAAGTCTGTGTGTTCGTCCGACAATACTACATCACGATTATTTGCTTTGGCAATGAAGATGACCCCTGTCAAAAACTGCAATTTATTGCGTTTGTAGGACCACAGACCGGCTACATCCAGCAGTTCGACCGTAAGACCGGTTTCTTCACGAACTTCTCGTAACGCCGCATCATGTAAATCTTCACCAAACTCAAGACCGCCACCGGGAAATTCCCATGGTCTGAGTCCTTCTCTATCCTTTTTTTGTAATAATAAAATATCGCCATCGCAAAAAATCATACATTTCACTGACATTCCCATACGCCTTGTTTGGCGTGGCCCGGCAGGAAACGAACGTTGCTTACGCGGTTTATGATTTTGTCGTACGAACATGTAATCCTCCGTTCTCCCTTATATCGAAAAAGGAGACTATAGCTCCGTATAGTCTCCTGTGTTTACGCTAAAGCTTACTTGCTATAAGCGGCCGCATATTGCGTACCTAGCGTTACATATTTTTCCATTTGCTGAATAACATCTCGCAACTGATGTTTACTCAATGTTGTTAACTCTTTGCCTCTGGCGGCATAATTAATAATGTGAGAAATCTCGAAACCACTATATCCCAGCACCGATAAGCGGTTCGATAAACTTTGAATCTTGTTCATAATCGAACCTCCTTTGTTATTCTTATAACTTACAGCGATTTGGGTTAAAACCAACTGCTAAAAAGTGGTTGGGTTATTACCACATACCCGTACGACTGCTCAGGAATGTTCAAGATTATGACATTGTTGGGTTTAAAGTTCATCCTCCTCAAGCATTAACACTGACAATCTATCCGGATAATAGAGTTATTATATCGAAATTATTAAAACTTGTCAAGTGTTATTATTAAATATTCTCACTTAACCGTTATTTTAAAACCATACGCAATCAGCATTACGCGACTATTATTGACGACGACCTTTACGTGGGTTGTATAAATTCATACCTTTGTCGAGCCCTACCTCTAAGGTGCCTAAAATAGCTTTAGCCATATCTTCAATGCCTTTATTCACCTTATCCTGCTGTTCTTCCGGGAACGGTGCCAATACATGGTCGATAACCGTCCATTGCGGTAACGGTCGGCCGATACCGAAACGGAAATGAGGAAACTCTGATGTGCCATATGAGCAATGAGGGATTTAATCCCATTATGCCCACCGGCACTGCCATTAGGGCGAATACGGATTTTACCAACCGGCAAATCCATATCATCGTAGACACAATATACATCGGCCGGATCTATTTTATAATACCGCATCAAAGGGCCTACCGATTCACCACTGGCATTCATAAACGTCTGCGGTTTAACCAAAAGAACCTTCTCGCCGTCAATTGTTATCGTCGTAATGAGCGCTTTAAAATCTTCACGCCATGGCGTATGAGCTTCTTTCGCCGCCATAGCATCGATGACCATAAAGCCTATATTATGTTTTGTCTTTTCATATTCACGGCCCGGATTCCCGAGCCCTACAACCATTTTCACTGTTTACATCCTTTATCTACGAAAAACAGAACCTCCGGAAAGGATTCCGGAGGTTACACACATCGCTCTACAGAGCATAAACAGCCATGCAGAGAAAAATTATTTGTCAAACAAATTACTTACGGATACTTCGTGGAAGATACGCATAATAGCTTCACCCAATAAAGGCGCTACCGACAAGGACGTAATATTTGGTAATTTATGTTCTTCCGGTAAATCAATTGTATTGGTTACGATTAATTCCTTAATATTGGAGTTTTCAATGCGTTCGCAAGCAGGGTCAGTCAATACAGCATGCGTTACACAAGCCATAACAGATTTAGCACCGAATTCTTTAAGTGCTTTAGCCCCTTCAACCAAAGAGCCCGCTGTATCAACGATATCATCGATAATGATGCAGTTCTTACCTTCTACATTACCGATTAAGTTCATAACTTTAGCCACACCCGGTTGCGGACGTTTCTTTTCGATAATCGCAATCGGCGCACCGATACGATCGGCCAAATCACGAGCACGCGTTACACCGCCAAGGTCAGGCGATACAACGATTAAATCTTCCATTTTCTTTTCGTTAATGTATTTTGCCAAAATGGAGGCACCGAATAAGTGGTCCACCGGCACATTGAAAAAGCCTTGAATCTGACCGGCATGAAGGTCAATTGTTACCAAACGAGTGATGCCGGCTGTCTGCATTAAGTCAGCTACCAATTTAGCCGTAATCGGTTCACGACCGCGAGTTTTACGGTCCTGACGAGCATAGCCATAGTACGGTACTACCGCCGTAATGTGACGCGCAGAGGCACGTTTTAAGGCATCAGCCATAACTAATAACTCAATTAAATTATCATTTACCGGATAGCTGGTAGGTTGCACGATAAATACATCTTTACCGCGTACGCTTTCATCAATCATAATCTGTACTTCGCCATTGTTGAAACGACCTACGAACGCTTCGCCTAAAGGTAAGCCTAAGTAATCACAGATTTCTTTCGCCAACTCCGGATTCGCATTACCTGTGAAAATTTTAAGTTTCTTACCGTCTTCAAATGCCATGATTCAATACCCCTTTTGCTAATTAATAACTTCGTTGCTCCTAGCAAACCTCATCTTTATTATTGTATACTATTACCGTCTTTATTGCAAAAAAGTAAACAACTTTTTTCTATTTTTTCTTAAATGTATCGTCAGTCACCCAGTTTTCTTTTACAATCTGACGAGCCCGACCTACCGCCAAAGATTTAGCCGGTACATCTTTGGTAATGGTGGAACCGGCGCCGATATAACTGTAATCACCTACCGAAACCGGGGCTACCAAATTAGAGTTACAGCCCACAAAAGCACCGTCACCGATTTTAGTACGGTGTTTTAATTTGCCGTCATAGTTAACCGTAATTGTACCGCATCCTATATTAACGCCGCTGCCCACATCACTGTCACCAATATACGATAAGTGTGGGAATTTAGTCCCTTTACCGACAATACTGTTCTTCACTTCCACAAAGTTACCGATATGAACGGATTCGCCGATAACTGTATCAGGGCGTAAATGTACATACGGTCCGATATCGGCACCGTCTTTTACTTCACAATCATGAGCATAGGTAAAATGCATAACCACTTCGTTGCCCACCTTTACATTGGTTAAACGACTATGTGGTCCGATTTTGCAACCTTCACCGATAACCGTTGACCCTTCAAGCAAGGTCCCCGGTAAAATTACCGTATCGGCACCGATTACAACTTCCGGTGCAATATAAGTGGATGCGGGATCGATAATCGTCACACCGAGGTCCATGAAATGACGGTTCGTGCGCTCACGCAAAATACGTTCTGCTTCCGCCAATTGTGCTCGGGAGTTAACGCCTAACGACTCTTCTTCGTTGGTCATCATATAGGCACTTACACGGTCACCCTGATTTACCAAAATACCTACCACATCGGTAATATAGAGTTCGCCCTGCGCATTGTCATCGGATAACTGTTCCAAACACGGCCATAGCTTCTCACTGTCAAAGGCATACATACCGGTATTGATTTCCTGTACCGCCAACTCTTCCGGTTTGCCGTCTTTTTGTTCCACAATGCGAAGAACCTTACCCGTCCCTTCTTCGCGAATAATGCGGCCGTACCCGGTCGGATCAGCCATATGAGCCGTCAACACAGTAGCCGCTGCACCGGTTGCTTCATGTTCGGCTAACAGCGCTTCCAACGATTCACGCGTTACGAGTGGCGTATCACCGCAGAGCAATAATATGGTCCCTTTGTAATCACCTAATAAAGGTTTGGCCTGCTTAACAGCATGGCCGGTGCCTTTTTGCTCGGTCTGGGTCACGAATTCAGCAGCCTCACCCAAGTACGCCTGCACTTGTTCACCGCCAAAACCGACAATTACAACATTGCGTTCTGTGCCCACTGTTTTTACGGTTTCAAGTACGCGTTCCACCATAGGCTTGCCCGCTACGGGATGCAATACTTTCGGTAGTTTAGACTTCATGCGGGTCCCTTTACCGGCCGCTAAAATCAAAGATGTAATAGGTTTCATACAATTAGGCCTCCTTATCAGCCTCTAAATTTACAGGTTCGATATCAATACTGCGTGTTTCTTCATTAACACCATTAAGAATTAAGAGTGCTTCGCAATCTTTTACAACTTTAGGATCCGGCGTCGATACCAGTACACCGATACCAACCACGGTGCCGCCCATTTCGGTAACCAGCTCCCGCATGCCGTTCGCCGTACCGCCGGCTTTCATAAAATCATCAATGAGCAATACTTTGGATTTAGGCGGAATGGCCCGTTTCGTAAGCGACATAGTCTGAATGCGACGATTCGATCCGGTCACATAGTTAATACTGATAGACGAACCTTCTGTCACCTTGCTGTCACGGCGCGCAATAACAAGGGGTTTGTTAAAAGCTCGCGCCACCATAACCGCCAACGGAATTCCTTTTGTTTCTACCGTCATAATATAGTCCGGGTTCCGGTCGGCAAAGCGAGTCATAAAAATCTCGCCTAAACGGCTGGCAATATGCCAATCATATAAAATATCCGACATATACAAGAAACCACCCGGAATTACGCGGTCCGGTTCTTGTAAACGCTGCTGTACTTCACGAAGGACAGACATGGCCCGCTCCCCTTGCCGATACGGGATAAAGCGAACACCACCGGCTACTCCGGCCACCGTTTCCAAGGTGCCTAAGGAAAAATGTTGCAAAGCTGTTTTCACGGAACTTAAATCTTCGCTGAGTGTGGACTTTGCAATATCAAAAAAATCGCAAAAATAGCGTAAAGATATCAATTCTTGCGGAGAATCTACCAACAGTTTAGTAAGCGCTACCATGCGCTCAACGCGTCGCACTTTTTCCACTGTATACCTCCTTATACAAAAAAATAACGTTGCCGACTATGCAACAACCTTGTTCTCTTTTAAGGATACCACAAAACGTTCGGAAAATACATACTTTAAAGGTAAAAATCCATACATTCAAGGTTAATTTTTATCTGAACGTTCGTAGTTTGCAAGTATCTTTCAAGAGTGGATAGTCAAAACATCCATTACCTATCAAACATTACGACTAGCCCATTCCGTATTTTGAATAACAAAAGAGACTATAACCTAAACGAAGAAATGAATCCTCGTTTTTGTTACAGCCTCTTTAGCTGCATTTTAGATGTTAATAAATAATTGAATTCATAAAAGTAAATTCATACATAGTACTAACGCTTCTCTAAAATCTTATTCTCTTATTCTAAAATATAACCTTAACGGTTTGTCGACCAAAATCTATGGCCTCGCCATGAGAATCCATGGCTAAATCGATACGATTACCAATAATATCGCCGCCGGTATCATCCGCGACTGCATATCCGTAGCCCTCGACATAAACCGCTGTGCCTAACGGAATCACATCAGGATCCACTGACACATACCCACGTTTCAATAAATTGCCTCGTGCCGTATATGAAGAATTACCCGGATCATATGCGGAATAGGCTGTGGCATTCATCGTCATCGTCTTCTTATACTCTGTCGGAATACCGCGCTCTTTAGCTAAGAGCTCCATTGTCTTGCTGTCCACTTCACCGGTTACGGTTAATCCGTTTGCCTTCTGGAAACGTTTAAGGCATTGGCTGTGCCATTGCCGAAAATACCGTCAATCGAACCCGGTGAAAACCACTGTGGGCTAAACGAGCCTGCAAATCGGAAACCGAGCGACCTCGATCACCAAAACGTGACACTTCTACGCTATTGCGCACATTGCGAGACTGTTGTGCTGCTGCAAATTTCTTATTGTTCTCTTTCATCGCTGCCAAGGTGTCGCTATCCACCTTACCCGTAGCGGATAAGCCGTTTTGTTTTTGGAACATGCGCACTGCATATTCCGTATTATTACCAAAAACACCGTCAGCTGTATCAACCAAGTACCCTTGCGTTATCATCAAACGCTGAACAAATTGTACTTCGCTGCCGCGATCGCCGCGTCCTACATCAGCCAATACTACTGAAGTACAAGCCATTAGAAACGTTAAGAGAACTGTCACTATTCTAAGTTTTCTCAATATTTCCACCTCGTATCTAAATGCAATACTATTTTACTTTATTTTGGGAATTTTGTCAAAATTCGCCCCCTTTTATCAATTATAATCACCACTTAATCAAAATAAACGGGCTTTTTCCCACTTCGATTAATATCTTCGATATAGTTATTCATTTAGCCGTATATTTAGTTGACCCTAGCATGTCTCAACGGGGAAACTAAAAGGACTGCTACTCTTTCTTAAAAGTAACAGTCCCAGCATCAATCGTTATCGTTTCAAACGATTATACTAAATGATTTTTATGGAAAAACGGATCTTCCGGTTCAGTTAATTTCACTTCCGGAGTAAAGAAGCGAAGCATAATATAACCGAAAATACCGGATACAATAGAACCTAAGAAAATACCGACTTTGGCAATCTCCTGCGCATGGCCCGGCGGGAATGCCAATAAATTAACGAAAAGACTCATGGTAAAACCTACACCACAACAGAGGGATACGCCGTAAACATGTTTCCACGTAAGTGGCTTAGGCATCGGTACAATCTTCGTTTTAACAAGAACAAACATGATACCGAAAATGCCGATTTGCTTGCCCACGAAAAGGCCCAGGGAAATCCCCAAAATAACCGGATGCATAAGTTCGGACCACTGGAAGTCGCCAAAGGAAACGCCCGCATTGGCAAAACCGAACAACGGTATGATAAGGAACGTAATCCAACCGCCCAATGCCTCATGCCAATCATTTAACGGCGATAATTCCACGCCGTTACGCAACACTTTGGACGGAATCGTCATGGCTAAAATTACACCAGACAAAGTAGCGTGTAAACCGGATTTGAAGATACAGAACCAAAGAGCTACGCCAAGAATAATGTACGGCCACGGGCTGACTACGTCTTTTTTATTCAATAATAAGAGCAATACAAAAACAAGAACCGCACCACCCAAGTACATAAACTCTAAGGAAGGTGTATAGACAGCGGCAATAATTATTACGGCAATTAAATCGTCAACTACGGCCAAGGTTGTCAAAAATACTTTCGCTGCCAACGGTACTCGCGATCCCAATAAGGAAATAATACCGATGGAAAAGGCAATATCCGTTGCCGTCGGAATCGCCCAACCGCGAACCAATTCGCTTTGGTTATAAGTAAAAAACGTATATATCAAAGCCGGCATTAAAACACCGAATACGGCCGCAATGGTCGGTAACAAGCGTTTAGCATTTGTATTTAGCTCGCCTTCGAGCATTTCATGTTTTACTTCAAGGCCGACGCCTAAGAAAAATACGGCCATTAATACATCGTTAATCCAATGAGATACGGATAAAGGACCTACGTACGTATGCAATATTTCTTCGTACTGCGGACCGAACGACGAATTAGCTACGAGCACGGCCAGTACTGCCGTTAACAGCAATAAAATGCCCCCCGTAGCCGGCGCTTGAAAAACTTTTTTAAGACTCTCCATATGTTTCCTTCACTTTCTCACACATTCATAACCTCTCATAGCTTCATCACATTTTATAATTTATGGTGATGCGCTAACTTAACTAATTCCTCTGCACTAACTTTAAGTAATTCACCCTATTCAAAATAAAACTGGCCAATAAAATTAAAGAAAGGTTTAATTTGGAAAAACAATACCGCAACTGGTC
>ENA-OQIC01000873-OQIC01000873.1-human-gut-metagenome-genome-assembly--contig:-NODE-873-length-11721-cov-2.374935_pt1 | contig 11721 bp, 13 predicted proteins | sample MGYA00242572_ERZ504736 | MGnify/ENA primary metagenome ERZ504736 (study PRJEB26092, sample SAMD00036201) | human gut metagenome | host: Homo sapiens | study: EMG produced TPA metagenomics assembly of... | reverse complement strand
CTCTTTTGAGCATCCAAACCATAGAAGGCAAGCGTTCTAATCCTATACTAGATACAATCAAAAATAATTTTCCTTACGCCTTTGAATTATCCGTGGCTTGCTGTCAAGAAGTTGTCAAACAGTATAATATACATTTTTCAGAGGATGAAATATCCTACATTGCTCTCCATTTAGCTAATGCCATTGAACGAAATATGGAATCCAATAACCACGAACTATCATTAGCAATTATCTGTGGAAGCGGCAAGACTTTTAGTTCTATTATTGAATCTAAAATACGACGACTGTTGCCAAATACATTTTCTAAAATCTCCAAATTTTCGTATTCGAATTTTAATCGAGAACAACACTATCACAATTTTGATCTCGTTATCTCAACAATTCCAAATCAAACTTTAGCAGATAATCTTATTTATATCAATATCAATGATTTAGACTATTCAATGACTAAAATTAATCAATTTCTTAAAACTTTAGAAAAAAAACAAAATGATGGTAACCTATTTTCTAAAGAAAGATTTCTATATTTCAACAAAAAAATGTCAAAGGATGATATATTGTTTACATTAAATACGATACTAAAAAAGCAAGGATACGTTAGCGATGATTTCTTAAATGATATTTATGAAAGAGAAAAAATTTCTTCAACTATCATAGGTGATAACATTGCACTACCTCACCCTATTGGAGATAGTGTCTTAAAAAGTTGTATCTTTACCGTCATTAATCCCAAGGGGATTAATTGGGATAAACATCAATTGATAAAATTTATCTTCTTATTTGCTGTGAAATCCGAAGATACCGAAAAAATTCAAACGATTTATGAACAAATGCTTGATTTTATCGGTTCAAAAGACAAACAAGATCTACTTCTTAAAACACCAACTTTTGAGACATTAACTAATATTTTTTCAGAATAAAGAGAGCAAAATAAGAGTTTGGAATGTCATATTTCAAACTCTTATTCATCTGATAACCTCACTATTCGGACACCAAACTAGAAGCTACTAACAAACTCATCAAACACAACGTTTTGGTTACAGGAACTTTGACGACTTTAAAAAAACACATTTACTTCATTTTTGAATATCAAAAAAGCGAGAACATCATTTGTTCTCGCTAGAGTTTAACTTTGCCACCCACTACAGTTGACAAAGAGCCTATAAAAAACGACTTAGCACTGGTACGCATTATTAAGAGGCGTTTGCTAAGTCTTAATCATAACTGTATATCAACGAACTTAGAGCTATAAGTCAACTATTTACCTTTTAACTCTTCTCATCGACTATTTCCGAGTTGTAACATTTCTTTTTCAACCATAGTCCACTCTCCGAAAAGCAAAGTATGAAGTACCTTTACTGCTGATTCGCTATCTAAAGAACTTTTAGTTACTACTAACAACATAATATCAAAGCATATGTTATTTATCCTTGTTTTCAGTTGTTTTAAGAAACAAAAAAGAGTATAATTTTGTTAGGAGGAATTCAATGAAAACTTTTTCGTCAGCTACTTTAGCGAAGCTTATTTTAGATTACCGTAAAGAAAACAAAGTATCTCAGGAAACCTTGGCCGCTGAAAGTGGGATTAATCGTTCTGTTTTAAGTAAAATTGAACAAGCAGAACACGTCCCTTCAATTGCTCAACTTGAAGCACTTGCAAATATTATTGGTTTTGATATTACTGAGTTGTTTGCAGTTAAGAAAGGAAAAACACAAAGGCTCGACCATTCATACAATATCGCTGTCGCTGGTACTGGGTATGTTGGATTGTCAATTGCAACACTACTTGCTCAACACAACCATGTTACTGCTGTTGATATTATTTCTGAAAAAGTTGAACTTATTAATAATAAAAAATCACCTATTCAAGATGAGTATATTGAAAAATACTTAGCAGAGAAAGAACTCGATTTAGTTGCAACAACCGATGGAGATGCTGCTTACAAAAAGGCTGATTTTGTGGTTATCGCTGCTCCAACTAACTATGATAGCGAAAAAAATTATTTTGATACTAGCGCCGTAGAATCTGTTATTGAGCAAGTGCTTTCAGTCAATAAAGATGCCATTATGGTTATCAAATCAACAATTCCTGTCGGCTTTACAGATGCCGTTCGTCAAAAATTCAATACAGATAAAATTATTTTTAGCCCTGAATTTTTACGTGAATCAAAAGCCTTGTATGACAACCTTTATCCAAGCCGTATCATCGTTTCTACTGATAAGGACAACGAAGAACTCACGAAAGCCGCTAAGCTTTTTGCTAAACTTCTTCAAGATGGTGCTGAAAAAGATGACATTGACGTTCTCTTCATGGGCTTCACAGAAGCTGAAGCGGTTAAACTATTTGCCAATACTTATCTTGCACTTCGTGTGTCTTATTTCAACGAGTTGGATACTTATGCCGAACTAAAAGGATTAGACACCCAAGCAATCATCAATGGTGTTGGTTTAGACCCACGTATCGGTACACACTACAATAACCCTTCATTTGGTTACGGTGGCTATTGCTTACCAAAAGATACCAAACAACTTCTAGCCAACTACAATGATGTGCCACAAAATATGATGAGTGCGATTGTTGAGTCAAATCGTACCCGCAAAGATTTCATTGCAGACCAAGTGCTTAAACTAGCTGGTTATTATGCTTATTCAGATAACGACAACTATTCACCACAAAATGAAAAAGAAACTGTTATCGGTGTTTATCGCCTTACCATGAAAAGCCATTCCGACAACTTCCGTCAAAGCTCTATTCAAGGTGTTATGAAACGTATCAAAGCCAAAGGAGCGACCGTTATTATCTATGAACCAACTCTTGAAAACGGAACAACTTTCTTTGGTTCAAAAGTTGTCAATAACCTCAACCAATTTAAAAAATTAAGTCAAAGCATCATTGCTAACCGCTATAATACTGAATTGGATGACATCAAAGAAAAAGTCTACACACGAGATATTTTTAGAAGAGATTAATAACTTCCAACATAATAAAAGAGGCTCTATAATTCTGTAGTGGTACAGAATTATAGAGCCTCTTTTATTATACGAAAATTGATAATTAATTCTATCAATTGTAATCTAATAACAAAGATTATTGCGTACTACAATCAAGTAACTTTGTTCTTTATATAATTCACTAAATAAATAGTAAAGTCATCTCCTAAAGCAAAGCAAATCAAAATATAAATTAACCCAAAATCAGTGATGATTCAACAAGAATTACAAAAAAGATGAAATAATAATATTTTTTAATATAAGAACAACAAATGATGCTAAAAGAGTTGCCAATATATTTTTGTACAATTTAACCTTATTAATTAAATCTTTCAAAAACGTTCTTAACACATAAAATTGATAACTAGTCACAAATAATTCAGCAATTAAAGTACCAAAAGCGGCTCCAGACGCTCCAAATTTAGGAATACAAATAATATTTATAACTAAATTCAAAACTGCTCCTAAAGAAACAGACTTGAAGACATCTTTTTCTCGATTTAAAGGGACTAATATTTGAATTCCCAATAAATTTGAAATACCTATCAAAAAAAGTGTAGGCATTACAATTTGCATAGGTAAAATTGATCCAGTATAAGCAGTCCCAGATAAACAATACACACTCTCTTTAGCAAAAATTGTAAAATAAAACCATATCGGGATAGAAATAAAACAAACAAACTGGAGCGAACGAACAGTTAGATCCTTAAACTCAGTCTGTCTTTTCTCTTTTAGGTAATATGATAATCTCGGTAGAAGCACAGCCCCCATTGAAGTTACCAAACTAACTAAAACAGATTTTATTTTTATGGCAGCATTATAATAGCCAACTGCATCATCACCTTTCATAAAACCGAGCATTACCGAATCTAAATTTGTATAAATTGTCGTTGCAACAGTCATCATGAAGAAGCTAAAAATTGGGGTTAGATGCTGTTTTAAATTCATGTTAGGATACCACTTCAAATTTAAAAATCTTCTTAGATTAATAAAGTTAAAAAGATTTGATCCCACACTCGCCAAAATCGTAATCGCTCCATAAAGAACATAATCACTTTTTTGATGAATCACTAAAAACATCAAAATTAGTGAAATAAATTTAAAAATAATTGATCTTAATGTAATATATGAATACTGTTCTAAAGCTTTATACAACCACTCGCAACCAATCAGGTTAAAAAATAAGGTAGCTATATTAATAAGAAAAAGTATCTTATCTTGAGTCATACGAGGGACTAGGAAAATCGCTATTATATAAGTAATTAAAGAAAAACTCATTGCAAGAGTATTAATTACCATAATTTCCTGAACGGTCTTTGATAATTTATCCTTATCATCCTTACCTTAGCACAGGTACGGATACCATACGTAGGTATACCTAACATGCCGATCATAGAAAAATAAGATACAACTGATGTTGCAAAAGCAACTTTACCAGTTCCCTCTGGTAATAGTATCCTCGAAACATAAGGAAAAGTAATTAAAGGAAAAATAACATTTGATATAGTCAATATAAAATTCATAACTATATTTAGTTTTATTGATCCTTTTTTATTATTTAAAATCAAGACTTACTCCATTCAATAATCAAAATTTATCCATAACTTCCATAAAACTTAAAAGAATAATCTTCTCAGTTTACCAGTCTAGTAAGAGGAAATCCAAAAAAGAAAATCAGTACCACAATACTCGCAACGATATAATTTAATATATCTAAAGAGAAGATATTTTCATAAAACTTATTAGAGAAAAAAGAAAATAACAAGCAAAAAGATAACCAAGACAAAAGTATATTCCATATTGATACGCCGTCATTCCAACTATTAAATTTTTTAGCTAAATAGTATAAATACTCACTTATTACTCCCATAAACATTGAACAAATTATAACCCCAAAGTACCCAAAGTCTCTTAAAAATGGATAAAAAGTAGTATAAACATTTCCTAAACTTATTCCATTATAATAATTAAAGGGTAAAAATAATTTATAATCACCATATAACCCACTACCAATGAGGTTGGAGAAAAATTTTACAAAAGATCTAAATGTTTCTTGGCCAAATACGTTAGATGAATTAATAATATTTTGATACGTCAAAGCCATATCAAGATTTTTTAATTGTGCACCTACATAAAGTAAAATATATCGTGAAAATGAAAAATCAGCAACTTGAGTTTGTCCTAAAATAACAGCGGACTCTTTAAATAAATAAAGCAGGACAATAATAATTAAAAATACTTTTATGATACTTGAAATTTTTATTTTTCTTAATTTATTATTTTTATAGCTTTCTAAAATAGAATTAAATATTAATGATATAATTAATATCAACGAACTTCCTCGCTACCACCTGAAAACGAAATAAGAATAGATAGAAGAAAAATAACTAGACTAAAAAAAACTTTTATATAATCCTTCTCAATGAAGAATCTCGGAAGTTCAATACTAAAAAAAATACCGCCCATTAGCATAATCATATTTGAAAATACTAAATATTTCGGTAAAATACCGCTTCCAGAATTAACTGTCGAATCTCGAATATCCCCTAAAATACTTGAATAGTTTTCAGCGCTTATCCCAAGATATTTTATATTCAAAATCAGTATAAAAAACCAAATAATAAAAAAATCAACAATTTATTAACTGAAACTTTTTGATTAATTCTTACTCCTTTTTCTTCATTAAAGAAAAAGGATATCCTATTAGTCATTTTTACAAAAGGTAAGGTCCCTAACATAAAAGATAATATTCCAATAATTATAACAAAGCTTGTTCTCCAATTTAAACTGTATAGACCAAGATCTGAATAATTAATAAAAGCAAATATCATTAAAATAACAAAGGAAAATGAAAACAACACTGCTGGTGAAGTTAACTCTTTATTATTGATAAAGAAATTATATCCAAAAAGTACAAATATAATAAAAAAAGTAACGTAAAAAATCATTTAATAATCCCAAATCATATATTATAAAAAATAAATAACTCTTTATTCTATTTTTTGTCGCTATTACTCTCGAAAGCTTTCTTCAAAAATATCTTCTTTTCTTTTTTAGACATCCTTTTTGAATGAATTCCTTTCTCGACTACTTTACTTCTATATTCGTCAATACTTTCAATAACACGTGCAGGAACACCCACAGCAACAGTATTTGAAGGAATATCTTTTGTAACAATAGCTCCGGCACCTATAATGCAATTCTCACCAATAATGCCACCCTCTTTTTAAATTTTTTAAATTTGTAGTGACTCCTAAGTTTAATATTCTTGAAAATCTATTGATAAATCTCATCATAATTTATAAAATCTCATTACACTTTTTCAATACAGAAGCTACAGTTGCATCCATATCATAATACTTATATTCGCCTAATCTTCCACCAAAAATAACATTTTTTTCTTTATCAGCCATTCGTTTGTATTCTTCGTATAGCTTTCCGTTTTTTCATCATTAACTGGATAATACGGTTCGTCGCCTGGCTTCCATTCTGAACTATATTCTTTAGAAATAATTGTCTTAGGTAAATCTTTTCCTTCCTCATCTTTTCCAAATTCAAACCACTTATGTTCAATGATACGTGTCCAAGGTGTCTCATTATCCGTATAATTAACAGCTGCGTTACCTTGATAGTTTGGTATATCTAAAACCTCGTTTTCAAATCTGACAGATCTATATTCGAGAGTACCCAATGAATAGTTGAAGTAGGCATCGATTGGCCCCGTATAAATAATTTTATCAGCAATTTTATCGAATTCATCTCTATGTTTCAGATAATCAACACCCAGTCGAACTTCGATACCATCTAATATATTTTCTACCATCTTAGTATATCCACCTATAGGAATACCTTGGTATAAAGCATTAAAATAATTATTATCAAAAGTAAGTCTTACGGGTAATCTTTTAATAATGAATGAAGGTAAGTCTTTACAATCTCTTCCCCATTGTTTTTCCGTATATCCCTTTATTAGCTTTTCATAAATATCACGACCGACTAAAGATATAGCTTGTTCCTCTAAGTTTCTAGGTTCACCTATAATCTCTTTACGTTGTTCATCAATCTTGGCCATAGCCTCTTCTGGGGTGATTACACCCCACATTTTATTAAATGTATACATATTGAACGGTAACGAATACAACTCACCCTTATAATTAGCCACTGGAGAATTAGTAAATCTATTAAACGTACAATACTTATTTAAATAATCCCACACCTCTTTAATATTTGTATGAAAAATATGAGCTCCATACTTATGATAATTAATACCTTCAACTTTTTCTGTGTAAACATTTCCAGCAATATGGTTTCTTTTATCGATCACTAGAACCTTATATCCTTTGTTAGTCGCCTCTCTTGCGAAGATTGAACCATATAATCCTGAACCAACAATTAAATAATCGTACATTTTCTCTCCTTTTAGATTGTCTGGGGTACCCAGTCAGGATTTACTTGACCATTTGGTAAAAAATATTTACCCGTATATCCTTTTTTGAATGATTATATGCAATTGTAACCATTCTCAATAGGTACGCTTTATTTTCACCATAAACTAGAATTTTGAGACATCGCTTTATATAATTTTTAAAATTAACTACGCTACTATTTTTTTGGTAAAGTTTATTATTTAAACATACATTACGCATATTATAATATTCTTTCCAGCCAGGTTCAATATTATTGAAAATAGTTTTACCAAAAATAGTTATGGACTCATCCCACTTAATTGGAGAAGGGTGGTAATAAAGCGAATTTACAACAGTAGTCGTAAATATTCCATTCTTTAGTGTTCGAGCAAAATACTCTTTCTCATCACCTTTTATAAAGTAATCATCTCTTGGAATACCAATCTTTTTGACTAACTCTTTTGAAATTAAAGTACCATTAAATAAACTGCAGTGTCCTTTTAATTCATCATATTTAATTTGATTCTTATGATAAATGATTTCACCATCCTGAAATTCACCAAATGTTAAATTTTCTTCATCACATTGAACCAATGAATTAATCATCACTGGAGTATTATATAAATGATTATTTTTATATATAGTTCTAAATTTTGCAAAGTATTTTCATCCCATGGTCGACCATCATCATCCATTAACCAAATGAAGTCATACCCTTTCTCATAAGCATATTTAACACCGAATGAAAAACCTCCTGAACCACCAACGTTTTCATCTAAATATACATAATCAATTTTATCGTAATATGATTTATCAATCTCTTTAAAAATATAATCTCTAGTCCCATCGGTACTGTGGTTATCAATTATAATTATTTTATCAAGCGGTCTTTTTTGTTCTTGACATGAAAGTATATTCTTCAAAAGAAGTTCTTTTCTATTATATGTAACTATTACAGCTGAAATTGTGTAACTCATTCTATCTTCCTTATATGTGTTCTTTTCTTAAAAAATGTATATTATCATTTACTGAAGCACCAAATGTATTTAAATCAGAAAAAGCAAATCCTAATGTAAATAATGTATATGTAAAATAAAGCTGGTCTCTCTTCACACCTTTAAAGTAATTTTCCCACCATTTTTCCATTATCTTTTTCATGTTTATATTATTGTGATTTCTCACAATAACATTACATTCACACATTCCAAAATGTCGTGGCATACTGTTATCTTTGTACATTCGAAGTACCTCTTTTTTTTCATCTTTTGTAATTTTACCAACATGACAAACATTTGATGCTTCTTCATAAATACAATTTTCTCGTGGAGCAAGATGCATTGCAATACCTGTTTTGCAGCTATTCAATTCATTTTGTACTAATTTTGAAGGATGACCAACAATTTGTAAATTCCCATCTAAATAAATAGAATAATCACAATCAAATACTTTAAAAGGAAACATTTTTACAAATCGATTCTTTTTTACAGACGTATCACAATAATCTGGAATCGAAGAATTATCAGCTTTTTTCCAAATGGAATCTTTAGGTAATTCCTGATCTGTAAAAATATAATACTCACAATTCTCATCGATACATAACGGTTCTAAAATTTTATCATATGGTCCATAAATGCTTGTATAAACAATAACTTTACTTGGAAAGCTATTCAGAGAATCTTTATTAAAATCAATTATATGATTATTACGAACATCTTTATTAAAAAAAGCATAAACATCATGGCAAAATTCTTTAAAAATACGAGCAAAACGTAATTTTTTATTAGATTTGCATATTTAGAAAATTTCTTCCCAATAAATAACTCTTTACTTTTATTTACTTTGATTCTTTCACTATTCAAATATAGTAAAGCGTCATAATCTCTATTATCTACCATAATAACAATTCCTTAATTACTAAACTTCTTTTTCGTAAAATATTCAATATCAAACTTATTACATAGAATCAATGATTAATTTATCACTATTTATAAAATTCTTTATACCACTCTGCAAATTTTCTTAGACCAGTTCTTAAATCTGTATTAGGTTTAAAACCAAAATCTCTTTGTAATGGTTCAGTATCAGCATAAGTAACAGGTACATCACCAGGTTGCATAGGAACTAATTCTTTATGACTTTCAAAATCATAATGTTCAGGTAAAACTCCTGCTCTCACCAGTTCTTCACTAAGGATTTGAACAAAATCCAATAAATTTTCTGGGCTGCTATTTCCAATATTGTAAACAGCATATGGCGGTATAGGGAGACCATCTACTCCATTTTTTTTCTCGGGAGCACCCTGCATAACACGAATGACTCCTTCAACGATATCATCAATATATGTGAAATCTCTTTTACAATTCCCATAATTGAAGATTTTAATAGTTTCTCCATTTTTCAATTTATCGGTAAATCCAAAATAGGCCATGTCAGGTCGTCCAGCTGGACCATATACTGTAAAAAATCGTAAACCAGTTGATGGAATATTATATAATTTAGAGTAAGCATGTGCCATGAGTTCGTTTGATTTTTTGGTTGCTGCATAAAGAGAGACAGGATTATCGACTTTATCGTCTACACTATATGGTACTTTTTTATTTGAACCATATACAGATGACGAGGAAGCGTATACTAAATGTTCAACATTATTCCAGCGACATGCTTCAAGAATATTGTAAAATCCAATAACATTAGAAGAAATATAAGTATCTGGATTTTCAATACTATATCTTACCCCAGCTTGAGCTCCTAAATTAACAACAACCGCTGGTTTGTAAGTTTCAAAAATATTATCGATGGTAGTTCTATCGCTTAAATCTCCCTTAATAAAAGCTAGACCTAATTTTTTTAGTTTCTCAAGTCTCCACTCTTTAATTTTTACATCATAATAGTCATTCATATTATCAATACCAACAACTTTACAATGGTATTCTTCTAATAATCGACTAGCAACATTTGAACCGATAAAACCTGCCACACCTGTTACAAAAATTGTCTTGCCGTATAAATCAATTTTTTCCATTATATTAATTCCCTTGAAGCCATAATTTTCTCTATTTTTGTACTATCTCCCCAAATTGCCTTTGAATCATATGGTCGATCTGGAAACATGCCGTATTGTAATTTGATATCATAATGATTCTCCTTGATAAATCTCTCAACTCTATCAGCTAATTTTTCCGGACGTCCTGAACAGATATTAATAATACCTTGCTCACGATTTTGACAAACTGCTGCTGAAACTTGAGAACAAAAATCAGGATAGTCAATAAAATCATATTGATTTTGTCCTAAGGTAAAAGGAAATTCTTTTTTCCCTTCTTCTGCTGCTAAAGTTATTTTTGAAAAAATAGATGAGCCGCATTTAGAATTTCCAACAATATAAAATCCTCGGAGCCATTGATAGACTATATTATTTTGGGTACAAACCATCTTAGTTAAATCTCTTAATGCATTTTTCCCAATCCCGTACGGAGTTGTTGGATGGCAAGGAGTAGTCTCATTAACACTTCCCTCAAAAAAGCCAATTTCATGCATACTTCCCATTACTGAAATGTGTTTGCAACCAGATTCTGCAAATGACTTTATAAATGAATAATGCTTAGGCAAATCATCAATATGCGCATCTGAATAATGTACAAATCCATCTCTCCATGCTAAATGAAGTAAAACATCTGGCTGACCAAAGAAATTATAAGGATCCTCAATTTCAAACAGATTACAGTTTTTTTTTCTGCTCGACTATCAACTCTATCAACATTAAAATCAATAGCAATTACATCATGTCCCCTATCCAAAATTGAACTAACAATACCTTGTCCTAAATAACCATTTGCCCCTGTCACTAAAATGTTCATAGCCTTACCCTACCTTTCAGTAATATTACCGTAAAAACCTTTTTTGGCATCTTGAATGCCAAGTCGCATCATTTTGAAATAATCTTTTTGATCAAAAAACAAAATAACCTTAAGGAATTTATAAAAAGTTATAGAAAAATTATAAAAATTATGGTATTTTTTATGGATATAATATCCTGATCTAAATTGATAATAATATCTTTGCGGTGTATCTCTTCCACATTTAAAAATCGTTTTCCCAAATATTTTTACATTAAAGGTTTCAGCAGGATAATGATTTAATACTGCCTCTGAACATTCTATAATTTTATAACCATTTTTTCTTACTCTTATACAATATTCAACATCAAGTGAGTAAAATAAGTATTTTGATCATAATAATTCAATTTATCTAGTATCTCGGCATTATACAAGCAACCTGACATATCAGGAAAACTCACTTCCTTCGTACCTAATGAAGCACATCTT
>ENA-OQIC01000871-OQIC01000871.1-human-gut-metagenome-genome-assembly--contig:-NODE-871-length-11733-cov-13.849733_pt1 | contig 11733 bp, 17 predicted proteins | sample MGYA00242572_ERZ504736 | MGnify/ENA primary metagenome ERZ504736 (study PRJEB26092, sample SAMD00036201) | human gut metagenome | host: Homo sapiens | study: EMG produced TPA metagenomics assembly of... | reverse complement strand
CCTCCATCGGCAGACGCAGGCAGGACGGGACCCTGTACCACGCGCAGGAGCCGCCCGCGCCTGCTCCCGAAGAAAAAAGCGTCCCTGAAACGGAACCGCCGCCCGCGCAATACACGGCAAAGGAAAAACCGCAGAGGGACACTGTCCGCCGCAAACGGCAGGAGGACGACTATTCCGGGCTGTTCCTCCGCCGCAACGAGATAAAGACGCGCCAGTGCGTCTATATCAGCCGCGATGTCCACAGCAAGATTCTCAAAATCGTGAACGACATCGCCGGGCGTGAAATCTCGGTAGGCGGCTACGTGGACACCGTGCTGCGCCAACATCTGGAACAGCACAAGGAGAAAATAAACGAACTGTACAAGAAACAACGTGAAGACTTGATTTGAATATGGAAAAGAACCAGAAAAACAGAAGTCCGCAGCATGACGGCGGCGGTATGCTTGCCCAAGTGCAGGCGAGTGTGGAAATCCTATCCCCCGTGCCGTTAGGCGGCAAATGCGGTGAAAAGGACTATGAACGGCTGTTCATCCGTGAAGCCGAAGTGAAGGCACGCGAGGGAAAGATGGCGTATGTGCGTCCGGAGTACCACGACCGCATCATGCGCATCACCCGTGTGATCGGGCATGACAAATTGTCGCTGTCCGCCTACATCGACCATGTGCTTACGCACCACTTCAACCAGTGCGAGGAGGCGATAAAGAGCCTTTACGCCCAGAATTACGACGCAGTATTTTAACCCTCAAAAAGAGAACGTGCATGAGTGAAACAATAAGCATGACTGATATTCTGCTGACCGTATCGGTCGGCTGCAACCTGTGGTTCCTGTTCCTGCTCCTTTATGACAGGATCATGGAAACCAGACTTGTCCGCTTCCTAAGAAGCATAGCCGGAGTGTGGCGGTCGTTGGGCGGCACGGCGGCAAAGCCCGAAACGGTAAGGGACACACCGCCCGCAGACACCCCGGACATCATCGGCAAGAGCCGTTTCAGGATGGCATCGCCCCGGACAACCGCTGCCATACCGACGCAAGAAGCCGCCACTTCGGAAAAAGGCATTGAGCTGACGGAGGAAGAGACTACTTTTGACGACGGAAACACGGAAACCGTGTCCCGTCCCGCACAAGTCCCGGAGGATAAACTCGACGAAACCTTCACGAGCCTCACGCCTTCGGAACTGGAGTTCGGGGAGGACGAGCCGGAGGAAGAAACGCCCGACGCGCCGAGGGCATCGGGAAGCAGTTTCGACGAGATAGACGATGCGGTCAGAACCGCCAAGAACCCGGAAGCGACAACGACGGAACGGGAGCGGGCGGCAAAGGTCTTCACCGACATGGAAGGGACGGAGCTGTACGAGAAGCTGATGACCGGCTCGTCTGAAATGAGCATCCGCATCAAGGACTTATCGAAATCCGGCTGAAGAAGAATAAACCGAAAAAGGATTTTGTCGTCCCGGACAGTATTGAGAACTTCGACATCCGCAACTATGTATAACGACTAAAAAAGAATGAGAATGAAAACGTAAGACGGCATCACCCACGCGCACGGCGGTACAAGGTACAGCCAATTCGCAACGGACACACCCAAGTCCGTAGAAACAAACGGGCAACCCACTAAACCAAAGTAAAGTAATCGAGTATCAACCGCCCGACAAAGGACCATCCACCCTTTGGACGGCACAAAACAAGAACAGTTTATGAACAAGAACAACAGACAGAAACTTATCCTCTCTGCGGCACTTCTGGTTGCCGCAACCGCCTCCGCCTTCGCGCAGGGAAACGGCATCGCGGGCATCAACGAAGCCACCTCTATGGTGAGTTCGTACTTCGACCCCGGCACGAAACTCATCTACGCCATCGGCGCGGTAGTCGGGCTTATCGGGGGCGTGAAAGTGTATGGGAAATTCTCGTCCGGCGATCCCGACACATCCAAGACTGCCGCCTCGTGGTTCGGGGCGTGCATCTTCCTGATTGTCGCCGCCACCATCCTGCGCTCATTCTTCCTTTAATAAACAATGTATGGCTGAATACCCGATAAACAAGGGTATCGGCCGTCCGGTAGAGTTCAAGGGTTTGAAGGCTCAGTACCTCTTCATCTTCTGCGGAGGTCTGCTGGCTCTCTTCGTCCTGTTCGTCATCCTCTACATGGTCGGCATCGACCAGTGGGTATGTATCGGCTTCGGCGTGGCATCGTCTTCCATCCTCGTATGGCAGACCTTCGCGCTGACGCCCGGTACGGCGAACACGGACTGATGAAATTAGGGGCAACAAGGAGCCATCCCCGATACCTTATCAACCGGCGGCGGATCACCCGATTATTCAAACGGAAACGAAAGGAAGAAACGACATGAGGAATACATCCAAAATGACAACACTGGAAAACAAGTTCCCGCTATTGGCGGTGGAGCAAGGTTGCATCATCTCCAAAGACGCCGACATCACGGTGGCTTTCGAGGTGGAACTGCCGGAGCTTTATACCGTGACGGGTGCGGAGTACGAGGCTATACACGGCTGCTGGTGCAAGGCGATCAAGGTGCTGCCGGACTTCTCCGTCGTCCACAAGCAGGACTGGTTCATCAAGGAGAAGTACACGCCGGAACTTCACAAGGACGACATGAGTTTTTTGAGCCGCTCTTTCGAGCGGCACTTCAACGAGCGACCGTACCTGAAGCACACGTGCTACCTCTACCTGACCAAGACGACGAAGGAGCGTAACCGGATGCAGAGCAATTTCAGCACGCTGTGCCGGGGGCATATCATCCCGAAGGAACTGGACAAGGAAACAGCCGCGAAGTTCATGGAGCTGCGGAACAGTTCGAGCGCATCATCAACGACAGCGGCTTTGTCAGGCTGCGCCGCCTCTCCACCGACGAGATCGTGGGGACAGACGCAAAGCCGGACTGATAGAGCGTTACTTCTCGCTCATGCCCGAAGCGACGCCACGTTACAGGACATAGACCTCTCGGCACGGGAGATGCGCATCGGCGACAATCGCCTGTGCCTGCACACCCTGTCCGACGCGGAAGACCTTCCCGGCACGGTGGCTACCGACACACGGTATGAGAAACTCTCCACCGACCGCTCGGACTGCCGCCTCTCCTTCGCCTCCCCGGTGGGGCTGCTGCTCTCCTGCAACCACATTTACAACCAGTACGTGATTATCGACAACAGCGAGGAGAACCTTCAAAAATTCGAGAAGTCCGCAAGGAATATGCAGTCGTTATCCCGATACAGCCGGAGCAACAGCATCAACCGCGAGTGGATAGACCGCTACCTGAACGAGGCGCACTCCTACGGGCTGACCTCGGTGCGGGCGCACTTCAACGTCATGGCGTGGAGCGACGACGCGGAAGAGCTGAAGCACATAAAGAACGACGTGGGCAGCCAGCTGGCAAGCATGGAGTGCGTGCCGCGCCACAACACCATCGACTGCCCGACACTTTATTGGGCGGCTATGCCCGGCAACGCGGCGGACTTTCCGGCGGAAGAGAGTTTCCACACCTTCATCGAACAGGCGGTGTGCCTCTTCACGGAGGAAACCAACTACCGCAGCTCGCTCTCGCCCTTCGGCATCAAGATGGTGGACAGGCTCACGGGAAAACCGCTGCACCTCGACATCAGTGACCTGCCGATGAAGCGGGGCATCACCACGAACCGTAACAAGTTCGTATTAGGTCCTTCGGGCAGTGGCAAGTCGTTCTTCATGAACCACCTCGTGCGGCAATACTACGAGCAGGGCGCGCATGTGGTATTGGTGGACACGGGAAACTCCTATCAAGGGCTATGCGAGATGATACGGCGCAAGACGGGCGGCACGGACGGCGTGTATTTTACCTACACGGAGGAGAAGCCCATCAGCTTCAACCCGTTCTATACCGACGACTACGTGTTCGACGTGGAGAAAAAGGACAGCATAAAGACGCTGCTGCTGACGCTCTGGAAGTCGGAGGACGACAAGGTGACGAAAACCGAAAGCGGGGAATTGGGCAGTGCCGTGAGTGCCTACATCGAGCGCATCAGGCTGACCGGAGCATCGTCCCCTCGTTCAACACCTTCTACGAGTACATGCGCGACGACTACCGCAGGGAACTGGCGGAACGCGACATCAAGGTGGAGAAGGAGGACTTCAACATCGACAACATGCTCACCACCATGCGGCAGTATTACCGGGGCGGACGCTACGACTTCCTGCTCAACTCGGCGGAGAACATCGACCTGCTGGGCAAACGGTTCATCGTCTTCGAGATCGATTCCATCAAGGACAACCGCGAACTGTTCCCGGTAGTGACCATCATCATCATGGAAGCCTTCATCAACAAGATGCGGCGTCTGAAAGGTGTGAGAAAGCAGCTTATCGTGGAAGAGGCTTGGAAGGCTCTCTCGTCGGCGAACATGGCTGATTACCTGCGCTATATGTACAAGACGGTGCGCAAATACTTCGGTGAGGCAATCGTGGTGACGCAGGAGGTGGACGACATCATTTCCTCGCCCGTCGTCAAGGAGAGCATCATCAACAACTCGGACTGTAAAATCCTGCTTGACCAGCGCAAGTACATGAACAAGTTCGACCAGATTCAGGCGTTGCTCGGACTGACGGAGAAGGAGAAGTCGCAGATACTCTCCATCAACATGGCGAACAACCCCTCACGGCTCTACAAGGAGGTGTGGATAGGCTTGGGCGGCACGCAGTCGGCGGTCTATGCCACCGAGGTGAGCGCGGAAGAGTATCTGGCGTACACCACCGAGGAAACGGAAAAGGTGGAGGTGTACCGTCTGGCGGAGCAATTGGGCGGCGACATCGAAGCCGCCATCCGACAGCTTGCCGAAAGACGGAGAAACAAGCAGTAAGTAATCAATAATCGGTAAAACAGATTTATCAACGAAAAAAGAAAAGCGTATGAGCATATCAAGAATGAAGATGCTGCAAGTCAGCAAGTGTCTGATCGGATTGGCGGTCATGGTGCTGCAATCCTGCGACGTGGCGGAGAACCGCCGCGACCTGCTGTGCGGGAATTGGGAAAGCGTGGAGGGCAAGCCCGACGTGCTTATCTACAAGGAGGGCGAAGCTACAAGGTGACGGTATTCAAACGGAGCGGCATCCGCCGCAGGCTGAAACCGGAAACCTACCTCTTGCAGGAGGAGAACGGCAACCTGTTCATGAACACCGGCTTCCGCATCGACGTGGCGTATAACGAAGCCACCGACGTGCTGACCTTCTCACCGAACGGGGACTACGTGCGTGTGAAGCCGCAGCCGGAAACTCCGGCAGGAAAATAAGAACCGCTAAAATCCAAAGAAACATGAGAACAAGAATAACATTCGTCATCTGCCTGTGCCTGCTTCTCGCGGGCAGGGCTTCCGCCCAATGGGTCGTGAGCGATCCGGGCAATCTGGCGCAGGGCATCATCAATGCCTCGAAGAACATCATCCACACCTCGAAGACCGCCACGAACATGGTGAATAACTTTCAGGAAACGGTGAAAATCTACGAGCAGGGCAAGAAGTATTACGACGCCCTCAAATCCGTGAACAATCTGGTCAAGGACGCCCGCAAGGTGCAGCAGACCATACTGATGGTAGGCGACATCACGGACATCTACGTGACCAGCTTCCAGAAGATGCTGCGCGACGACAACTTCACGGTGGAGGAACTCGGAGCCATCGCCTTCGGGTACACGAAGCTGCTGGAGGAATCCAATGACGTGCTTACGGAGTTGAAGAACGTGGTGAACATCACCACGCTCTCCATGACGGACAAGGAGCGCATGGACGTGGTGGAACGCTGCCACTCCAAGATGAAGCGTTACCGCAACCTCGTGAGCTACTACACCAACAAGAATATCAGCGTGAGCTACCTGCGTGCGAAGAAGAAAAACGACCTTGACCGCATCATGGGGCTGTACGGGAGCATGAACGAAAGATACTGGTAGCCTATGGAGTTCGACAACCTTCACCAGATTCTCCGCTCGCTCTACGAGCAGATGATGCCGCTGTGCGCCGACATGGCGGGCGTGGCGAAAGGCATCGCCGGGCTGGGCGCGCTCTTCTATGTCGCCTACCGGGTATGGCAGTCGTTGGCGAGAGCCGAACCGATAGACGTCTTCCCGATGCTCCGTCCCTTTGCCGTCGGTCTGTGCATCATGTTCTTCCCTACGGTGGTGCTTGGCACGATAAACAGCGTCCTCTCGCCCGTCGTGCAGGGTACGGCGAAACTGCTCGAAACGCAGACTTTGGACATGAACAAGTACCGGGAGCAGAAGGACAGGCTGGAATACGAGGCGATGGTGCGCAACCCCGAAACCGCCTACCTCGTGTCCAACGAGGAGTTTGACAAGCAACTGGAGGAATTGGGCTGGTCGCCCTCCGACATGGTGACGATGGCGGGGATGTATATCGACCGGGGGATGTACAAGATGAAGAAGGGCATCCGCGACTTCTTCCGCGAGATACTGGAACTGATGTTCCAAGCCGCCGCCCTCGTGATAGACACCATCCGCACCTTCTTCCTCGTGGTGCTGGCGATACTCGGTCCGATAGCCTTCGCCATATCGGTGTGGGACGGCTTCCAAAGCACGCTCACGCAGTGGATATGCCGCTACATTCAGGTCTATCTGTGGCTGCCCGTGTCGGACATATTCAGCACCATACTCGCCAAGATTCAGGTGTTGATGCTCCAGAGCGACATCGAGCGCATGCAGACCGACCCCAACTTCTCGCTGGATTCCAGCGACGGGGTGTATATCGTGTTCATGATAATCGGCATCATCGGCTACTTCACCATTCCGACGGTGGCGGGCTGGATCATCCAAGCCGGGGGCATGGGCGGCTACGGGCGCAACGTGAACCAGATGGCGGGACGCGCCGGAGGCATGGCGGGAAGCGTGGCGGGTGCTACCGCAGGCAACATGGTCGGACGTGCCGGGAAACTGCTGAAATAATCAATGTGGAATTATAAACGGAAAAAGTAAAATGGAATTCAAGTCACTCAAAAACATCGAATCATCGTTCAGGCAGATACGCCTGTTCGGTATCGTCTTCCTCTCGCTGTGCGCAGTGATAACGGTATGGAGCGTGTGGAGTTCCTACCGCTTCGCGGAGCGGCAGCGGGAAAAGATCTATGTGCTGGACAACGGCAAGTCGCTGATGCTGGCACTCTCGCAGGACCTCTCGCAGAACCGTCCGGCGGAAGCGAGGGAGCATGTGCGCCGCTTCCACGAGCTGTTCTTCACGCTCTCGCCCGAAAAGAGCGCGATAGAACACAACGTGAAGCGTGCGTTGCTGCTGGCAGACAAGAGCGTGTACAACTACTATTCGGACTTCGCCGAGAAGGGGTACTACAACCGCATCATCGCCGGTAACATCAACCAAGTGCTGAAGGTGGACAGCGTGGTGTGCGACTTCAACGGCTATCCCTACCGCACCGTGACCTACGCCACGCAGAAAATCATCCGGCAGAGCAACGTCACAGAGCGCAGCCTCGTGACCACGTGCCGCCTCTTGAACTCGTCCCGTTCGGACGACAACCCCAACGGGTTCACCATCGAGGGATTCACCATCATCGAGAACAAAGATTTACAAACCATCAAAAGGTAAACGGACATGAAGAAAATCAAGAAATCACTGTGGAGTGCGTACTGGAAACTCCACGACAAAAAGAAAATGCTGGTGGAACGGCTCAAAGGGTATCTGGACGCTTGCCGCCGAAGACACGCAGGCGCATCGTGCTGGCGATGCTCATCGCATTCGCCGCACTTGCCCTCTACACCTTCGGTAAAGCCGTCTATGACATCGGCAGGAATGACGGCAGCCGGATGGAGATAGACCATGCCGGACAGGTGGAACTGTCCGTGAAGCCGGATAACAATCACAATGTAATACCTTATTTATATGGAACAGACGAAGAATGAACCCAAGAACGAAAACAAGGCGGCTCCCGGCAACGACAAGCCGAAAAAGGAGCGCAAGCCGCTGACCGAAGCCCAACGGCTGAAACGCCAGAAAATGATAGTGCTTCCCGCTATGGTGCTGGTATTCATCGGGGCTATGTGGCTGATATTCGCCCCGTCCTCCGGCAAGGAGCAGGAGCCGGGAACAAGCGGCTACAACATCGAGATGCCCGATGCGGACAAGGAGAACCGCCGGATTATCGGTGACAAGGCGAAAGCCTACGAGCAGGGGGCAATGGAGGAACGGCAGGAGAACCGCAGCCGCGCCATGCAGCAGTTGGGCGACCTGTTCGACCGCGAAACGGTGGAAGCGGATGGGGACAGCGACTTCGACCTTGCCAATCCCGGCGGAACGGAAGAGGCGGTGAAGCCAGCACCGAAGACCATCCAGTCCTCGGCAGCCGCCTACCGTGACCTCAATGCCACGCTCGGCAACTTCTACGAGCAGCCGAAGAACGACAATGCGGAGATGGACGAGCTGCTGGAACGCATCGCCACCCTCGAATCCGAACTGGAAAGCGGAAAAGAGAGAAGCTCCACGATGGACGAGCAGGTGGCACTCATGGAAAAATCCTACGAACTGGCGGCGAAGTACATGGGCGGTCAGAACGGCACGCAGGCGGCAGCGGGACAGACCGCAGAGCCGTCCCCCGTGCAGAAAACCGGAAAGAACACGGCAAAACCCGTCAGGCAAGTGACGCATCAGGTGGTGTCCTCGCTCGGACAGCCCATGAGCAATGCCGAATTTGTCGCTTCCTTCTCGCAGGAACGCAACCGCAGTTTCAACACGGCGGTGGGCGTTACAACCGTACCGGACAGGAACACCATACCGGCATGCGTCTATGGGGCGCAGAGCGTGACGGACGGGCAGGCGGTCAGGTTGCGGCTGTTGGAGCCGATGGCGGTAGCAGACCGGATCATCCCCCGTAATGCGGTGGTGGTCGGCGCAGAAGATTCAGGGTGAACGGCTCGGCATCGAAATCACCTCGCTGGAACACGACGGTACGGTTATCCCGGTGGAGTTGGAGGTCTATGACACGGACGGGCAGCCCGGCATATTCATCCCCAACTCGATGGAGATGAACGCCGTCAGGGAGGTTGCCGCCAACATGGGCGGTTCGCTCGGCAGTAGCATCAACATCTCCACCAATGCCGGGGCGCAGCTCGCCTCCGACTTGGGCAAGGGGCTGATACAAGGCACGAGCCAGTACATTGCCAAGAAGATGCGCACCGTCAAAGTGCATCTGAAAGCCGGGTACAGGGTCATGCTCTATCAGGAGAAGAACTGATGTATAATCATAAGAAATCCAATCAATAACAACAACCCACTAAATTCAAAGTAAAATGAGAAAAGTAATCATGATGTTTGCCCTCGCTATGGGCATCGCAACTGCCAACGCGCAGGAAAACGTAACCGTTGAAACGACCAACGGAAGTGAAGAACTGACCTTGACAAAAGAGGTCTATCCGCAGAAGGAGGCGGACGGCGACCTGTATCACGGTCTGACGAGAAAGCTGGGCTTTGACCGCATGGTTCCCCCGCACGGCTTGGAAGTGACCTACGACAAGACCGTGCATGTCATCTTCCCGGCGGAGGTGCGCTATGTCGATTTAGGCTCGCCCGACCTGATTGCGGGCAAAGCCGACGGAGCGGAGAACGTCATCCGTGTGAAGGCTACCGTGAGGAATTTCCCGAACGAAACCAACATGTCCGTCATCACGGAGGACGGGAGTTTCTACACCTTCAACGTGAAATACGCCGCCGAACCGCTGCTGCTCAACGTGGAGATGTGCGACTTCATCCATGACGGCGAGGCGGTGAACCGTCCGAACAACGCGCAGGAAATCTACCTGAAAGAATTAGGCAGCGAAAGTCCGATGCTGGTGCGCCTTATCATGAAGTCCATCCACAAGCAGAACAAACGTGAGGTGAAGCATATCGGCTGCAAGCGTTTCGGCATCCAGTACCTTCTGAAAGGCATCTACACGCACAACGGGCTTCTGTATTTCCACACGGAAATCAAGAACCAGAGCAACGTGCCTTTCGATGTGGACTACATCACATGGAAAATCGTGGACAAGAAGGTGGCGAAGCGTACCGCCGTGCAGGAGCGTATCATCCTGCCGCTCCGCGCGCAGAACTACGCCACGCTCGTGCCGGGCAAAAAAAGCGAACGCACGGTCTTCACGATGGCGAAGTTCACCATACCCGACGGCAAGTGCCTCGTGGTGGAGCTGAACGAGAAGAACGGCGGCCGTCACCAGTCCTTCGTGATCGAGAACGAGGACTTGGTGCGCGCCAATACCATCAACGAACTTCAAGTGCGCTGACCATGAGAAAGTACATCGCAATAATCATCGCGTCGCTTGCCCTGTTCACGGGGCAGGCGCACGCCCAGCGATGCCTGCCGAAGATGCAGGGCATCGAGGTCAGGGCGAATCTGGCGGACGGCTTCAAACCCGGCGGCAACGACGGCGGGTACAGTTTCGGGGCGGCTCTCTCCACCTACACGAAGAAGGGGAACAAATGGGTGTTCGGAGGTGAGTATCTCCTGAAAAACAACCCGTACAAGGACACCGCCATACCTGTGGCGCAGTTCACGGCGGAAGGCGGCTACTATTTCAAGATACTTTCCGATGCCCGTAAAATCGTGTTCGTCTATGCGGGGGCTTCGGCTCTCGCCGGGTATGAATCGGTGAATTGGGGCGAAAAAGTGCTGCATGACGGTTCGACACTGCACGACCGGGACGCCTTCATCTACGGCGGTGCGCTGACGCTCGATGTAGAGTTTTACGTGGCTGACCGTATCGCCCTGCTCGCCAACCTCCGGGAGCGTTGCCTGTGGGGTGGCGACACGAAGAAGTTCCATACCCAATTCGGGTGGGCATCAAGTTCGTCATCAACTGACACGCGGCATGGAACGGACGGATATAGACACCATGAGGCAAATATCCCTCGCGGACTTTCTCGCGCGGTTGGGGCATGAGCCTGTCCGAAGGAGCGGAAACGAACTTTGGTATCGTGCGCCGTACCGCAGTGAGCGCACGCCCTCTTTCCGTGTGAACGTGGCGAAACGGCTCTGGTACGACTTCGGTTTGGGCAAGGGCGGTGACATCTTCACGCTTGCCGGGGAGTTTGCCCGAAGCGGTGACTTCATGGCGCAGGCAAGATTCATAGCGGAAACCGCCCGTATGCCGTTTGTCGCATCGGAAAAGCCGTTGTACCTGCCGGAACCGTCCGAACCTGCCTTTGAGGGGGTGGAAGCCGTCCCACTGCTCCGCTCACCATTAACAGAGTATCTGGCGGAACGGGGCATCCCTTATGCCGTTGCATCCCGTCACTGCTGCCGCTTGAACTACGGCGTGCGTGGAAAACGGTATTTCGCAATCGGTTTCCAGAACGTGGTTGGCGGCTATGAAATCCGGAGCCGTTATTTCAAGGGTTGCGTGCCGCCGAAGGATGTGTCGCTGGTCAAAATGGAAAGTTCTCCGACTGGCGTGTGCAGTTTATTTGAAGGATTTATGGACTTCCTTTCCGCTGCCACGCTTGGATTGGAAACAGGCGACAGCCTTGTGCTGAACTCCGTCGCCAACGTGGGTAAGGCGGTAAAACACTTAGACGGGTACGGGCGCATCGACTGCTTCCTCGACCGTGACGAAGCCGGGCGGAGGACGCTGGAAGCCCTCAAAGGACACTACGGCGGACGTGTCTGTAACTGTTCCGCACTCTATGACGGTTGCAAGGACTTGAACGAGTATCTGCAACTGACAGCAAAAAAGAAATGAACA
>ENA-OQIC01000868-OQIC01000868.1-human-gut-metagenome-genome-assembly--contig:-NODE-868-length-11758-cov-2.552231_pt1 | contig 11758 bp, 15 predicted proteins | sample MGYA00242572_ERZ504736 | MGnify/ENA primary metagenome ERZ504736 (study PRJEB26092, sample SAMD00036201) | human gut metagenome | host: Homo sapiens | study: EMG produced TPA metagenomics assembly of... | reverse complement strand
CCGTCGTCGCCCACAAAAGTTTTAGCCTCGCTATCAGCCTCACCTTTTAATTTATAGACAACCACAGCATTTGCTTCAAATTCAGTTGTTTCCCATAAAATAGTTCGTTTCGTGCCCATATCCGGCCCCACTAATTGCCTGATATATAGTGGCTTCGTTCCCGACATAGGCATATAGCGTGATAAGCTGCATCAAGCCGTTCCCCCAAAGTGCGCCCGTCATCTCTCCCGATTATCCCTAAAAGCCAGCCTCCAAGAATCACTATGATTCCTATTAAGAAGACGGCTACCACAAATCCCGTACGCTTCATTGCATATTACTCAACTTTCTAGTATTACACGTACCAAAATCACCACACAAACACAAAAAACACTAATATGCTATAGCCGATTCCCATGGCTATAGCTCTATTAATGTATTTTGATTCTCTTGTCAAAAGCATACACTCGCCCATAATTAATCTGCCAAGGCTTATGCAAGCTCTATACATATACCGGTACAAGTATTGTTACTGGCATACGCATCATTGTTTCCCTATACCTAATTTATAAATATGCATACTTAACGCAAAGCAATACATATATTTTTAAAGCGGTTCTCAACTTTCGCTTCACGACTTCTTCAAATAACCTTTTTATATTATATAACATAAATAATATATCGTGCAATATTTATAATCAAATTTTACAATCAAATAATGCTACTTTCCACAATCAATAGTCATTCCTAATCGCTCTAAAATCTTGATTATCAAATAGTGCAACACATTTATACAAAGACAGAAAGCGCCGTTAATAAATGAAAAATTCATTCATTAACGGCGCTTTTTTAAACATCTTAATTAATTCATATTTTCAAAAATTACAATATGTAATCATGTTGGCATCTGCGTATATATACTCACAGGGTGTACATATATACGTACAGAATCATTTCGATTGACTACCTAATCTGTCGTCAATTATTTACGGGCCAAGTATTTACGTACGTCAACAGCTACGGCGATAACGATGATTAAGCTTTAATGATGAGCTGCCAGTATGGCCCATGCCTACGAAAGTGAGGCCATAGTTGATTACCGTAAAGATAAGTACGCCGGCAATGATGCCCGGTACCGTACCAACACCACCGGTAATGGATACACCACCTACAACAGGCTGCGGCGATGGCATCCAATTCGTACATGTTACCATAGTTGTTTGTTGCACCACCGGTACGAGCGGCTTCCAAAATACCGCCTACACCATAAAGGGCGCCGGCAATTACATAAATGGCAATTAAGGTAGCACCTACGTTGATACCGGATACAACAGCTGCCTGAGCGTTGCCACCGATGGCAAACATGTTTTTACCAAGTACTGTTTTGTTATACACAATCCACATAATAAAGGAGATAACTGCAGCAATAATAACGATATAAGGAATCGTCATGAAGCCTAAATCCATAGCTCCGGAACCGAATACGGTAAATTCAGGACGTAAACCGCCGATTGGCTGAGAGTTGTTTGGCTCCATGTCAAAGTACAAGGAACAAACACCATAGGTCATAACCATAGTACCCAAGGTTGCGATGAACGGTACGATACGCAAGTACGCTACGATTAAACCGGACACCAAACCAACGCAAGCGCCTACGGCAATGGCGATAATAATCGGTAAGAAAGTCGGTAAATTTGGCGCCTGTTCAAAGAACGGATGCGGATAACTTGGCAACTGTGATAAAGACGCCGAAACAACCGCGGTTAAACCAACAACACGACCGGCTGACAAGTCACAGCCTGCGGTTATCAGAATCATAGCTGAACCAAGGGCAATAATAACACGCGGTGACGACTGAATTAAAATATCCCGAAAACTGGTCATTGATAAGAAATTAGGCTATAAATTGATATAGCAGCTACCAATACAACGAGTACGATGTAGATAGCATTTTGTGTCATAAACTTGCTAACGCGAGATCCACTCATAAGTCATATCCTCCTATAATAAACCTGCCGTAGCAAGTTCCATGATTTTCTCTTCCGTTGCGTCTTTCGCATCCAGAATCCCTTCCATTTTACCGTTACTCATAACCATGATGCGGTCACTCATGCCGAGCAATTCGGACATTTCCGACGAAATCATGATTACGCTTTTGCCTTGGGTAGCCAAGCGATTGATAATCGTGTAGATTTCATATTTGGCCCCTACGTCGATACCACGAGTCGGTTCATCAAGTAAGAGGATTTCCGGATTCGTATTTAACCAGCGAGAAATCAATACCTTTTGCTGATTCCCGCCCGATAAGGATTGAATGCGGGTCTGCGTATCCGGCGTCTTGATACGCAAGGAGCTTACGCCTTCCTCCGTGTCGATTTCACGCAATCTGTCATTTAAGAGACCTACTTTATTGCGATACTTCGGCATGCAAGCATCGTATTATTATCGACAATATTAAGCATCGGGAAAATACCGGTAGCCCGTCGTTCTTCGGTGAGGAGCGCGATATGATGTTTCTTCGCATCGCGCGGACTACGGATTTAACTTCCTTGCCGTGGATAAAAATTTTACCATCCGCCAAGTGACGAAGTCCGAACAGAGCTTCAATAACCTCGGTTCGCTGCGCCCCTACGAGACCACCGATACCGAGAACCTCACCTTTACGAAGGGAGAAATTTACACCTTTGAAGGAATGGTCACGAATGGATGTCATATTTTCTACGCGCAATACTTCTTCCCCCGGTACATTGGTTTTCTCAGGGAAAAGTTGCGTCATTTCACGGCCAACCATGCGTTTAATAATGAGGTCCGTGGTCAATTCGTCTGACGGCCAAGTGCCTATATAATTACCATCACGCATAATCGTTACTTCGTCGGATATGCGGAGGATTTCTTCCATTTTATGAGATATATAAATAATGGCAACCCCTTTTGCTTTGAGCCCGTTTATGATTTTAAATAAATGCTCTACTTCATCACTGGTCAAAGAAGAAGTTGGTTCGTCCATTACGATAATGCGAGAGTGATGCGACACCGCTTTAGCAATTTCAATACTTTGAAGTTTGGATACGGATAAGTTCCCAGCCAATTCCAACGGGTCAATATCAACATCTATTTCCTTAAAAAGAGCCTCTGTGTCGGCCTTCATTTTTTTATGGTCAACGAGTTTCAACGGACCATAACTTTTAAGCGGAAAACGGCCAAGCCATAAGTTTTCCATAACAGTCTGTTGTAATACAGGATAGAGCTCTTGGTGAATCATAGAAATACCAAGGCCTAATGCGGTACGGGAATCGGTAATGTCTACCTTTTCACCGTCCAGAATAATTTGTCCTTCATCTTGCTTGTAGATGCCGAATAAACATTTCATCAAGGTCGATTTCCCAGCTCCATTTTCGCCCATAAGCGCGTGTACCGAACCTGGACGGAGCCGCAGAGATACATCATTCAATGCTTTAACGCCGGGAAATGACTTTGATATATGTTGCATCTCTAAAATATATTCACTCATGCTTGCCCTCCTACCGGTTCAGTAAGTGAGGGAGGCCTGCAACAAGCCTCCCTACCTACTGCAATGACTACTTATCACCTAAGATTTGATCTGCATTTTCTTTCGTTACGATTTCGTAAGGAACCCAAATATATTGTTTGTCAACAATTTCAAAGCCTGTATTTTCTTTAGTTGGAGCTTCCCCTTTAGCCAATACGAGCATCAAGTTGAATACAGCATCGCCTTGTTTTTCGCATTGTTAAGAACAGTACCTAATAAAGTGCCGTCTTTAAGAGCCTGTACTGCAGGAGCCGTAGCATCCACGCCTACAACCGGCATATATTTACCGTTCTGGAAGTAACCGGCAGCTTTCAATGCTTCGATAGCACCTAAAGCCATGTCGTCATTATTTGCGATAACTGCGTCAATCTTATCACCGTAGCTGGATAAGAAAGCAGCCATTTTTTCTTGACCTTTAACGCGGTCCCACATAGCTGTATCTTGTGCCACTTCTTGTACCTGAATACCTTCTTTTTTGAGGGATTCAATTACATATTTAGAGCGAAGTTCTGCATCCTGATGGCCCGGTTCACCTTTGATAAGTACATAGTGTAATACATTATCGTTGCTCTTATATGCTTCCGGATGTTTCTTGAAGTAATCAGCTAAGATTTTACCCTGCATTTCGCCGCTTTGTTCAGCTTTAGCGCCTACATAGTAAACTTTATCCCATTTAGCCATGTCTTCTTTTAATGGTTCACGGTTAAGGAATACTAAAGGAACATTAGCTGCTTTAGCTTTGTCGATAATCCCGCCGGCTGCCGGACGGTCAACAATGTTAACCCCGATGGCTTTGTATTTCTTGTTAAGGAACAAGTCAACTTTTTCATTTTGTGTAGGCTGCGAGTTCTGGCTGTCTACGATATCAACTTTAGCTTTGCCTTTAGCATCAGCATCGATACGCGCACGTACACCGCTCATAAAGGTATCATCAAACTTGTAAATAGCCACACCTACTTGTGGTAAATCACCACTGCCGGATGTGGAATCACTGCCACAACCTGCCACTACTAAGGTACCTACTGCGAAGGTAGCCAACATTGCTGCTTTCCATGCCTTTTTCACGAGAAATTCCTCCTTTGAGACGAAAATGTAGACTCTATAATTCGCTTTCTTCTAGCGTATCTACCAACTGTTCGTTTAACGCCCATTGAGCCATACTTCACCGGCTCTGCGGCTGCTGACAATATCCACCATGCCCAGCAATGTGTAATAACTACCGTTGCCGGAGTAAACCAAATCGACGGATTGTGCCCGATGTAAATTCTTTTCCAATACGGTACGTAATATCGGATCCATGGTCCCCACCGCATTGCCCATAGCGCTACTTACGACAATGCGCTGCGGGTTAATCATGTTATATAAATTAGCTAAGGTAATGCCTAAGTATTTGCCTACCCGATTCAAGCTTCCAAACAAATTTCATCGCCTTCCACGGCAGCCTCATAAATAGGTTCTACCCGGAATGCATCATTTATAATGGCTCCATTGTCAGTTACTTTGGATAAGCGACCTTTTTTGATTTCCGTCAACACATACTCCCGAATGGCTGTTTCCGATGCCACTTCTTCTAAACGTGTGAAGGAATCCTCTTTTGTTTCATCAATATCGATGACGGAGTAACCGATTTCGCCGGCATAATCATTGTAACCACGATAAAGCGAGCCGTGATAAATCAAAGAGGCGCCGAGACCGTAGCTGAATTTCAAAACCAAGAGGTTTTCAATGCCTTTGCCGCTGCCGTAATAATATTCGCCGGTAGCTAAGCAGCGCACATCATTTTCCACATAAGCCGGTAATTGGAACCGTTCTTCCAAAATGTACTTGAACGGAATATTGGACCATTTACCGTTTGGTGAAAAAATGGAAATTCCTTTTTGCGAATCCACGGGGCCGCGTAAGATGAGGCCGATAGCAGCAATCGTCCAACGCATATCCTCAATGATATCTTCGATACAATGATAAATCGTATTTAATATTTCTTCTGATGAAAGGCCGATAATCGACTGTTGCATCTGATATAAAATAATGCCCCCCGATTGCACTACATAACAAAATACATTATGAGTACGTACGTGAACCATCAGCATCATTTCTTTTTGCTCATTAAATTTCAACAGCATCGACGGCCGCCCCAATGCACTGCGCTCCTGTCGATCTTCATAAATAAGACCTTTTTCAGCCAACGTACTGCAAATATTGGTTACCGTCGGTGGTGTAATGCCCGTATTACGAGCAATAATTGCTTTTGAAACAGAGCCGTTACGACGTATATAATTTAAAATTATTTCGTCATTATTGAGTGCCTGTTTAGTTTGCATCTTGTCCCCTTCCCGAAAGCCTATAAATTATATACGCCATCGCCTATCTCAGCATCATATAAGGTCGGTACAGTGCCAATAGCCTCTTCATAAAGTTTTGGTACAGCTTCTTTAAAAGCCTCTACCTTATCGCTTGCTACCAAAGCAATCGCACAGCCCCCAAAACCGGCGCCTGTCATACGCGATGCCAAACAGCCCGGTTGCTTACGCGCAATCTCTACCATCGTATCCAATTCCAAACCGCTTACTTCATAGTCATAACGTAAGGATTCATGAGAAGCCGTAATAATTTCGGCAATCTTTGCCGTATTGCCTTCACGAAGGGCATCCATGAAGGCCATAACGCGTAGGTTTTCAGTGATCGCATGACGAGCACGGCGACGCAATACATCATCTTCGATGAGATCCAAGTCCTCTAAGGTACCCAGGGATAGGCCCGATAGAGGATGATGTTTTTGGATTTCTGCCAAAGCCGCATCACATTCACCTTTACGCTCGTTAAATTTGGAATCAACTAAGCCGCGTTTTTTATTGGTGTTCATAATGATGAGGTGGTAATCGCCCCAGTTAAGTGGTACATGTTCAAACTCCATAGCCGTACAGTCGAGGAGCACGCCGTGTCCTTCTTTGCCGTGGCTGATGGCGAATTGGTCCATGATACCCACTTTAACGCCTACGAAATTGTATTCAACCTGCTGTGCCATTTCTGCCAACTTCGTGCGGTCAATCGGCGTCTTGCCAAGATGTGTCCACAACATGTAACCCGTTAAATCGAGAATACAAGCAGAGGATGAAAGCCCCGCACCGGCCGGTAAATTACCACTGTAGAATAAATCCATCCCCTGTAAGGTGTAACCATCTTTTTTCAAATATTCAATGATGCCAAGCGGATAGTTGGCCCAATCATGAGCTTCATCGTAAACGAAATCATCATTAATATCTACCACAATTGTGGCTTCCATATTTTCAGAATAAAGACGAACTTTAGAATCGTCCCGCAGGCGCATAGCGCCCCAAATCCCGCAAGTCAGAGCGGCCGGAAACACATGACCGCCATTGTAATCCTGATGTTCACCAATGATGTTCACACGCCCCGGGGCAAAATAGCAATCAATGGGTTCTCCGGTATCGCCGAATTGCTCAATAAATTTAGCTATCAGTTCCTCTTTAGTCATTACTTTCTTCCCTTTCTATAATCTTCGTCACCAGCTTACGCAAAACCGGTGCCGTTTCTTCAACTGCGCTCGTATTGGCTGCGGCCCAAGCGCCCATTTCCGAGGAAGCATAGTATTTAATCTTATTAGCTTCTCTAAATGGCGGATAAAATTCAATATGGAAATGATAATAATCGTTAGCATCATCATATTCCGGCGAGTTAACCGGCCGTTGATGGTAAACCATCATGTACGGGAACGGTGCATTAAATAATTCGTCGAATGCGTGGGTAACCACTTTTAACATACGAGCCAAATCTTCTTTTTCTTTGGCCGTACATTCGGAAAGCATGCTGAAATGACGTTTCGGCACAACGAATACGCCGTACGGATAATCCGTAAAGAACGGAATATACGCTAAGAAACTGTCATTTTCGGCTACAATACGCAAATCCGATTTTTGTTCCGCTTGGTTCATCTGACAGAGCAAGCAACGCTGTGTTTCTTCATAATGGTCCTTACAGTTCTTAAGTTCCGTTTCAATCTTCTGCGGCACGAACGGATATCCGTAAATCTGTCCGTGAGGATGCGGCATCGTTACGCCTACGGCTTCCCCTTTATTTTCAAACGGATAGACATACTTAATCTTCTTATCCGCTGCAAGAGCCGTACAACGATCCGAAATTAATTCCAACAGGTCGATAATATGCCTACGGACAATTCATAGAATTTAACCGAATGACGCGGCGAGTACAAGATAACTTCGCACTTACCATATTCTGCGCTCTTGTAAAACCTGTTTCATCCACAAACGGTGCTTCCGGATGTTGGGTTAGAGCCGGAAAATCATTATCATAGGCATACACGGTAAATTCGGATGGTACCTTTTTCCCTTCTCCCGGGCAAAACGGGCACCAATCTTTTGGCATAGTGGGACGTAATTTACGGTTTGACGCTACCATCGTCCATGTGCCGAGCAATGGATTCCATCTTAGTTCTGACATAATCTCCGCTCCTCACATTTAATAAACTACTTAAGAAAATATATTACAAATATATTTTCGCTCATGATTGCTATTTTTTCAAGTAAAATTTTACAAAAACTCATACCTATTTGACATACATTTTACTAAACTCAAAAAGAGGTCATAAAACCGCATTATTACTGCAGTCTTACAACCTCTTAAGTCTGTTTTTTATAATTTTTTATTCAAATTTTAAGTAAATTAGTTAATTTCTTAATTAAGTATTATCCAAAAACATATATTAAACAATTAAGCAAAGTGCTCATTTAATATAAGTAAAATACGCATGTAATTGGTTATTTCTTAGCCACAGCCGCCATGAGCGCTTTAATATCCGTGCCTTCGGCCACCATGCGCCAAGTTTCCAGTTCATCACTATCAACCAATAAATAGAGGTACGCCCACACGATGCGGTTATAGCGTCTGAAATCAGTAACAACCTTGACCACCTTCGACACAATGCCCACATCTTTGGCACATCTTCAATCGTCTTCAAAAGCTCTACGGTATGACCGTTGGCAATCGCTTTCACGCAAGACGTAATCACTTGACCCAAACGTTCATGCAAAGCCCCTTCTACATCGGCAACGCCGCGTGCTTCAAAAATCTTGCGCAATTTGGAGCGAACCAACATGGCTTCTTCCGAACCGATATGCATGAAGACAATACTCATCCCCTGATCATCCAAACGTTCACCGAAGAGACGATTCATGCCCGCTTCGCTGATGAGGAACGTGCCGTCACTGTTGCGACATTCTCTTTCGTTAAAACGATTGAGGCCGCCCCCTTGACACGCTTTAATAACAGCCGTCAAACCAACTTCCCAAATTTTGGCCGCTTCACTGTCCGTAAATACTTGCTCTACCACCGACTTAGGCGTTTTCACAACCGGCTTTTTATTGGCCAACGCCGCTAACGTAGCAATACTATGCTCTTCAAAATATGGCTTTTCAAATTCATAGCGCGCTTGCGCTACCATCTGTAACAATACATCATCCGGCTTTTCAGCATAACGACCATCGAATGCATCCTTGCCATACCAATTAACTACTACGTCGTCAATCACAACTAATTGCAGTGTATCATGCACAGACAATGTGCCTTTTTCAAGCGCCTTGCTCACTTGAGCCGCCAATGCCAAATACCCTTTTCTCATAGCCTCTGAATCACAACGAAATTCTCGCATAATACACATCCTTCCTGCCGAACAGTGTTAATGTCCGTCGTTTCTTTCTGCTTACTATTCTTCACACTAAATTCATCTTAATTATTTCTATTTTAATCAAAAATTTAGATAATCTACTACATCTTATAATAACAGTAAAAACATTATGCGCTAGTGTTAATATCAAATAAATCATAGGTATTATGCGTTTAGTGAATCTCGTTGTAATGTGAGCATTCCCAGCGGGTATTTCGTGGCACTTTATCCACACAGAATATGCAATTACATAAATTCCTAACCTTTTTCATCTTTAAGCAATGCATTGCCCTTCATTAGTTATATTAATTTTCTTGCTCAATTTTCTTGTTCAAATTTCCCCTTTAAATCAGTCTTTATTTCCTCGCGAACGCGCATCAGTATTTTACCCAAGTTATTCTCCCCTTCGCCATCGACCATACCCCAGAAGTATCGCCCCAATCATTGCCTTCTATCAGCATTCTATCGCGCGTTGCCAACAGTTTAGCCTGCTGCCTTTTCGTTGCTACTTCTTTGTTCGGCATCTGACTTTTGTGTGTTTCAGTCACCATAATTACCTCCCCTTTACCTAAGTCATTAGTTTTAACAGTAAAAAATAGCCTCCTAAACAACTGTCTAAAAAGCTATTATTATCGTATTAAACTTATGCTGCTTTGCCTATAAATGAGTAGTTCAAATGACTTAATGCAAAAATTTTAGCCACCTCAATAAATACGTAAAACCCTTGGCAATATAGGTCAAATCTCTAACTTTCGATGATTGAATTACTAAAAATTTCGATTTTTTTAGTCCACTCCCTTGAACTCTTTGTTTTTATTGTGCTATAATAATGATATAGAAAAAAATCGATATTCAAATTTTATTGATATTCGAAGGGAGATTATATATTATGAAATTACAAAAATTATTAATATTAGGTTTAGCATTAACAACAGTTGCGGGCGTAGCTTCCGCTAAAACTTTACCGGCCGATCAATGGTACTGGGTACATTCCGACGCTGACTACACAACTCGTGTTAACGTTCCTTCCGTTAACTACGATGTAAATACAGATACAGCTGATTTCCAGGCAGCTGCCGTAAACCCTAACACAGGTCTTACCGATGTAGTAAACTACAAATTAGACTTCGCTAACAACACATTATACGCTTACCAGAAAGACGTATACCCTAACAACTCTGAAAACGTTCAGAGCACTTCCAACGCTAACGGTGCAGGCCATGCTATCCAGCCTAACACAGCTGACGCTGCTTTAGAAACTGTAGTAGCTAACCTTGTTAACCGCGACTACCAGTTGAAAAACAAACCGGACATCGCTATTACTCCGGCCGAAGCTCAACAGAAAAAAGTAGAAGACGCTAAAATCGCTGCTACTTGGCAGAACGCACAGGCTCAGAGCAACTTAGAAGCTCAGAAAACCGATATCATCATCGACAAAACTGACACTGAAGCTCAGAAACCTGCATAATAATAAATTAAATAGTAAATAATAAATAATAAGTATTACGTACTAAGGCATTTATTAATTTATATTTCGCCTTGTAACATAACTATTCTCTCTCAGTTGTACTTATTAAGCCGACAAACAATAGCCCAAGCGTAACAGCCGTATGCATTGGTCTATTCATATCAAAGAGGCAGTAACCATCCGAACCGACTCGGAGGTTACTGCCTCTTTTTGTGTTATTCTTCTTCGTATTGCTATGCCCCCTATTCCCTGCGGGACTGAACTTGACATAAAGTATATAATGAAATTAAGTAACACATTTAAGTATGTAAATATATTAAAGGTTAAACAACAACAATGCCTTGCAAGCGCAAGAGATTAATATAGGAGCGTCGGTTTACAAAAGTTAGCATTAACTATTAAACAGTATAATTGTTAGGAGGACTCATCATGAACAGCATTTTCCACAGAACCAGTATCCGCAAATATCAAGATCGCCCGGTTGAACCGGAAAAATCACAGAAATTCTTCATGCCGGTATGCAAGCACCGTCTGCGGTTAACCAACAGCCTTGGGAATTCTATGTGGTAACCAATCGAGAAGTGATTGAAAACTTATCCCGGGTTTCCCAATATTCGCACTGCGTAGCCGATGCCCCGGTTGTTATCGTGCCGGTCTATAAAGTTGATGGAATTCCGGTACCATCAATGGCTCCGCTCGATATGGCTATTGCGCAAGAAAACATTTGGCTTCAAACAGATGCCCTCGGACTCGGCGGTGTATGGATAGGCATCGCACCATTGAAGATCGCATGGAGTACGTACGCAAAGTGTTAAACTTACCGGAAGGCCTACATCCATTCTCACTCTTTCCTTTGGGCTATCCCGCCGAAACAAGAAAACAACAGAACCGATTCTTTGAAGAGCGAATTCATTATGTGAAGTAAATCCTCTAAATTATTTAAGGGGGCTGTAACGAAAATTGAGTTTTTTAACTCACATTTCAGTTACAGCTCCCTTTCAATTAAAACAAGGATATTTCCAAAATCAACAATTCTGAAAATAATCCTTGTTTTTTTGTT
>ENA-OQIC01000867-OQIC01000867.1-human-gut-metagenome-genome-assembly--contig:-NODE-867-length-11762-cov-2.671079_pt1 | contig 11762 bp, 16 predicted proteins | sample MGYA00242572_ERZ504736 | MGnify/ENA primary metagenome ERZ504736 (study PRJEB26092, sample SAMD00036201) | human gut metagenome | host: Homo sapiens | study: EMG produced TPA metagenomics assembly of... | reverse complement strand
AATGGGAAGTGGAAAACAAGTGTGTTGGAAGAGATAGTACAGCATTTTAATTATATTCTTTCAGATCAATTTGATAGTTATGATGAACTGACGGAAAACAGAGATTCTACATAGATAGGATTGAAGAGGCAGAGAAAATATCTGATTTGGAAAAAAGAACAAAATCCATACAAGAAGAAAAAGAATGCTAGAGTGGATAGAAGATAAAATGAAAAATTGGTTGGAAGGAGTTGTTTCAAACTTTACTTCCTATATGGTATTGCGTGAAAAATATCAAAGGGGGGATTTTATTTTTGCATATTATAAAGCTGAAAGAGAATTTCAAGTGGAAGAATACAAAAATATTGAAAAAATAGAATTTCAGGACAAATATATATTTCCGAAAATCCAGGTATAAAATTCACAAAATATCTTGTAGATTTGAAAGCTACCCAAGCTTTTACAAAAGATAAGGAAAAATACGAAAAGATAAATAAATGGTTTCATGCATTCGAGGATATTTTAAAGAAAATTTTTGAAGATAAAAATCTCCAGTTGAATTTCAATGATGAAACGTTTCAGTTTTCTATTTGTGAGACAGATAGAGAACCCTTTGATTTTAATACAATGTCCAGTGGTTATGCAGCAATATTTGAGATTATTAACGATCTGATTATAAGAATGGAGGCAAAGTCAGGACTGCGAACAGAATTTAATATGGAAGGTGTCGTTTTAGTAGATGAAATTGAAACCCATTTGCATTTAGAATTACAGAAAATGATACTTCCTATTCTAACAACTCTTTTTCCTAATATTCAATTTATTATTACAACACACTCTCCATTTATTTTAAGTTCCTTAGATAATGCGGTTATTTATGATTTACAGAACAGAACTCTTGTAGAAAATGGTTTGGAAAAATTACCCTATGAGGGAATTGTAGAAGGATATTTTAAGGCTGATACATTATCAGCAGAGTTAAGAGGAAAATTTGAAAGATATAAAGATTTAGTTTCTAAGGAAAAGTTATCAGATGAAGAATATGAAGAAATAGATAAACTGGAATTTTATTTAGATGAAATTCCAGATTATCTTGCAAAAGAATTGACATCAGAATATAGCCGATTGAAATTAGAATTTTCAAATAGGGGGTAAGGATAGTGATTAAGATAGACAGAAATCCTGTTCCGCCTCTATCACTGGCTGTTGAAGAACAAAAGGCGAAAGGGGTTTATAATAAGCCAGATGTCATACAGAGGTTAAAGGAAGATTCACATGATAAGTGCTATATTTGTGAATTGGGAGGATTATCTGATCCGGAAGTAGAACATTTAAAGCCTCATCATGGACGGACGATACCAGAGAGAATTTTTGATTGGAATAATTTATTTTATGTGTGTCCTCATTGTAACAATATTAAAAAAGAATCAAAATATGACGATAAAATCATAGATTGTTGTAAAGAAGATCCAGAAAAGATGTTAGAACAGTTCTATGAAGAGGGACATGTAAATGTACATAATATTGTGGATGAAGAGCGTGCATTTATGACTGCAGACCTTATACAGGAATGTTTTGAAAAACGCAATACAGGGATTCGGGAAGCAGCTTGTCAACACAGGATCGATCGCTTGGCAGATGAGATGAATATTTTATATAAAACATTGGAAAAATATAAGAAAAATCCAGAATTATTGCGTTATAAAAGAAGTTTAAGATCTACATTGAGTAGAAATAGTATATTTGCGGCATTTAAAAGAAATTATGTGAGAAAGCATATTTTAGATTATCCGGATTTAGAGGAATTCTTAATGTAATTTGAGGTGTGGTGAGGAGTAACAAGAAGTCCTGTGTTTGCAACGTGTTTGCAACACCACATTCCAAGAATCCAGTAAAATCAAGTGTTCCCAGTTACCCAAACGTTAATTTCAGTTCAGCAAGAGATAATCTTCTTTGGGACAGACAATTTCAAACAGTATTTACGAACCTCTCAGGATTTCGGTCTTGGGAGGTTTTTTGCATGTATTTTAGACGAAGATAATGGTATAATCTATTAATGAGATATATGAATTTGTGTCCCCGCTGGTGACACAAATTTATGAAAGGAGAGGGTGAGATGGCACATGATATACTTCTGTCAGGAAAGTTAATAGAAATCATAGAAACATCAAGAAATAATGCTTTGAGAAAAGTGAATGAAGAACTTATTCGTATGTATTGGTTAGTAGGAGAATATTTAAGTATTGAGTCTATGAAAGCCACTTTTGGAGATAAATATATAGATATGATTTCTAAAGAAATACAAGAAATGTTTCCGGGAATTAGAGGGTTTAATCGGCGAGGTCTTTATAGGATGAAACAGTTTTATGAACTTTATAGGGATAACGCAATTGTGTCACCACTGTTGACACAATTAAGTTGGTCAAACCATCTATTGATTATGTCAGGATGCAAATCGGACGTAGAGCGAGAATTTTATATGAGGTTATGTATTAAAGAGAACTATTCAAAAAGGGAACTAGAACGTCAGATTAATAGTGGTTATTATGAGCGCTATATGCTCTCTAAAGAAAAACTTTTGCCGGAACCAATAAAAGGATTAAAAGAAAATCCATTTTTGGACTCGTACATTATTGAGTTTCTTGATTTGCCAAAGAATTTCAAAGAGTCGGATTTAAGAAAAGGTCTTATTCAAAATATGAAAGAATTTATTTTGGAAGTGGGTAAGGACTTTACATTTATTGATGAGGAATATCGAGTACAAGTAGGTGGAGAAGATTTTCGAATTGATTTATTATTTTTCCATAGAGGTTTGCAATGTTTGGTGGCTTTCGAGTTGAAGATTGGAAAATTTAAACCCGAATATGTTTCTAAAATGGATTTCTATTTGGAAGCATTAGATCGTCAAAAGAAAAAAGACAATGAAAACCCCAGTGTTGGAATGATTTTGTGTGCGTCCAAGGATGACGAAGTTGTAGAGTATGCTATGAGTAGAACCATGTCTCCAATGCTGGTTGCTGAATATAAGCTGCAATTACCGGACAAAACAGTATTGCAGAAAAAGTTACAGGAATTAATCAATATGCCTTTGTTAGCGGAATAAGTAAAATTTCAAACAGTATTTTACAACTCCTCAGAACTTCGGTTTTGGGGAGTTTTTCTATTACATGAAAAAATATAAATATCATGAAAATTAAAAAATCTGGAAAAATTTTTTATTATCTGCTATACTGTAACATAAGAAAGAATTTTTAAAGCAGATTTTGCAGAAAGGAGCAAGCTATGAGCTGGAAAACAATGACTATTCACCTCATGAAAGGTGCCTATATTGCTGTTTACAGGGATAGTGCGCTCTTTTTTAGGCAAAATCGTTTTTTATGATTGCGACAACTATAAAAAGCCACTATCTCCTAATCAAGTAATTTATTTGAAAAGGAGATTTTTTTATGCGTAAATTTAATATAAGACAGCAGATAGGTAAGTTATATTTACTAACTTCTGTGGGGTATTTTCAAATTGCAGGAGCATCATGGGTTGCATTGTTGGCGATGAGAGGATTTTCCCTTTTAGAAATTGGGATGTTGGAAAGTATTTTTCATATTGTAAGCTGTATATTTGAAATTCCGTCAGGCGTTGCGGCAGATGTTTTCGGTCGAAAAAAGACCATGGTTATGAGTCAGCTTGCTTCTTTATTATCCGGTGTCATGATGGTTTGGTCAGAGGGATTTTGGGCAACGGCATTTGCCATAGGATTTAGCGCTTTAAGCTATAATTTGGCTTCCGGTACGAGAGAGGCATTGGCTTATGACAGTTTAAAACTGGTAGGAAAAGAAAACGAGTATAATACGTTTGCAGCAACAGATATGATGCTTACAGAATTGCCAATTCTACGTCCACACTCTGTGCAGGGCTTGCATTATTTCTCGGCTTTCGAAAAGCTTATACGGCGGATATTCTTTTTACTTTGATAGCATTATTTATTGCATGCAGTTTAAAAGAGGTCGAGATAGGAACGAAAACAGATGAAAAAAAGGTATCTGACAGAGTGGTGAATACAGTCAGAGAAAGCTGGCATTTTCTACTTCTTAATAAAAAGATGAGAAGGATTATGGTAATCAATGCAATTATAGGAGCTGTTTCCACGTTGGTATTGTTCTTTTTACAGGCAAAGCTGCCCCTTGCAGGATTAAATCAGGTGATGCTGGGACCGGTCCTTTTTGCCATGGGGCTGGGAGCTGCTTTAGGTTCAAGAGCAACATCACTTTTTCCATCAGTTTCTTATAAAAAGGTTGTGCTCATCAGTAGTTTGATTGTGATAGTTTCTTTTCTCTTGGCATTTACAAAAAGTCCTGCTTTCATGACTTGCGGAGGTTTTGTAGGAGCATTTGCTGATGATTTTCTGGAAGTCAGGACAGACGTGCTTATCAACGAAATGATTTCTTCTGAGCAGCGTGCAACCTTAATTTCGGTAAATTCGTTTATTTTTTCTATTGTTATGATTGTTTTATCTACATGGATGGGGTGGATTATGGCATGATTTTATGGTAGGATAGATACATATACATGAAGAAAAAGGAGAACAGCAAAGATGAAAATTGCAGTAACTTATGATAACGGAAACATATTTCAGCATTTTGGAAAGACAGAATTTTTTAAAGTATATGAAGTAGAGAACAATCAAGTGATTTCAAGTGAAGTAATCAGCTCTAATGGCGCAGGACATGGTGCTTTGGCAGAGCTTCTGGGCAATCAGTCCGTAGATTTGTTGATTTGCGGCGGTATTGGCGGCGGTGCTCAGACAGCGCTGGCAGAAGCAGGAATTGAAGTGTGTTCAGGTGTGCAGGGAGATGTAGATCAGGCTGTAGAAGCTTACTTAGAAGGTGAATTAGTATCTGCCGGTGTAAACTGTGACCATCATCATGAGGAAGGGCATAGCTGCGGCAGTCATGAAGACGGACATTCCTGTGGTGGAAGCTGCGGTGGTTCTTGTGGAGGACATGTGCATTTGACAGGACGCAATGTGGGTAAGACTTGCCGTACACATTACAGAGGAACATTTAATGATGGAACACAGTTTGACTCCTCTTATGACCGTGGGGAACCATTGGAATTTATTTGCGGAGTAGGTCAGATGATTAAAGGATTTGACGCAGCTGTCGCAGATATGGAAGTGGGACAGAGTGTTGATGTTCATTTAATGCCTGAAGAAGCTTATGGTATGCCGGATTCGGATGCTGTTTTTACTCTTGAGATTGCACAGCTTCCGGGCTCTGAAGATTTGGAAGCAGGTCAGAGAGTTTACCTGACAAATCAGTTAGGACAGCCATTTCCGGTGAGTGTTGTAGAAAAACAGAGACTACCATTACTTTTGATGCAAATCATGAAATGGCAGGAAAGGAATTGAATTTCCATATTGAACTGGTTGAAGTAAAATAAGATATAAAAAATGGAGTTGTCATTTAAACATTATCCAGAAATATATAAATATTCAGGATATGATTTAACACGACAACTCCTTTTTAATTTTACCTAATGTTTATACCGGAATGTTTTTCTTTCTTAATTTCCGAATATAGCTTACCAGCAGAACGACACAAATAAAATCTATGATTACAACGGCGATAATCGATTGCATACCGTAGTAAATTCCTGCTGTTTCTGCGATTTTACCGATAATGGAAGGCATGATAATTGCCCCTAAGCTTGCGATGGTTAAGATAAAGCTCCATGCAAGGGTATACTTCTGAATAATACTTCCTGCAAAGGAAACAGTTGTAGGATAAAGTCCTGCCATGCTGAAACCAAAGCCCATAATACCTATGAGAATAAACGGTGTCGTAGAGCTGAACAATAATAAAAGGAAGAATGCTACCAGACCAAATCCCATACAAAGAAGCAGCCATTCTTTCTGCACTTTTGTAGAAAGCCATGCAGTTAAAAGTCTTCCTGCTAAAATCATAATCCATAAAACACTGGCGGTAGCCTGTGAAAGTGACTGCGGAAGCAATCCGGTGTCTTTAAAATAGGTAATCATCCAGCCGATAACACCCTGTTCTGCACATAAGTAAAAAACATTGTCAAAGTACAGAGATAAAACAGAGGTTCCTTAAAAAATGCAAAGCCGGAAGCAGTTTGTTTCTTTGTTCCTGTTGTGAAACCTTCAGAATTGGGGATAATAAAGTACATAATCCAGCTTAAAATCCCCATAATTAACATAAAATAGCAGGCATAAATCCAGTTGTCAGGATTATTTTTTGTAAGAGCAATGAGAAGCAGCGGAAAAGTAAATGCACCAATAGCAAACATTGCATGAAGCCCATTTAAAAGAGAAGCTTTTCCCGGAGCTAATTCGTTGATGGATTGGTTACAAAAATTGCTGGTAGCTCCTCGTGCCATACCTGTTAAGAAAAAGGAGAGCGCCAGCATGTAATTATTATCAGAAAAGATAATAATGAAAAAGGAAAGAGCAAAGAAAGCATTAAAAAGCAGAATACTTTTTTTCCTTCCCAGAAAAGCCGGTAATGTACCGGAGGCAAAGCTGGAAATCAGATTTCCCACAGAGTGAAGACTGACAATCATACCGCAAAAGGCGTATTCCAGTCCTCTGGCATCTCTGATATAAGGCAGGAGAGAGCGATAGATAATGCAAGCATGCCGTTGATAATAAAAACGCCATAGCTGCACAAAAGCTGTTTGTTTTGAGTTTTACTACTAAACAATGGTTAAAATTCCTTTCTTTAAAATACAAAATCCCATATAGTCTAAAGCAGGAACAGGAGTTTGTAAAGGGGTGTATACCATTTTGTTCATAAATTTTTTATAATTACATTGCACTCGTCTGTTGACTTGGCTAATAATTAGTGTTATAGTAGCACTAGAACAAAAGAAAATAGTACAAATGGAGGGATTTTTTATGAATATCAGTAAATTTACGCAGAAATCACTTCAGGCTGTTCAGGATTTAGAAAAAACTGCTTATGAATTTGGCAATCAGGAAGTCGAACAGGAGCATTTGTTATACAATTTATTAAAGCAGGAGGACAGTCTGATTTTAAAGCTGATTGAGAAAATGGAAATTCAAAAAGAACATTTTCTTAATCGAGTAGAGCAGGCTTTGAATGCAAGAACAAAGGTATCAGGAGGGCAGCCTTATATCGGACAATACTTAAATAAGGCATTAGTAACTGCTGAGGATGAGGCAAAAACCATGGGAGACGAATATGTTTCCGTAGAGCATTTATTTTTGGCATTGCTGAATAATCCAAGCCCTTCTATGAAGAAAATTTGGAATGAGTACGGGATTACCAGAGAACGTTTTTTACAGGCTCTCAGCACAGTAAGAGGAAATCAGAGAGTGACAACGGATAATCCGGAAGTAACCTATGACACCTTGAATAAATACGGACAGGATTTAGTAGAAAAGGCAAGAGAGCAGAAACTGGACCCTGTAATCGGAAGAGACGCGGAAATTCGTAATGTTATCCGTATTCTTTCCAGAAAAACCAAGAACAATCCTGTGTTAATCGGTGAACCGGGTGTCGGTAAAACAGCAGCGGTAGAAGGACTGGCACAGCGTATTGTCCAAGGTGATGTACCGGAAGGATTGAAAGATAAAAAAATATTTGCGTTGGATATGGGTGCGCTGGTCGCAGGTGCAAAATATCGTGGTGAATTTGAGGAAAGATTAAAGGCTGTTTTGGAAGAAGTACGAAAAAGTGAAGGGCAGATTATTCTCTTTATTGATGAGCTTCATTTGATTGTGGGTGCAGGAAAAACAGACGGAGCCATGGATGCCGGTAATATGTTAAAGCCAATGCTGGCAAGAGGTGAGCTGCATTGTATCGGTGCAACTACTCTTGATGAGTATCGTCAGTATATTGAAAAAGATGCTGCATTGGAAAGAAGATTTCAGCCTGTAACCGTAGACGAACCGACTGTGGAAGATACGATTTCTATTCTGCGAGGCTTGAAAGAACGCTATGAGGTCTTCCATGGAGTAAAGATTACAGACAGCGCTTTGGTTGCGGCAGCTACACTTTCTGACAGATATATCAGCGACCGTTTTCTTCCGGATAAGGCCATTGACTTAGTTGATGAAGCCTGTGCATTGATTAAAACAGAGCTGGACTCCATGCCTACGGAATTGGATGAAATGCGAAGAAAAATCATGCAGATGGAGATTGAAGAAGCTGCGTTAAAGAAAGAAAATGACAGATTAAGTCAGGACAGATTAGTAGCTTTGCAGAAGGAAATGGCTGAGCTAAGAGACAGTTTTAATGCGCAGAAGGCCCAGTGGGATAATGAAAAATCTACCGTAGAACGCCTTCAGAAGCTTCGTGAGCAGATTGAAGATATGAATAACAGAATTCAAAAAGCACAGAGAAATTATGATTTAGACGAAGCTGCAAAGCTTCAGTACGGAGAACTTCCGAAGCTTCAGAAACAGTTGCAGGCAGAGGAAGAAAAGGTGAAAAATCAGGATTTATCTCTGGTTCATGAAAGCGTTACAGATGAAGAAATCGCCAGAATTATTTCCCGTTGGACGGGTATTCCGGTAGCAAAGCTGACAGAGGGAGAAAGAACAAAAATCCTGCATCTGGAGGAAGAGCTTCATAAACGTGTCATTGGTCAGGACGAAGGTGTAACAAAGGTTACCGATGCCATTATCCGTTCCAAAGCAGGTATTAAAGATCCTACAAAACCTATTGGTTCTTTCCTGTTTTTAGGCCCTACCGGCGTAGGTAAGACAGAGCTTGCCAAGACTCTGGCGGCTACACTTTTCGATGATGAGCAGAATATGGTTCGTATTGATATGAGTGAATACATGGAGAAATATTCGGTATCCAGACTCATCGGAGCGCCTCCGGGATATGTAGGATATGAAGAAGGCGGACAGCTTACAGAAGCAGTACGAAGAAAACCATATTCCGTAGTCCTTTTTGATGAAATTGAGAAGGCACATCCTGATGTATTTAATGTGCTTTTGCAAGTGCTGGATGATGGACGTATTACTGACTCCAAGGCAGAACCGTAGACTTTAAAAACACAATTTTAATTATGACCTCCAATATTGGTTCCCCGTATCTTTTGGAAGGAATTGAGGAAAACGGTGAGATAAAACAGGAAGCCAGAGAGGCGGTGGAGCGTGATTTAAGAGCGCATTTCAGACCGGAATTTTTGAACCGTCTGGATGAAATGATTATGTTTAAACCACTGACAAAAGACAATATCGGAGGTATTGTAGAGCTCCTTTTGGCAGACTTAAATAAGCGATTAAAAGACCAAGAGTTATCCATAGAATTGACAAAAGCTGCAAAAGATTATATTATTGAGGGCGGATATGATCCTGTCTATGGCGCTCGTCCTTTAAAGAGATATGTACAAAAATATGTGGAGACTTTGACTGCAAAGTTAATTCTTGCAGGAAATATCAGCGCAGGCAGCAGGATTGTCATTGATGTGGAAAACGATGAATTAGTTGCCCATGAGAAGTATATGGAGTAAAGGAGAAATGCAATGATACCGAAAGATCCTGTAATGCTTTTAAGCTATATAAACACACAGCTTCGAGATTTTTATTCTTCCTTTGAAGGTTTATGTGAAGACAAAGGCTTGAATGCAGAAGAAATTCAGATGAAGCTGTCAGGCATTGACTATGTTTACGATTTAGACAGAAATCAATTTGTTTAAAAGCTTTATTTGGGGTTGACAAAGCAGTATAAGAAGAAGTATGATGAGAAAAATCGGTAGGTGAGGTTACCACAGGGATTTGGGAGACCTAAGATGCTGCCGCAGATTTGTGGAGACACAATGCGCTGGTTAGCAGGCTATGTCGTGGAAGGCATAACCTAATGCAATTTATATGCCCTGTGATACTAAAGCTTGTACGTGGCACTCAGAAATAGAAGCGAGACCTTCCGGAATTTTACCGGAAGGTTTTTCTTACATAGGGAATTGCGTCCTATGTAAGAAAAAATGCTTTGTAATCAATAGAAAGAGAGGTGAGAGCAATGGAAGCAGATGCCGGTTATTGTATCAATAAAATAGCGAAAAAAATAAATACAGAAAGAAGGTATTGCAATGAACAGACAAATTTTTACGGACTTGTTAGAGATGAAAGAGTTCAAAGCAGTGAAAAGTATTCTGGAAGATATGGATACTGCAACCATTGCCGAACTTCTTGGAGAATTGAAGGAGAAAGAGAGAAGAGAAGCTTTTGGCTTATTGAAACACCTAAGAAAGAAAAGGTATTTGCTCAGTTAGATGACGATATGCAAAGCTGTTTGGCGAAGACATTTACGGAGAAAGATGGGCAGAATACAAGGGAAGTGCAAGAAAAACAGTATTTTGATACGTCTGTACTTATTCATGCAAAGAACCGTATTGGCTGGCTGCTGTTTTTGATGCTTTCCGCAACCATTACTCAGACGATTATTGCTCATTATGAGTCAGCTTTTGCAGCAGTGCCCCTTTTAGTTTCCTTTATTCCCATGCTTACGGATACAGGAGGAAATTGTGGTTCTCAGAGTTCTACTTTGATTATTCGGGGAATTGCTCTTGATGAAATTGGTTTTCGTGATATTTTCAAGGTAATGTTTAAAGAAGTAAGAGTTGCACTGCTGGTAAGCTTGGGATTGGCTGCCGTTAATGGCATATATATTCTATTGCGTTATCATAATGGAATGTTGGCTGTCTTAATCGCAATTTCTCTGACAGCTACGATTTTCATGGCAAAGCTTATTGGATGTGTTCTTCCTTTGTTTGCGGGAAAGCTTCATTTAGACCCCGCAATTATGGCAGCACCTTTAATTACTACCATTGTAGATGCCGGCTCTATTATGATATACTTTACCATAGCAACAAAATTATTGGGTGTAGTTTGAGGTAGATTATGAAGAAAATTATAGTAATAGAAGATGATAAAGTTTTGCGTGAGGCACTTACAGCTCTGCTTAGAGAAAACGGATATGAGGTATGTCAGATTGTAAGATTTGAGAAGACGGAACAGCAGATTGCAGAGGAAAAAGCAGATTTAGTTCTCTTGGACATTATTTTGCCCGGCACAAACGGGCAGGAAATTTTAAGAAATCTGAGGAGGATTTCGGATGTTCCGGTGATTATGCTTACCAGTAAAACAGGGGAAACGGATGAAATTCTGGCTATGAGCTATGGGCAGATGATTATATTACAAAGCCCTATAATCCGGCGCTTTTGTTGCTGAAAATAGAAGCACTTTTTCGTAGATTAAAACCACAGGAAAAGCAGGAAGAGTTAGAATACAGAGGCGTGTTTTTAAATCCTTTAAAGAGCACCTTGCGCTATCAGGACAGGGAAATCGTACTGTCTAAAAATGAGATTTCTATTTTTCATTATCTGTTAAAAAACAGGGGCAAAATTGTATCAAGAGACGAGCTTATGGATTATTTATGGGACTGCAATGACTTTGTAGATGATAATACGCTGACGGTAAATATCAACCGACTGAGAAAAAAGTTGGAGGAAGTAGAGCTTACAGATGTAATTGAGACAAGAAGAAGGCAGGGATATATCTTAGTATGAGTATAAAAGAATATCTAAAAGACCATGGGGTTTGTATTCTGATTTTTCTGATATGTATGGGAATTACAGAGGGTATTTTTCTGCTTTTTAATTTAAGTATGACGTTACAAATTTTTGTTCTTACAGTTTTGTTTTTGGGATTTCTTGCAGCAGGAATTTATGGTTATAACAGGAAAAAGGGATTTATAGAGAACTGGAGCAGAAGCTTCAACAGCTAGAAGAAA
>ENA-OQIC01000863-OQIC01000863.1-human-gut-metagenome-genome-assembly--contig:-NODE-863-length-11784-cov-1.170112_pt1 | contig 11784 bp, 18 predicted proteins | sample MGYA00242572_ERZ504736 | MGnify/ENA primary metagenome ERZ504736 (study PRJEB26092, sample SAMD00036201) | human gut metagenome | host: Homo sapiens | study: EMG produced TPA metagenomics assembly of... | reverse complement strand
CTGCTGGTCCACAATCTTTTTGATGCCCACAGGGTTAGCCTGCTTAATCACGGAACGCATCTTAGTTCCGAAAATATGCCGCTCCACCGCACGTACAAGGAGTTCATCCAGCCCCGGAACAGGCTTCATCAGCCGGACTCCGTCCGCTTCCTCTGCCAGACCCTTATCCACCTTCAGGATAGGATGATACCCTTCTCCTCCCACAGGTAATCCGCAGTCAGCTTATCCCCAATCTTCCGCTCCATGGTATTCTCAAAAAGGATGGCTGCCAGGATATGGTCTGAGGTAAAGGAGGGACTGGTTATAATCCTGGTGCGCATCTCATGGACCAGATTAAACATCTCCTCGTCATTGCTGTACTGGTCCTCTCCGATTCCGTAATTCTTGAGCGCCTTTGGCGTACTGCCGCCGCTCTGGTCTAACGCCGCGATAAACCCTTTTTTCCCGCTCATGATTTTTAACTGTTCCTGGTTCATATAACTACCTCTCTTTCTTGATGGAATATATGGTAAAGACCGGAAGCATCTAAGGAAACAGAACACCTCCATACTATAAGTTCTGCTGAAACCGGACGCGGGGACAGATATCAAAGACTTGAAACATGTTTTATAACTTACCTTTATTATAGTAAAATCTGTTCCCCATTGTCAATAGAGGGTTCTGAGGATTTACAAATTGTGGGGCCAAAATAGGACAGAGAACCAAATAGCCGGGGACCAAATGGCCGGAAACCATCCAAAAGCAAAAGGCCGGAATCCTGTATAGAAACAAGATTCCGGCTCTGAACATTCTTCCTAAATCTTCAGCAGGCTGCAAGCCAGCTGAAATATATAATCAGGCTCACCGCATCCACAATGGTGGTAATAAGCGGGGCAGCATGATGGCCGGGTCCAGATGGAGAACCTGAGCCGCAATGGGCAGGACACAGCCAATGGTTTTGGCCAGCATGACGGTGGCTAAAAGGCTCAGTACCACTGTAAGGCAGAGCATTTCCTGTCCTGGAAAACGGATTACCAGCTGTATATAATTGACCAGTCCCAGCAGGACGCCCACAATGACTCCCACCCGCAGTTCCTTCCAGAGTACCCGCAGGATATCCCCGGCTTCAATCTCTCCCACTGCCATGCCGCGGATAATCATGGTGCTGCTCTGGCTGCCCGCGTTGCCGCCAGTATCTGTCAGCATGGGAATGAAGGTCACCAGCAGCGGTATCACCGCAAAGGCGGCCTCGTACTTTGCCAGGATGCTGCCTGTAATCATACTGCTGATCATGAGAATCAGAAGCCAGGCCAGACGGTTCTTTGCCAGGCAAACACGCCTGTCTTAAGATAAGGCTTCTCGCTGGGGAGCATGGCTGCCATCTTCTCAAAGTCCTCTGTGGCCTCCTGCTCCATAACATCCACCACGTCGTCCACGGTAACGATGCCCACCAGACGGTTCTCATGATCCACCACCGGAAGGCTCAGGAGGTCGTACTTACGGAAGCTCTCCGCCACCTCCTCCTGGTCGTCTGTGGTCACGGCCTTGATCACATGTGAATCCATGATGTTGCCGATGACTTCCTCATAGGGATGCATCAGCAGATCCTTGACCGTCACCACACCCTCCAGGGCCCTCTTTGCGTCCATGACATAACAGGTGTAAATCGTCTCCTTATCCACGCCGTGCCTGCGGATATAGGCAAATGCCTCCTCCACGGTCATGCGCTTCTTAAGGCCCACATACTCTGCCGTCATAATGCTTCTGGCGCTGCCCTCCGGGTACTTTAAAAACTGGTTAATCAGCTTCCTGGTGTCCGGCGTGGAGTTCTTAAGCACACGCTTGACCACATTGGCCGGCAGTTCTTCCAGCATATCCACGGCATCGTCCACAAACAGGTCGTTTACAATGGCGCTGAGCTCATAATCCGTGATGCTGTTGATGATATGCTCCTGCTTCTCCACAGGCAGGCACGCAAACACATCGCTTGCCAGCTCCTTTGGAAGCATGCGGTAGACCACTACGGTCTTCTCGGAATCCAGTTCCTCAATGAACGCGGCAATATCCACCTCGTTCATCTCAATCAGCTTTTCCTTCAGTAACCTGAGCTGCATTGTGTCTAACAGCTCCATCAGCTCTTTTAAATCAAAATTCTCCTGCATCTTATTCCTTCCATGAATGGTGACATCATGAAAGCAGCACGCAAAATGCCGCAGTCCTGCCCTGGATGGCCGGACCGCAACAACAAAACAGCCATAATTACAGACTCCTCCTGTAATAATGGCTATCATCATAAACGCATATGAATCCTATAATTAACGGCAGTGAAAGCAAAGCGGGATCAAAGCCGCCGACGCAGCTCCCACTACCAAACGCTTATGATAATTGTCTGCTTCCAACTTATGACTTCGACCTTCCACTCCGGTTCACTTCCTTTCATTTTAAAATTTAATCCTTATCTAGCATACCAGCACCCAGTCATAAAATCAACCCCTAATTTCCTGATTTCCTTTTCACGCGGGAGAGCATTTCCCCATATCATAGATTATATTCCATAAATACAGGAGTGACTTATTATGATAGAAGCCGCAGTAGTGCTGACTCCTCTCCACTACGCTTATCTCATAGGCGTCATTGTTATCCTGGCAGTGATGGTCCTCAAAAAGGATACGCCTGCCGTCTGCATCGCCTTCCTGTTTATCCTGGGCCTCATCGGCCTTAAATCTGTTACCGGCGGCATCATAACCGTATTTTCCGCTGTTCTCTACGCAGGCAGGGAATTCATGGAGGTGCTGGCAACCATTGCCCTGGTCACCTCCCTTTCCAAATGCCTGAAGGACCTGGGAAGCGACTATCTGATGATGGTTCCCATGGCCGGCATTATGAAAACCCCTTCCCTGACCTGGTGGATTCTTGGACTCACCATGTTTCTGTTTCCCTGTTCCTGTGGCCCAGCCCCTCGGTCGCGCTGGTAGGAGCCATCATGCTTCCATTTGCAGTGAAGGCAGGTCTGAATCCATTAGCCGCGGCCATGGCCATGAACCTGTTCGGACACGGCTTTGCTCTGAGCTACGATGTGGTGATTCAGGGCGCTCCCGCCATCTCAGCCGGCGCAGCCGGCCTTGACGCCTCCTCCATCCTCCGGCAGGCATGGCCTTTGTTCTGGGCGATGGGCGTTGTCACTGTCCTCAGCGCATATGTGTTAAACAGAGGCCAGCTGGATGCCAGGGGACCCAGGCTCTCCATACAGGCCGAACCCTCCGGGCCGCGGGGACCCAGGAAGTCCGCCCTGTTCCTGGCTGTCATTACTCCCCTTGCCTTTGCCGGGGATATTATCCTTATGCTTCTGTGCGGCCTGAAGGGCGGGGATGCTACCAGTATGGTCTCCGGCACCGCTCTCCTTCTCACCTGCCTGGGCGCTCTGCTGGGCTTTGGGAAACAGTCCCTGGAAAAAGTCACCGGCTATGTCACCGAAGGTTTTCTCTTTGCCATCCGCATCTTTGCTCCGGTTATTATAATCGGTGCCTTTTTCTTTTTAGGAGGGGATGGAATCACCTCCATCATGGGGGAACGGTTTAACCGTGGCATCATGAATGACTGGGCCCTGTGCTGGCACAGAACGCCCCCTCAATCAATATATGGCGGCCCTTATACAGATGGTGGTGGGCGGACTGACGGGTCTGGACGGCTCCGGCTTTTCCGGTCTTCCCCTTACCGCGCCTGGCCAGGACCTTTGGGACCGCCACCGGATCATCTGTACCGGTCATGGCGGCCCTGGGCCAGATTACGGCTATCTTCGTTGGAGGCGGCACCATTGTGCCATGGGGACTCATCCCGGTTGCCGCCATCTGCAATGTAAGCCCGCTGGAACTGGCCAGGAAAAACCTGATACCGGTCTGTATCGCTTTGCCTGTACCTTTGCCCTGGCATGCTTTATGCTTTAACACCAAACACATTTCCACATCATGACAGGAGGAATAAATTATGTGCGGAATTGCCGGTTTTTATAACCCTCATGACCATTACCTGAAAGAGAAAGAACACTATGAATCTGTCCTGCAGGCCATGGCAGAACGCTTACGCCACCGTGGCCCCGATGACGCCGGACGGTGGCTCTCGGAACACGGCGGCCTGTCCCATGCCCGCCTGTCCATCATTGATCTGGCCGGAGGTCACCAGCCCATGGTGAAATCAGGCTCCGGACAGACCTTTGCCATTGTCTACAACGGGGAACTGTACAATACCGATGAACTGCGCCAGGAGCTCATGGCCGCGGGCTGCTCCTTCCAGACCTCCAGCGACACGGAGGTCATACTGGCAGGCTACATGGAATACGGCCCTGACTTTGTAAAGCGCCTGAACGGCATCTTTGCCTTTGCCATCATGGACACGGCCTTAAACCGTCTGTGCCTGTTCCGGGACCGGGCCGGGGTAAAACCTCTGTTCTATACAATAAGAGGCGAGGAACTCATTTTTTCTTCCGAGCTCAAAGGAATCCTGGCCTATCCCGGCGTCAAGGCGCAGTTAGACCTCAGGGGACTGAATGAAGTGTTCTCCGTCGGGCCTGCCAGGACCTATGGCTGCGGCGTCCTAAAGGACATGGAGGAACTGCTTCCGGGCCATTACCTCATATGTACCCTGATGGAATCCGCCAGCAGAGTTATTGGAAGCTGGTCAGCCGTCCCCATGAGGACAGCTATGAAAGGACCATTGAGAAAACATCTTTTCTGGTGGAGGATTCCGTGCGCAGGCAGATGGTTTCAGATGTGCCATCTGTACCTTCCTTTCAGGCGGCGTGGACTCCAGCCTGGTATCTGCCATCTGCGCAAAAGAACTGAAAAACCAGGGAAAGCGCCTGACCACCTTCTCCTTTGACTTTGTGGACAACGATAAATTCTTCCGGGCCAACCCCTTCCAGCCCTCCCGGGACCGCCCCTACGTGGACCAGATGGTAAGATTCCTGGATTCCGACCATCATTACCTTGAATGCGGCAATCTGACCCAGGCCGACCGTCTCTTTGATTCCGTCCTGGCCCATGATCTGCCGGCCATGGGGGACATTGATTCCTCCATGCTCCAGTTCTGCTCCATGGTCAGGGAACACAACAAGGTAGCCCTGACCGGCGAATGCGCCGACGAAATATTCGGCGGCTACCCCTGGTTCCATAAAAAGGAATGCTTTGAAGCCCACACGTTCCCGTGGACCATGGACCTGTCCCCCAGAAAATCCCTGCTGGATGACAGCTTCTTAGAGTATCTGGACATGGACCGATACGTGATGGATACCTATGAGCGCTCTGTGGCAGAGACCCCTGTGCTGGCAGAGGATTCCCCGGAGGAAGCCAGACGCCGGGAAATTGCCTGGCTGAACCTGCGCTGGTTCATGCAGACCCTTCTCAACGCATGGACCGCACCAGCATGTATTCCGGCCTGGAAGCAAGAGTTCCCTTTGCGGACCACCGAATCATGGAATACGTCTGGAACGTACCCTGGGACATGAAAACAAGGGACGGACTGGTAAAGAACCTGCTCCGCCAGTCAGGAAAAGGACTTCTCCCGGATGAAATACTGTTCCGGAAAAAGTCCCCCTATCCTAAAACCTATGATACCGCCTATGAGAAACTGCTTGCCGACCGTGTAAGGGAAATGATGGACGACAGCCACTCCCCGGTAATGGACTTCCTGGACCGGAAAAAACTGGCCCGCTTCCTCACCAGCCCCTCTGACTACGGAAAACCATGGTACGGCCAGCTCATGGCCGGCCCTCAGATGCTGGCCTATCTCCTCCAGGTCAACTTCTGGCTGAAAACCTATGACATTGAAGTGGTGGGCTAGGAGTGAGGCTTCATATCAGGCTCGTAAAACGCGAACTGATTCTTACCCCGGCGCTTGGCTTCATAGACAGCTATATCCGCCTTTATGAGAAGGGAATCGTAATCCCTTCCGTCCCTCGGGCACACAGCCCTCCGATGCTGCAGGAGAGCCCGCAGCCCTTCAGTTCTAAATCCGGTATGCGGCTCACTGCCTGGCACAGGCGTCCCGCGCATTCGCCTGCCTCACCAACGGACGTGACGCCCGATAAAAAGGCCACGAACTCGTCGCCTCCCACCCTTCCGATTATGTCGGAAGTGCGGAGGACCTGGCGGAAGCACTCTGCCACAGAGCACAGCACCTTATCCCCATACCGGTGGCCAAGAGTATCGTTCACTGTCTTAAAATTATCCAAATCAATAAAAAGCAGCACAGAAGGGGCATCACTGCGGCCCCCTAAGGATTCCATTGATCTTGGCATTTACTGCCTGGCGGTTATACAAACCTGTAAGGGAATCAATCCTTGCATGAAGGAGGGCGTCGCTGAGGCGCTTCTTCTGCCTGCGCTGCTCCAGGTACTCTGCCGTAATATCCTGGCGCATAAGGAGAATTTTTTGCTCCTGTCTGTCAAAGTATACATAGCGAAGCAATTTACGGGCATACCGGCCGTCCGTCCCCTTCTCACCATAGGATACCATCAGCTCGCCTTCACGCTCCAACACATCCAGGACATTGTTCATAGATGCCTTCTCCAGAAGCAGGTCCCTGTCCTCAGACACCACATACTTCCTGATACATTCCTCCAGCTCCTGCTCATAATTCCCCGAATGAGGCATCTGTCCCTGAATACGGCTGTCATTTTTCTGCAGGATTTCATAGTAACCCGTGTCTCCATCCAAACACAGGAAGAAATCACATTTTTTATACACATATTGATCAATAATCTGCTCCTGTATATACCGCTTCTGTTCTTCCTTTCCCATATCGCGGACATAACACAGCATTGTACCTCCGCCGCCGGCTGTTATGGCCACCACCTCCACCCACACATAGCCTCCCTCTGCCGTCCTTTGGCGGTAAACCAGCTTCTCAGGATGTTTGCTCCCGTAAAGTTCTTTCATGTGCACGGCGCTGAAAAACGCCTGGAACTGCCTGCACTCCCGGGGATGTACACGGCTCCAGGCAAATGCCTGAATTCCCGCTCTGTACGGTTCTCCCGCAGCCGGCTTCTGCCTCTGTGTAAAATATAATCCGGCTGTCCCCTGATGCCGGGTCCCAGGCCAGCAGTTCGTCAAATAATGTCAGAAGCGGCTGTGCATATTCCTTTTCAAGCCCCGGTTCCTGCACCACGCGTTTCCCGCACACCTGCCTTCTGTCTTCTGTCCCTTCACCCATGCAAAACTTCCTTTCCCCCTCCCGGCATTCCATCCAGGAGTTTAGTGTATCTCAATTCATATTTTATATGTATTGCATAGTGATTCATAATATAAGAAGTGTAGTGTACACTAGTATTGAGGTGAATCACAATGCATGACTACGTTAAAACTTTAGGTACGGTCATCCGAAAAGCCCGCGAAGAACAGGGAATGTCCCAGGCTTCCCTGGCAGAGAAGCTGGGTATAGATGTCCGTACCATTATTAATATAGAAAATTTCCGCGGAAACCCCAAATTCGAGGTGCTTTATCCTCTGGTAACCACTTTGAGAATTCCCGCCGACCGTATCTTTTACCCTGAAACCGAGTCCATGGGCGACAGTAAACAGCAGCTGTTCTGGGAGCTCCACAGCCTGAGCGAAAAGGAAGCCCTGGAACTTCTCCCCGTCATACGCTGTCTGGCCGAGATGATGCGCAAGCATGGGTCTGAAAACCCATAATCAAATATTATTTTACTACAGGGATTTTAAAAATACAACATATTATTCATTATACTACAGTTTTTCCATGTATTAAAATACATGTTTCAGTCAAAAATACAGAGCTGTCTGCCAGAAACCAGATTCAAACAATCCTTCCAAAGCAGACAGCCCCGTCCAATGTCCCGGGCAAAATCTCTCCTCCGGCATCTCTTATGCCGGAACATTGATAATAAGGGCAATGATTTCCATGGTTTCATCCCCGTAACAGCCAATGCCGTGGCTGTCCCCGTCCTTGCACATGTGGTAATCTCCGGGATTCAGCACGGTTTCCACACCGTTATCTGTTACCAGGGCCTGCCCTTTCAGAATATAATACCCTTCAAACTCCCCATGATGCTCATGTATCCCAATGGATGTACCCGGCTCAAACACAACACGAGCAAAGGTCCTGCCCGAACCATAGGCCTCCTCCTTTGTCATGAAGGTGTGGAAGGTCACATCCCCCATCCCCTTCTGCAGCTCATGCCTGGTCACGGGCTCCATCTCGTCTTTTCTTCTAATCATGATTCCTGTCCTCCTGTCATTCCTTATAGCTATCCATATTGTACCATCTGTCCCTGGTCCGTCAACGGCCGGCCCCCTTTGCAGGCGCGTCCCTGAAATGCGTCCTGCACCTCCTGGCAGGCATGCCGTACGGTTGCCGTCAGGAGTAATACAGATCCCGCTTCCTTCCTATAACAGGGCCGGGGCAGTCTGAAGCAAGGGAAACCGCCAGTATCTCCTGGTCCAGCTCCACCTGCGGCTTCACACTGCATTTTGCCTTTAAGAGCTGGCACAGGCTCTTGGCCCGCTTCATGCTGTCAGTTGCCTCCCGCATCAGATGTTCCAGCTCCTGCTCCACAAAGCTGTCCTTTGCATATTCACGGCAGATGACATCGTAGTTGCGCTGGCGGCCCGTATCTTTTCTGCATATATCCTCCAGAAAGCTTCTGGCCACTTCGCCGGATGGAAACTGTTCACTTAAATGAAGCATTATGAGACGGGCATACGCTTCCACAAACGGCCCTTCTCCTGTCCTGGAGCGGCGCCCGTCCATACGGCAGAACTGTTCCATGTCAAAAGCCCGGGCCGGCACATGGAGGTGGCCCCAGGCCCCGGTCATATAGCATACATATGCCTGCTCCCGTATCTCTCCTTCATCAAACTCCTCCCGCCCGTATTTTGCCGCACCTTCCTGTATCTTATATATCAGATTGTGAGTAATATACCGGTTCACCCTCAGGTTCACTTCCTGTTCAAGGACAGCCATATCATAGATATGTTCAGAGGACATGGGAAACAGTGCCTCCAGAAGACCCCCGGTAAAATCCAGAAACCGGTTGGTTCTGCTGTCGAAAAATAAAAAGGGACCATTACCCGGCCCGGTTCGGTCAGAGACTGCCTCCGGCCTGCATCTGACGCTAATTTCCCAAAACCATCCGGACAGGCAGGGCCCGGTTTACCGGCAGAAAATAAATATTCCTGGTTTCCGGAAAACACACTGACTGCCTTCCCCGCCCTTATCCCCTCAATCAGTCTCATAATCCCCATGTCATCATATCCTCTCGCATCATTTGTATTTCCTGAGCATCCCATATTTCAATGCTCTAAATTACGGGATGTATGTTCTATACTACTAAATTTCACAAAAAAATGCAATATTCACAACCAAAAATACACAAAAAGTACAAAAAAAGCATAAAAAACGCAATAAAATACCGGACAGCTCCAATAAAGCCATCCGGCAAATCGTTTAAAACTATGACTGTCACTGATTCAGTGCTGCTATTTCATGGATTCCGCAATGGCATCCGCCATGGAATCCAGTTCTTCTATCTGGGATTCCTTAAGAGATGATTTTACTGTCACCATCTGTTCCAGAATGGTCATATTCTTCATGGAGCCGATGATTTCCTTCATCTGCTTTCCTGACAGCACGCCCCAGGAGCCATTTTCCATCAGGGCCACGGTCCTGTTCTGCAGGTTATGGGCCTTCAGATCCATGAGCACATGCTCCATGCTGCTGAAGATGCCTCCGTTATAGGTGGCTGACGCAAACACCAGATGGCTGCAGCGGAATGCCTCCGAGATAATAGTGGAAGGATGGGTGGAGGAGGCGTCATACATGGCAATGTTCCTGATTCCCCTCTCCGCCAGTTTGCAGGCCAGGATATTGGCTGCGTTCTCCGTGTTGCCGTAGATGGAACCATAGGCAATCATCACGGCCTTTTCCTCCGGCTCATAGCTGCTCCAGGTCAGATACTTGTCCACGTACCAGCTTATATCCTCGCGCCATACCGGGCCGTGAAGCGGGCACAGGGTACGGATATCCAGGCCGGACGCCTTCTTTAACAGGGTCTGCACAGATGGTCCGTACTTGCCCACGATATTGGTATAATAACGTCTGGCATCATCCAGCCAGTCTCTCTCAAAGTTGACCTCATCCGCAAACAGGTTGCCGTTCATGGCCCCGAAGGTGCCGAAGGCATCTGCGGAGAACAGGGTCTTGTCCGTGGTATCATAGGTCACCATAACCTCCGGCCAGTGCACCATGGGTGCCATGAGGAAGGTAAATGTATGACGTCCGGTGCAAAGGGTATCATTTTCCTTGACACAATGGCCCTGGAATCAATATCAAAATTATAAAACTGTTTGATAATCGGAATCGTTTTAGGGTTGCACACAACCTGTACGCCCGGATACCGCAGCACAATCTCCCCGAGGGTGGCGCAGTGGTCCGGCTCCATGTGGTTCACCACCACGTAATCTAAGGCACGTCCCTTTAACAGCGCGTCTATGTTCTCAAAAAACTGCTCCGTGATTGCCCTGTCCACCGTGTCAAACAACACAGTCTTCTCATCCAGCAGCAGGTAAGCATTATAGGAAACCCCCCGCGGAATAGGATAGCGTTTTCGAATAAGGCCAGCCTCCGGTCTGTACCGCCAACCCAGAACAAATCATCATTGATGCGCTTTACACAGTACATATTCATTCTTCCTTTCGTCCATAATATGTTAAATATCCGTCAATTTATTTCGCTTAGAAGTATACTACATTTTTCCCAAAATGTCACTGTATAAATTAGTGTACACTAATAATTTCCGGCTGTCCGCATCTTTCTCCCCGCTGTCCGTACTTACCCTGTTTAGTATCCCTGTCCGGACCCAAAATATTACAGGGCCGGCAATCTTTGCGCAGAAACCGCAGAAAAACAGCAGGTATGCATTCATATCCCCGCTGTTTGAATTCTTTTGCCGCTATTTATAATCCAAATTCCTCTATGCCTGCTTTTTTGCCGGCTCCTGGGGGCCTGCGTGCTTATGCTCAGACAGCGGCATCACATGCATGTTTCCTCTCTGCTCATTCTCAGCCAGAAATATCATCCGCCATCTTTGCCTCAGGATTAAACTCCACTCCTTCAAAGATATGTTTTACGAATTCCTTATAGCCCACACGGTCAATCAGATGGCCGCCGTGGAGATACTCCGGCTTGTAATCCAGAGCCCAGGCGGAAAACTTCTGCCAGTTGGCAAACATACCCAGAATCACATCCTCCGTAACCCAGTTAAGGAACAGCTTGCCTGCCTTGGATTCTGCTTGCCCGTACGCCCTCCCAGGGTTACGCGGTACAGCTTCTTATCGCCCCTGGTCCATGCTCCGGTGGGACAAATCAGGGAACACTCGCCGCAGCCGACGCAGCAGCAGGCGTCCTTGTCAATCTTGCCGTTCTGGTTCAGGCTCAGCACGCCTGTTGCATGGTGCTTGCAGGCGTCCACGCAGGAACCGCAGCCAATACAGCGGTCAATGTCATAAACCTGCTTGTTGATGCCCATGATGCCGAAGTCGTTGAAATTGGCCTTAACGCAGTCATTGGGACATCCGGCCACAGCCACTTTAATATGGTAATGGGATGGGAATATCAGGCGCTCAATCTTTCTGGCCAGCTCGTATGTATTCGCATTGCCCTTGATGCAGTGGCGTTCCGATACAGGACATGATATTCCTGGCGCCGATGGTAGGGTAGCCGTAATCCGTCACATCCATGTCCACGCCGCACATCTCCACATCCACATCATGGATATATGACTTGATGTACTTA
>ENA-OQIC01000862-OQIC01000862.1-human-gut-metagenome-genome-assembly--contig:-NODE-862-length-11842-cov-2.285617_pt1 | contig 11842 bp, 17 predicted proteins | sample MGYA00242572_ERZ504736 | MGnify/ENA primary metagenome ERZ504736 (study PRJEB26092, sample SAMD00036201) | human gut metagenome | host: Homo sapiens | study: EMG produced TPA metagenomics assembly of... | reverse complement strand
GCTACTGAGGTGTGCTGAATTTGCAAAGCTTACCACAGATATGCCTACTATGATTTTCTGGATGGCAGTGATTGTTGTCATTGGATTTTTGGTGTGTTCTATGGGACTGCAAAGTGGTGTGGAACGTATTAACAAGATTATGATGGTGGTGCTTTTAGGATTAATGGTGGTACTGGCAATCAATTCCTGCCTGCTGCCGGGAGCATCAGAGGGACTGAAATTTTATCTGCTTCCTGATTTTAGAAAACTGATAGATGCAGGAATTTCCGAGGTAGTCTTTGCAGCTATGGGACAGGCATTTTTTACCCTTAGTCTTGGTATTGGAGCGCTGGCTATTTTCGGCAGTTATATCGGAAAGAGAGAAAGCTACAGGAGAGGCAATCAATATTACGATTTTAGATACCAGTGTGGCTTTAATTGCAGGTTTGATTATTTTCCCTGCTTGTTTTGCTTTTGATATTAATCCGGGAGAAGGACCGGGACTTGTATTTGTTACACTTCCCAATGTATTTAATGAAATGAAGGGCGGAAGACTTTGGGGATCTTTGTTCTTCTTATTTATGACTTTTGCTGCATTATCTACGATTATTGCAGTATTCCAGAACATTATTTCCTTTGCACAGGACTTATGGAACTGGAGTCTGAAAAAAGCGGTTTTGATAAACGGAGTAGCTATTTTTGTTTTATCCCTGCCTTGTATCTTCGGTATGACAATCTGGAGCGATTTTACAATCTTGGGAAAACAGATTATGGATTTAGAAGACTTCTTGGTAAGCAACAATATGCTTCCTCTCGGCTCTTTGGTTTATCTGCTGTTCTGTGTAAATAAATACGGCTGGGGCTGGGAGAATTTCCTGAAGGAAGCCAACACGGGAGCAGGTATTTCTTTCCCGAAAAAGATGAGAGTATACCTTACTTTTGTACTTCCGATTGTAGTATTTTATATTTTCATTCAGGGATATTGGAGTCTTTTTGCAGGATTAAAATAAAGGAAAAGAAAGTTTCAGAAAAATTTCTTGAAATCGGAGAGTTTTATAGGTATACTTAGAGAAAAGCGGTGCTTTATGCCGTTACGGGAATTAAGAGATAAAGGAGCTTATACAATGAAACGAATTTTATTGAAATTAAGTGGAGAAGCTTTGGCAGGACCGAAAAAAACAGGTTTTGACGAAGCTACCGTTATGGAAGTTGCAAAACAGGTAAAGGTACTTGTAGAAGAAGGCGTTCAGGTTGGTATTGTAATCGGAGGAGGAAACTTCTGGAGAGGACGTACCAGTGAGAACATCGACAGAACAAAGGCAGACCAGATTGGTATGCTGGCAACAGTTATGAACTGTATTTATGTTTCTGAAATTTTCCGTGCAGCAGGAATGAAGACAAGTGTGCTCACACCATTTGAGTGCGGTGCTTTCACAAAGCTGTTTTCCAAAGACCGTGCAAACAAATACTTTGAAAAAGGCATGGTTGTATTTATGGCAGGGGGAACAGGACATCCTTATTTCTCAACAGATACAGCTACGGTACTTCGTGCCATTGAAATCGAAGCAGAGACTATTTTCCTTGCAAAAGCTGTTGACGGCGTTTATGACAGCGACCCGAAAACAAACCCCAATGCAAAGAAATATGATGAGGTTCACATTCAGGAGGTCATTGACAAGAAACTGGCAGTTGTAGATATGACAGCTTCTATTATGTGTATGGAAAATAAAATGCCAATGTTGGTATTCGGTTTAAATGAAGAAAACAGCATTGTGAATACTGCTCATGGTAAATTCACAGGTACAAAGGTGCTTGTATAGTCGGAGCTTAAAATTAGGAGGAAGAAAACATGGCAACAGATGAGAGAATTCAGGTATATGAACACAAAATGACAAAGACTTTGGAAGGTCTTACAAAGGAACTGGTTACCATTCGTGCAGGACGTGCAAATCCGCATATTTTAGATAAACTTACCGTAGACTATTATGGAACACCGACACCGCTTCAGCAGGTGGCAAATATTACAGTTCCGGAAGCTAGAATGATCCAAATTCAGCCTTGGGAAGCATCCTTGATTAAAGAAATCAGTAAAGCAATTTTATCTTCTGATTTGAACTTAAATCCAAACAGTGACGGTAAAATCATTCGTCTGGTACTTCCGGAGCTGACAGAAGAGCGCAGAAAAGAACTGGTAAAGGATGTTAAGAAAAAAGGCGAAGCAGCGAAGGTTGCAGTTCGTAATGTGCGCCGTGATGCCAATGATGCTTTTAAAAAGCTGGCAAAGCAGGATGTATCTGAAGATGAAATTAAAGAATTAGAAGAGCAAATTCAGAAAATCACAGATAAGTTTGTGAAAGAAATCGAAAAAGCAGTGGAAGAAAAGTCAAAAGAAATTCTGACTGTATAAGAGAAAACATAGGAAGGGGCACATACAAATTCCGTATTGTGCCTCTTTCATGCGTAGGAGGAAAAATTATGACAATTCCCAGACATGTGGCAATTATTTTAGACGGAAACGGAAGATGGGCGAAAGCAAAGGGAATGCCCAGAACCTACGGACATATTAAGGGATGCGAAAATCTGGAGAAAATTTGCGGTATTGCCAAGGATTTAGGCGTAAAATATTTGACAGTATATGCTTTTTCCACAGAGAACTGGAAGCGTTCAAAAGAAGAAGTGGACGGTCTTATGAAGCTGTTTCGGAACTATATGAAGCGCTGTATTCAGATTTCAAGAGATAATAAAATGTGTGTACGTGTCATTGGTGACCCAAGTATGTTTGATGCAGATTTACAGCAAAAAATCAAAGAGCTGGAGGAATATTCCAGCCAGTTTGACGAGCTGCATTTTCAAATTGCTTTAAATTACGGAAGCAGAGATGAAATCAAAAGAGCCATGGTAAGGATGGCGGAGGATGTGGAAAAAGGAGTTCTTCTCCCTCAGCAGATTACGGAGGATGTGATTTCTGATTACTTGGACACAAGGGCACTTCCCGACCCTGATTTGCTAATTCGAACAAGCGGCGAAGAAAGGCTTTCAAACTTTTTAATGTGGCAGCTTGCTTATACAGAGTTTTACTTTACCGATGTGGCATGGCCGGATTTTGATAAAAAGGAATTTGAAAAAGCCATTGATAAATTCAATCACAGAGACCGCAGATACGGTGGCGTAAAGGAGGAGTAGAATGTTTAAGACAAGACTTTTAAGTGGAATTGTTCTTGTGGCGATTGCAGTCGCTTCTGTTGCCGCAGGAGGTCCTATATTATTTGCTGTGCTTCTGGCAATTTCATTAATCGGAGTAGGAGAGCTGTATCGTGCCATGGAGGTGCACCAGAAGGGCTTTGGGGCATTGGAAATCGCAGGGTATGTAGGAACGGTTTTGTATTACCTTTCACTGCTTTGGGTAAAAACAGATGAATTTTCCATGATGATTTACTGTTTGCCCTTGTACTCATTATGTGTGTCTATGTGTTTACGTATCCAAAATATAGAGCAGAACAGATTATGGCACCTTATTCGGCATTTTCTATGTTGCGGTTATGCTGTCCTATATTTATAAAACGAGAACCTTAGAGGGCGGTGCATGGCTGGTAGGTTGATTTTCTTAAGCTCTTGGGGGAGCGATACCTGTGCCTACTGTGTGGGAATGTTAATCGGAAAGCATAAAATGGCGCCGGTATTAAGTCCGAAAAAATCCGTTGAAGGCGGTGTAGGCGGTGTGTTAGGCGCAGCGCTTTTGGGAGCGCTCTATGCACTTTTGATTTCCGGTGTCAATCAGGCAGACGGTCATACTCCATTGATGTATGCAGTGATTTGTGCGGTAGGTGCGCTGATTTCCATGGTAGGAGATTTGGCGGCATCTGCCATTAAGAGAAATAAGGAAATAAAAGATTACGGAAAACTTATTCCGGGGCACGGCGGTGTTTTGGACCGTTTTGACAGTGTTATTTTTACAGCTCCGTTTATTTATTTCCTTGCCAGTGTTTTAATATAAAGAGGAAAGCGTATGAAGAAAATTGCAATTTTAGGTTCAACAGGTTCCATAGGAACACAAACCCTTGATATTGTCAGCAAAAATGATGATTTGCAGGTGGTAGGAATTGCTGCGGGAAGAAATATTGATTTGCTGGAGAAGCAAATCCGTCAGTTTTCTCCAAGGCTGGCAGCGGTGGGAGATGAAAAGAAAGCGCAGGAATTAAAGCTTCGTGTACAGGACACTGACTGCAAAATAGTAGGCGGAATGGAAGGTTTAATTGAGCTGGCGGTTATGGAGGAAGCGGAAATTCTGGTGACCGCCATTGTGGGGATGATTGGAATATGTCCTACGGTTGCCGCTATTTGTGCAGGAAAGCATATTGCTCTTGCAAACAAAGAAACCCTTGTAACAGCAGGGCATATTATTATGCCTCTTGCAAAAGAGCACAATGTGAAAATTTTACCGGTTGACAGCGAGCACAGTGCAATTTTTCAGGCGTTAAACGGAGAAAATCCAAAAACCATTGAAAAACTGCTGATTACTGCTTCCGGCGGCCCTTTCCGTGGAAAGAAAACAGAAGAATTGAAAAATATGCGTGTAGAAGATGCTTTAAAGCATCCTAATTGGGCTATGGGACAGAAAATTACTATTGATTCTGCTACTTTAGTAAATAAAGGGTTGGAAGTCATGGAAGCAAAATGGTTATTTGATGTGGATTTGGATAGAATACAAGTAGTCGTACAGCCACAAAGTGTTATTCATTCTATGATTGAATTTAAAGATGGAAGTATTATGGCACAGCTTGGTACACCTGATATGCGTCTGCCTATTCAGTATGCTTTATATGAAGGTGAGCGTAAATATTTAGATGGGGAACGTTTGGACTTTGCAAAGCTGGCATCCATTACTTTTGAAAATCCTGATATGGAGACCTTTAAAGGACTGCCGTTAGCAATGCAGGCATCGAAAACAGGAGGCTCCATGCCCACTGTTTTAACGCAGCCAATGAAAAAGCAGTGGCATTGTTTTTAAATCGAAAAATCGGATTTTTAGATATCTATGAAATTATTGAGAATGCCATGAATGAGCATGAATTAATTTTAAATCCTACGATTGAAGAAATTTTGAATATTGAACAAGACATATATAAGAGAATTGAGGCAGGTGGTAAATTGAAAATTTTAATAGCAATTTTGATATTCTCCGTCATTATTATTTTCCATGAGTTGGGACACTTTCTTTTGGCAAAGAGAAATGGAATTAAAGTTACAGAATTTTCTTTGGGGATGGGACCTAGACTTTTGTCTACCCAAAAGGAGAAACCCGTTATTCTTTAAAGCTTTTTCCTATAGGTGGTTCCTGTATGATGGTGGGAGAAGATGATGACGATGACAGTGAAGGCTCTTTTAATAAAGCATCCGTGTGGGCGAGAATATCTGTTGTTGCGGCAGGACCGATTTTTAACTTTATTCTGGCTTTTGTGTTTGCCATGATTATTACCAGCGTGGCAGGATATGATCCTGCTCGTGTATTAAAGGTAGAAGAAAGTTCTCCTGCAGCCAAAGCAGGACTTCAAGAGGGGGATATTATTACGGAATTTCAAGGGAGAAGCATTGTTTTGGGAAGAGACTTGGACTCTTATATGATGCTTCATGGTTTGGATGACGAAGAAATTACCCTGACTTATAAACGAAATGGCGAGAAAAAGGAAGTTTCCTTTGAAGCATACAGTGAAGAAAAATATATGCTGGGATTTTCTTATGTGCCTACACCGGATAGTGAGCCGGAAATTACACAGGTCGTTTTAAATGGTGCAATGATGGAAGCAGGAGTACAGGCAGGAGATATTATCAGGGAAATTAATGGAGAGACGATTGAAACCAGTCAGGAAATACAGGAGTATTGGGAAAAAAATCCACTGGATGGCTCAGCGATTAGTCTGGGAATTGAAAGAGATGGGGAGATACAAACACTTTCTTTAAAACCTCAGATGACAAAGCAGGTAGACACTGGTTTCATCTATAATTTATATCGGGAAAAAACGAATTTTTTAGGTGTATTAAGATACAGCGCTTCTGAAGTGCGGTATTGGATTTCTAATACGATAGAAAGTCTTATGATGTTGATAAAAGGACAATTTAGCGTAAATGATCTTTCCGGTCCGGTGGGAATTATTGATGTTATTGGCGATTCTTATGAAGAGGCGAAAGAGGAAGGCAGCGTAATGGTATGGTTGCAAATGCTGTACTGGGCAATTTTGCTTTCGGCTAATTTAGGTGTTATGAATTTACTTCCTATTCCGGCTTTAGATGGAGGAAGACTTGTCTTTCTTGCAGTTGAAGCTGTACGAAAGAAGAAATTAGATCCAAATGTAGAAGGCATGATCCATTTTGCGGGATTTGTTTTATTGATGCTTTTAATGGTATTTGTAATGTTTAATGATTTTCGAAGATTATAATGGAACTGTCACATGAAAGAATAATCAAGAATATCTATGCAGTTTTGGCGAAAATGTATAGATATTCTCGATATTTATTTTATGTGGCAGCTTTTTTATACTAATTCTGCAATTCTGGTGACGCCTACGTAAATTTCCTGAATTTCGTACCATGTGGAGTAATCAATAATTCCTGTGGCAGGAAGTCCGAAAATCTGCTGGAATTTTTTGACTGCGTTTTGCGTGTTTTCTTCCAAAGACTCCGTCTACGGAAATTTTCGGAAGAGCAGGATAGGCGTTGGCAATGGCATTAAGCTGTTCCTGTATCTGTCGGATCTTACTTCCGGATGAACCGATGTCTAGGGCTGACCGGGCCACGAGGCAGGGATGCCGGAAATTTCCTCGGCAGTGTTGATGTACATGTTGCTGCCGTAGAAGTTTCGTAAGATTTCAATGGCAGAATAGCCTTGATCTCCCAGATATTTTGAGCCCCATTGTGTCATCCAGTTCGGGCACTGTACCCTCTGTCCGTCACAATACTGAGTTAAAATCGGTTGCCGTACCCCCGGTCTTGAAAGATAATTGTCAAAGAGCTCATCTACAATACGGGAGATACTTCAAAGATATTTCGCCCGTGCATCCATTTGTGGTCGAAAGCAGTAGATGAAGTGATAGTAAAGTCGTATCCCTTGTTTCTGTACCATTCGGTATATACACGATTTAAAGTAAAGGACATAATTGCCAATACATTCGCACGAATGGTATTATCCGGCCAAGTGGCATAAATTTCGCTGCTGGCTACATTTTTGATATAATCTCGATAACGGACATAATAATCCTTTGCGGTGGAGTCATTTGGAGAACCATCATGTACAACCACATATTCCGGAATAACCACACGGCTCAGAACGATTTCTCCTGACGTATCCATAGGCTTGATTTCGTCTTCGGGAATTTTTTCGGGATATTCCCCATAGAGGGTATGAGCAGGAATGACAATATCTTCAAAAGCTCCGGGAGCAGCTTGGGGAGACAAGACAGCTCTTTGAATAGCAGTAGCATCCGGTAAAATTTCTGCTCCGGAAATATCCAAATCATCAAAGCCTTCTTTTGAAATGTGGAAAGTATATTCTGCATAGGGCTGATATTCAGAAGGCGCCATACTATATTCCAGTGGCGGAGCAGGAAGCTGAATTTCCGGTATCATGCCGTTAGCATCTGTTTTCACTTCTTCAATCACAGAGTCAGGGTCTCCGGTATAAGAAATTTGAACAGAAGCATCCTCCACAGGCTGATTGCGAATGGAAGAAAGAACATAAAGCTGCAAAGTCCCTTCATCCGGGTGGTCTGTCTGCATAGATTTTAAAGAGGCTGTATTCATAAAAATACCTCAGATTTTTCGTTGCTTTAGTATATGCGAAAGAAAAGAAAAGGTGAAGATATGGTTGAAATTTTTCGGGATTAGAGCTAAAATAGGAGCATAAGAAACGTGTGAAATATAAGAAGGCAGGGAGAAGGGGAGTAAGGCTGTCGTAGGAAAAGGAATTCTTTTCCGGACAGTTTTTTTCGTGTAATGGGAAAATACTTTGTAAATACAGGAGGAAACGATATGGCAAAATATGTAATGGCATTGGATGCAGGGACAACCAGCAACAGATGTATTTTATTTAACAAAAAAGGAGAGACTATCAGTCGGCGCAGAAGGAGTTTACTCAATATTTTCCGAAACCGGGCTGGGTGGAGCATGATGCAAATGAAATCTGGTCTAATCAGTTAGGCGTTGCTGTGGAAGCTATGCAAAAAGCAGGAGCTGATGCAGAGGATATTGCGGCAATCGGTATTACCAATCAGCGAGAAACGGCTATTGTCTGGGATAAAAATACAGGAGAGCCTATTTATCATGCCATTGTCTGGCAATGCAGAAGAACATCAGAGTATTGCGACCAGTTGAAAGCCAAGGGGCTTACGGAGGTTTTTCGAAAGAAAACAGGCTTGATTATTGATGCCTATTTTTCAGGCACAAAGGTAAAATGGATTTTAGACCACGTAGAAGGCGCCAGAGAGCGTGCGAAAAAGGGAGAATTGCTTTTTGGAACAGTGGAAACATGGTTGATTTGGAAGATGACAAAGGGAGCCGTTCATGTGACGGACTATTCCAACGCATCAAGGACACTTCTTTATAATATCAATACATTAGAGTGGGATAAAGAAATCTTAGAAGAATTGGATATTCCGGAATGTATGCTTCCAGAAGTAAAACCCTCCAGCTGCGTTTACGGAATGGCGGACAGCAGCTTTTTTGGAGGAGAAATTCCCATTGCAGGTGCAGCAGGAGACCAGCAGTCGGCGCTTTTCGGACAGACCTGCTTTGAAAAGGGAGATGCGAAGAATACCTATGGGACAGGCTGCTTCTTGCTGATGAATACAGGAGAAAAGCCGGTCTTTTCGCAAAATGGTCTTGTTACCACCATTGCATGGGGGCTGGACGGAAAGGTCAATTATGCGTTAGAAGGCTCTGTGTTTGTGGCAGGAGCGATTATTCAATGGTTAAGAGATGAGCTGCGCCTGATTGACTCGGCAGAAGACTCAGAATATATGGCAAGGAAGGTAAAGGATACCAATGGATGTTATGTTGTGCCGGCTTTTACGGGGTTGGGAGCGCCATATTGGGACCAATATGCCAGAGGAACCATTGTAGGTCTTACAAGAGGCGTGAATAAATGTCATATTATCCGTGCCTCTCTGGAGTCGTTGGCATATCAGGTTCATGATGTGATTGAGCCATGAGGCGGACTCCGGTATGGAATTGAATTTCCTGAAGGTAGACGGAGGCGCCAGCGCGAATAATTTCCTTATGCAGGCACAGGCAGATATGATACAGGTTCCTGTAAAAAGACCGGTGTGTGTGGAAACAACGGCAATGGGGGCAGCGTATCTGGCAGGCTTGGCTGTGGGATATTGGAACAGCAAAGAGGAAATTATTGAGAATTGGAGTACAGACCGTGTCTTTTATCCTGAGCTTACAAAGGAAGAAAGAGATAAAAAGACAAAGGGTTGGAAAAAGGCAGTAAAATGTGCCTACGGATGGGCAAGAGAAGATTAATTTCAGAAAGAAGATGTCATAATGTTTGGAGAAAATCATGCACATATTTTCATGAATGGGCTCAATTACAGAGCAGCAGTAAACTGTCATAAAAGCGGAGTGGATACAGATGTTATTCATAAACATTTTCGGACTTATCAGGAAAAGGGTGTTTCCTTTGTCAGGGACGGAGGGGATGCTTTGGGAGTGTCTGAAAAAGCAAGGGAAATTGCACCCCAATATGGAATTACCTATCGGACGCCTGTTTTTGCCATTCATAAAAAAGGGCATTACGGAGGAATTGTAGGAAGACCTTTTGAAAATATGAAAGAATATGCCGACTTGGTAAAGGAAGTGAGAAAGCGAGGCGGAGATTTCATTAAAATTATGACAACGGGTATTATGAATTTTGATATGGATGGCTCTGTGACAGAAGAACCCTTGAGGTTTGACGAAGTAAAAGAAATGGTACATATTGCTCACGAAGAGGGATTTTCCGTAATGGCACATACAAATGGGGCAAGGGCTGTTCGGGAAGCAGCTCTTGCCGGTGCAGATAGCATTGAACATGGAAACTATGTAGATGAAGAAGCTATGTGGGCAATGAAAGAACATAAAACCGTGTGGGTGCCTACTATAACCGTAGTGAAAAACATGATTGGCTGCGGCAGGTTTTCCGACGAGGTTCTGGAAAAGATATGGGAAACAGGAAGCCGCAATATACAAATGGGATATGAAATAGGCGTACAGCTTGCACTAGGTAGCGATGCCGGAGCATATCTTGTGCCTCATGGACAGGGTATTAAAGATGAATGGGAATGTTTTCAGGAGATTTTGGGAAAGAATAATAAAGAAGTAACCGAAATGCTTCTGGAGGGGGAAAGAAAAATTCAGGAGAAATTTATACGGAGGTAATAATCAGTAAATGCAGGAAAAGAACGGCTTTGTTTTGAGAGGGAATATTTGTTACAGTGACGGCAGCAAAAAGCTTGTGATTTGTCCAAAAAGTTATGTGGTGTGCCAGGAAGGGATTTGCAGAGGTGTTTATCAGGAGCTTCCAAAGGAATATGAAAGCTATATTGTAAAAGATATGGGGGATGCGCTGATTATACCGGGATTGGTGGATTTGCATACTCATGCGCCTCAGTATGCTTTCGGGCTTGGGAATGGATTTGGAATTGCTGGACTGGCTGAATACGCATACTTTTCCGGAGGAAATGAAATATGCTGATGCAGATTATGCAAAAAAGGCATATACAATGTTTGTAGAGGATTTAAAGAAAAGCGCTGTGACCAGAGCTGTGATTTTTGCTACCCTGCATATAGAAGGAACAAAAATATTGATGGATTTACTGGAAGCGTCCGGACTGGATACTTATGTGGGAAAAGTGAGTATGGACAGAAATGCACTGGAGGGCTTACAGGAGGAAAATGCAGAGGCAGCAGCAAAGGCGGTAAGGCAGTGGCTGCTGGAAACAGAAGGGCGTTATGAGCATACGAAGCCTATTTTAACCCCCAGATTTATTCCGTCCTGTTCCGATGCTTTGATGGCGGAATTGAAAAGTATTCAGGAAAAACAGGATTGCCTTTGCAGTCTCATTTGTCAGAAAATCCGGGAGAAATTCAGTGGGTACAGGAACTTTGCCCCAATTCTTCCAGTTACAGTGATGCGTATTATCAGGCAGGCTTGTTCGGAGGAGATTGTCCTACGATTATGGCACATTGTGTCTGGTTAAAGGAGGAGGAAATTTCTCTGATTAAAAAGCAAGGTGTGTTTATTGCGCATTGTCCACAGTCGAATACAAATCTTTCATCCGGTATTGCGCCTGTTCGGCGGTTTTTAGATGAGGGCTTTCTGTCGGACTTGGAAGTGATGTGGCAGGAGGATACAGCACCTCTGTTTTAAGAGCTATGGCAGATACCATTCAATGCTCCAAGCTTCGTTGGCGTCTGGTGGATGCAAAACAGAAGCCGGTGACATTGGAGGAAGCGTTTTATATGGGAACAGCAGGAGGCGGAGCATTTTTCGGAAAAGTGGGAAGCTTTCTGGAGGGATATGAGTTTGATGCAGTCGTTTTTGATGACAGTGAGCTTTTACATCCGCAGGAATTAAGTGTAAGAGAGCGGCTGGAAAGACTTATTTATCTGGCAGATGACAGACAGATAAAAGTAAATTTGTAAAGGGAAATTTAATCTACGAAAAAATGAAAAAAACTCTTGACGAATAGAAAAACATTTGCTATACTTTCACTTGTCGTTTGAGAGAAACGACAGGTAAGCGGGAGTGCTGGAATTGGCAGACAGGCAAGACTAAGGATCTTGTGTTTGTATAAACGTGTGGGTTCAAGTCCCATCTCCCGCATGTATA
>ENA-OQIC01000861-OQIC01000861.1-human-gut-metagenome-genome-assembly--contig:-NODE-861-length-11849-cov-1.247825_pt1 | contig 11849 bp, 16 predicted proteins | sample MGYA00242572_ERZ504736 | MGnify/ENA primary metagenome ERZ504736 (study PRJEB26092, sample SAMD00036201) | human gut metagenome | host: Homo sapiens | study: EMG produced TPA metagenomics assembly of... | reverse complement strand
TTTTTCTATTTTTGCGCAGTTGAATTTTAAAAAGATAGTTATAAGACTAAAAAAGTTGAATGACAATATAGTATAATAGCTTTTAGCTGTTTATTCCTGAACACGAAACGACCAATTTTAAAGCAGGAGGGTAAACGGGCGAAGTCCTTGTCGTATATATATGGCACGGGCTTAACTCGTCTCCTGCGAGGCGCTTGGTCGTGCCTGTGTTCAGACTTGTTAAGTACCGTGCTTTTTTCGGTACATAGCAGGAAGTTACGGCCAAGGTATCCACCAAAAAATCATAGCAAGATGTACAACAAGAGCGTTGCCATTACCGGCAGTACCATTGAAAAGACAACAAAATACGACCAATTCAGGGAAGATAAAATCCGTATGGAACTCTACCGGATCATTCTTTCATTTTACAATGAAGGTTATCGCACATTCACCTGCAATCTACATTCCTATATCGGATTATTAGGTGCGGACACGATAGTCATGCTGCGTGAAGCGGACAAATGCCCGGATATAACCCTTTCGACAATCATATCGGAAACAACTTTTCCGGCAGATACCGACAAAGTGTATCGTGCCTTGTATGACGACCTGATGAAGCAGGCGGACAATAAAGAAATGCTTCCGGAAAAAGAGGTTCTCAGCAACACCCTTACCGGCAGTCATATCTCTGTTATTATGACGACTTTCCGAAGAAATTGGGCAGGTGCATGCATCCGGTATTCCCTATACCAATATCCGTAAAATGATATAGGTACCTATGTCTTTGCCGCAGGTTACAGCAGTTTCTCCAGCCGTTCAATCCGTTTTTCAGTTGACGGATGCGTACTCATGATATATTCGGTAAAAGTCGGACGTTCACCGTAAACGTCTTCTGTCCTTTTCAACCGGCGGAGGAAAGAAGTAATCCTTCGCCGCAACCATATTTCACTGCATAGGCATCACAACGGTACTCGGTATATTTATTGATATTCACGTCAGTTATCCGGCTGATGCCGTAAATAATCCGATGAAGCAGTTTATAAACGGCCCACCAATAACTTCGCTATAAGTTCACCCACAAAACCCAAAGCCGGAACTAATACAAACACCATGCTGCCAATTATCCCGAATATCAAAGCCGGAATAAGAAATATACCATAAAGACAGCGGTAACCGAACGACTCCATTGAGAATAAAAGCACTTGATAGACAAAGTCGTAATGAGAGATATGTCCTACTTCATGGCTAATGACACCCTTCAGTTCCTCATCCGAGGCGGCGGCGGGTACTCCGCCCGTCAATCCTATCGTGTTGAAACCGAATGCGGCGGCATTTACCCGTGCGTCATTGTTATGATAAAGTTTCAGTTTCCGGTTCATACCCATTTCTGAAAGTAACCGTTCCAGCCTCATGCGATCAGACTGTTCAAAGGACGGTACCCTTCTTTTCTGCGTAGCATCCACACGTTAAGCGGAGAAATGGAATAAAGGATGAATAACAGCAAAAGATAGTACGGTAACGTATTTACTAAATACGGAATCACCCCCTCATCAAACAGACCCGGTATGTATGACGGCCATATATGACGCAAGATTGAAGTAGCAATACGTAAAACACCGTAATAAAGACAAAATTCACTATTGTGACATAGACCAACAGCAACAACTTGCTGATGATACGGAATATTCTGAGTGTTGTTTTCATGTGCTTATAAATTTAAAACGGTTGGTAAATATAAAAAGTTAATTTGAATCACCGGGTGGGTAAATCAATCAAATTACTGCCATACAGTCAAATTTATGGAATGAAAAACGGCGGGATGCCCCACCGGTTCTTACTTATAGGTATTGGTAACGGCTATTCTTCCGTCGTACCGCTTTCCGTGTCAAATGTTACTGTCATTTCCCTTTCCTGCCCGAAATTGTCCCGGACAAAGAATTTCAGTTCCGAGCGTTTGGCACTTGTCGAACGGTAAAAGAGAGTGAATACCTGCTTCACCGGATTTCCCGTATCCAGTCCCGGTACCTCTGCCAGCGGCCTCACTTCCCGGTTCACAAGTTTTATGCCTTCACTGTCCGTCACCTCTCCCTTGCCTTCCATCTGAATGTAACCTATTTCATACTCCGCCTTTTCATAGTCCCCTTCACGGTCAAGATAAAAGCGTATCTCCACCGTTTCACCCGTTTCAATCTGTTCTTGCAGATACCATGACGAGAGGCTGAAATCATAATCCTGCCGGATGTCTATAGCATCGTTGCAGGAACCGAAGGCCAGCACCGCAAAGAGTGCGCCTATACATATATATAGTACATTTTTCATTTTAAGTTTCTCCTTTCTCTTTTCATTAGTTAATGATAAGGCGGACTCCCAGTCCTACCTGCGTATGGAAATTACCCGCATCGGTTCCGAACAGCCCTTTCCTTGACTTGCAGCAGGAGCATCACCCGGTCGGTCAGATAAGTCTCAAAGGCCGCAGTCAGCCCACCGCCATAGATAAAGCAGTCACCGTTTGTCACCGTCGCCCCGTCAGGAAGCAGGGAGGTTCCCCGGTTGACCGTCTCGAAACCGCCCAATGCCGAGAGTCCGATACGCAGACATACATTCCGGCCCTTGTCCCACAATACGGGAATGAAGTAACCGAGTTCCCCCGTGAACTGCGCTTTGGGTATCGCCTTATTTTCATAGGTGTACTCCTTTATCTGATAATCCAGGCCATACAGCCAATAGGTACGGTTACGGTTGGTATGTGTAAAGGCCAGCGAGGTGAAGTAGTGGCGTTCACCGCCACTCTTCCATGAAAGGAAATGATTCACCCCGCCCGTCGTAAACTGTATGCCCGTCTGCCCCGGCAAGTCACGCTGCGCGTATGCTTCACCCGCAAGGAGCGACAGTACAGCAGCTGTCAATATGAATAATATTCTTTGCATATACATTATATTATATATAGATTATTATTTCAGGTGCAGCTCACTGATTGGTTTTGCCGCCACAAGGTCTGTATTCTCTATGCGGAACGACTGGTGACGGGCACCACCCTTTTCGTAAATCTCTACTACCAGCAGCTTGTCATCCGGCAGTGTCAGCTTGGGCAACACGAAGATGTTGCGTACCGTGGCCTTGCCGTCCACCGTTATCAGACGGTTGTAAGTCCTTACCGGCTCTATAATATTCTCCTGCATGGCCGTGCGCCTGGCCACCTTCTTGTCGACCACCTTGAAACGGATATGGTCAATGTCGAACGATATGTCCGAGGTGTTGCGCAGGGAAGTATGCAGGTACAGCAGGTCATTGTTGATATAGATTCCTTTGAGCAGGGTCTGTATGCCGTACTTCTTGCAGCCGATATGCCTGATGTCCCTTTTGTTCTTCTTATACAGCGTGTACATGACGCGGTTCACCACCAGCGGTGTCTCCCCGCCGAGTTCCTTCAGTTTCACGAACATGCGGTCGTCAGCCGCCCCGCCCATCGGTTCTTCCGCAGCCAGTCTTCCATCTCAATGGAAAGTTGTGCCGTTCATTACTTATATACCACATTAAAGGAATAGAAGCAGCCGTCAGCCGATAATCGACGAAGTAATTCGTCCTCACCCTCAAAGCCTTACGGCAGATTGATACGTACCACATTCTCCGCACCCGTAGCTTTGTCGGCAATGATGTCGTAGGAGCCCAAATCCACATATTTCACTTCCGAAGGGAACAGGATATGTACGGTCTTCGAGAAAGTCACCTCGATGAGGTGCGGTGCGATAATCTGATTGGTGGGGAAAATCCTTGTTTCCACGGATTCCTGCGCCTTTACCGACAATACGGTCAAAAGCATTACTAATGATAAAATAATTCTTGTCTTCATCTGATTACTGTTTTTTGAGATTAATAGAAGTTGATAATTTGCTTTCACGGCCACCTTCACCTCACGCATCTTTGTGGCCAGATATTGCGACCCGCCGCCAAGCACGCCCCTTGTCACGTCCATGACCAGTTGCTGCGAGGCACTGCGTGCGAATGAGATGCTTGTCCCGAAACTGCCCCCGATATTGGCGGCGGCTTCTTTCATGGCGGTACGTTCCGCTGTGTTCGGGACGAAAAGTCCTTCCTGCCCGTCCATATCGTAAGCCACCAGTTCCACCGGCAGGATATTGCCGCCGCTCTCTATGGAGTTTACCGTGACCGCCATCCGTTGCCCCTCGATACGCACCGTGCCATATAGCGGAGTATTGGCAGGTACAAGCACACCGCCCACTTGCAGCGGTTCCAGCAACCGGAACTTCAGTCATGCTCCGGTGGTCACTGTCTGGTCTTCAGCACGCAGGCACGTATCGTATTGGCTCCGGCAAGCTGTCCGCCACCCACGGCAGTGGCAAAACCGTAATTGCGGGGTATCGTGTCGGGTACCGGAGGTGCGGCCAGTGACGAAACCACATTTTCCGCGGCACGTCCGGCGGCTATGGCGGCAGGATTGCCGGATGAACCGCCCGCAGGCTGTATGTTCTTCACCTGTCCGCCCGTCTGTCCGGGGAAATAGCGTGCCGCCATCTCATACGATTTTTCCATCAGTTCCAGCGGGTCTTGTCCATTCTGTTCACGTTCCAGCTTTTCGTTAAGCTCCTTCACCTGCCGCTCCAGTTCGTCCACCCTCGGACTCTCCTTCGGTTCCTGATAGAACGAGGTGATCTGCCTTGAAATCTGCCGCTGTTTTTCTCTGGACTCCCGGATAGCATCCGCTTTCGTACATCTTCTTCCGGTTTCAGCCCGTCCGTTGTGTCCGGTGTCAGATAGCCACCTGCCATGTCCTGCAAGGTTCTCACTTTTTCTTGCCTGCGTTTCTTCATCTCTTCCAGTTCGTAAGCCTTCTGTTTGTCGGCCATTGTCTCCGGTGCGATAGCTCGGGTATCGTTGTATTGATGCCTGCCGTCCCTTCCACCGTTTCCGTTGTGTCCGGCTTGAAGATAAACCAGATGAACCCGGCGCAAAGCAGGGACAGAACAGCCGCCACGCCATAGAATTTCAGCTTGTCGGCAGCCTTGCGGCTTGACTGTTTCCCATTTTCGGGTACGGACTCCGCTTTCCGCATTTCCTTCTCCTTTTCTTTCTTATCGGATTGTGTCATTGGATATATTGTTTTTAATGGTTGGATACTGTCCGTCTGGGGAAACGCAATCCTTTGGAGATGCCGTACCTCAATCGGAAATTTGTCTGTTCCGCAGAAACCGCCCACGATGCAGGCAAGGTCGATGGCGGCGAAGAGTCCGAGCAGGTAAAGGATGATAATCCTTTGCTGCCGGTAGCTCAACCGTTGCCACCGTCTGCGGAGTTTTGCTATATGTCGGTCTTTCTCCGTTCTGAACGAGTGGAAGACCTTTTTATACCGTTATCTTTCATACTGTCCGATGTCCCTGTTTTCGATGATGGTAAAACTCTCTATCAGAAAGCCCTGCGGATTGTTGTCGCTCCGGGTTACATTCCTCAGACGGCAGGTGGTGACAAGCGACCTTTCGGTAACGCTGCTCGAACGGATGATGTGCTGCCGGCAATAAGCCTTCATCCGGTAGGGATAACTGTCGAAGTTCCCCCTTATGCTGTCCACCGTCAGCGTCTGCGAGATGTTTCCCGCTATCATCCGGTTGAAATAGCCTTTTTCCTGCAAGTTCCGGTAGTAGCCGATGGCGCTTTCATCCGAAAGGTAAAAGGGCACGCTGCACATTGCTTTCAATGGCGCTCTTGTCCGGTGACAGGGAGAAGAACAGCTCGTGGAAACGCCTGATATGTTCCCTCGCTTCCACCGGACGGTTCTGCTGCACGTCCTGCGAAAGGGCCAGCATCAGTGATTTTCCGCTGTCCAACACATAGATTTTCTGTCGCTGCGCCTCGGCGAAATCATAAGCCTTTCATACGGCAAATACCGTTACCAGCGTACACGCCCCCAGGAATATCATCCCGAACAGCCGTAGCTGCCGGAACGATGTCTCGATGTTTTTTAATGATTTGAATTCCATTTTCTTCTTCTGTTTTTAATGTTGTCGTTATACAATCATTGATTGTAAGGTTAGAACATTTTCCTGATACGTCCGGCTATCGCTCCGCCTGCTGCACCGCCTACCGCCGCGGCACCGTTACCGGCCATCTTTCCGGCACCGTTTGCCTTCTGCCCGTAAGCTCCGGCACCGCCCGCCTGGATAATCCACGATGAAACGGTGGGGACACAGAAGTAACCGATGATACCTATAATCATGAAAATACAGTATACTTTCCCCGACGAGTCCGGTATGAATGCCGGGTCCTGCATATTCTCTATGTCCTGCTGCAACATCAGTATCTGTATGCGTGAGAGGATCGCTCCGAACAGGTCACTCACCGGCAGCCACAGATAGATGCAGATATACCGGGACAGCCAGGTGGTCAGCGTGCTCTGGAATCCGTCATAGACGGCCAGCGCGAAGGAGACAGGTCCCAGGATGGACAGTACGATCAGGAAGAAGGTCCTCAGCGTGTCTATCAGCAGCGAGGCCGCCTGGAAGAAGAGTTCCAGCAGTTCGCGGAACCATCCCCGGATTTTCTCGCCGAGCTCGTATATCTTCTTCTGTCCGTACATGTTTATCATCGTGTCCATGTCCCCCAGCGACCAGCCCAGTTCGTCCAGCCTCTTGTCATACGCCTCGTCGCTCACAAGGAAGGCCTTCGCCGGGTCACGCAGCATCGCCTCGCGTTTCAGCCTGTCTTTCTCTTCCTGGTATTTCCTCATGTCAAAGGTCTGCTGTTCGACCAGGGAGGAAGTCGCTTTGCATACGGGAGAAAGAATCCCGTTGATTGTACAGTACCATAGTGGGAAAAACATGATGCAAAGGCCCAGCACGAAGGGCCGGAACAGGGGGAACACGTCTATCGGCTCGGCCCGGGCAAGGGACTGCCATACCCGGTAGGCCACATAGAACAAGGCACCGAGGCCCCGCCACTCCCTTCGCTACCGAAGCCATGTCTTCACACAGCGGCATCATTTCATCATACAGCGAGCGCAGAAGCTCGTGAAGGTTTGTCCAGTCTATTGATAATAATAACATAGTCTTCTTGATTTAACGGATGAATGATTACCAGTAACGCTGCCCGTGTGTCCCGTACAGGGAGAGCACCCGTGCGGCATCCCCCTTTTCCTTGCTCCGCAGGTACGACACGCCGATGTTCTTGCGGGTATAGTACCATGTCAGGTTCTTGTATTCCAGCACCTCGCCGTATATCCGGTTGATGATGTCCAGCCGTTCCTTGTCCGTCATCGAGAGTCCGGTTGCCGTGGTCACTTCCTTCAAGTCCAGCAGCAGGTCGCTGCTTTCCTTGAGCAGTCTGTTGTACCCGAAAGCGATGGCCGATAGCTCTTCCACCGTAAAGTTGGGGTCGCCCGTCATCGTGTTGAAGTTCGTCACGTAGATGTCGCTGATGTCACCCACCAGAAGGATGGTCTGCTGCACCTTGCGGGCGCCCTTTACCAGGCATGCACCGACTTCAAGGCATCATAATAAGCCTTCCCTTGCTTATAAATCTTTACAGTCTCCTGAAAATTGCTCCACATGTTCTGTGCAGTTGTGGAAGTCTGTACGATTTCATTGGCCGAGTTCACGATACTCTGTGCGAGTTCGTGGGGTCTATCACCGTCCATTGCGCCTTGCTTGTCACTGAAAGGGATGACAATGCCATAAACAAAATTATCGTTCTCTTCTTCATGCCCTATCTCCTTTCTTTAGTCAGTAAATACCGGCTGTCGTCGTCACGGGCAAACAGACCGTAACTGCCGAACAGCAACACCTCGCTGCCTGAAAAATACCCGATGCATCCGGCATCCCTGTTCCCGTGCAGGAAAAGGTCGTCACCGCCGCGCAGCGGGATATTGATTTCAACGTAGGCCCTTTCTCCGGCGAACAGCGTGGCCTTGTATCCCTTGAAGCCGTCCGTCACCCGGTTGGATTTACGGATGGTCAGCGTCGAGCCGCCTTCCCTGTTCATTCAGTGCCCGCAGATGCGGTCATGTTCCAGTTCCTTTCTCATCTCCCCAATCAGGTTCAGCAGGTCCAGATTGGTCAGGGTGGCGTCTCCGAGCGCTTCCCTGCATTGGCTTAATAAATCTTTCTTACTCATTGTGTTTTATGGATTAAAGGATTGTTTGTTTTCCTGCCGCTTGTTTTCGGCAAGCTGTCTGATAGCCAGCTCGATGTTTCCATCCAGCTTTTCCGTAAGCCTGGTAAGTTCCAGTTTTTCAGTCTCTTCTGTGGTGTAGCAAAGGTACTCTTCAGCCGAAACTTCTGTCGCATATACCGCACTTTGTGTACCGCCAAGCCCTATCCAGACCTCTTTATAAAGCCGGTTGGCCGCATTGGCAAGATTGATGGAAAGTATCTGTGAGCGTTCCTTGTCCGTCAGGCCGAGCAGGTTCTGTATCTGGTCGAACTTGTTCTGGTACTTTCGTTGGTCAAGCAGTATCTTGCAGTCCGAATTGTTGATGATTGTCTCCTTTACAACCGGACTCGATATGATGTCGTCCACTTCCTGCGTCACCACAACCGCTTCGCCAAAAAATTTTCTGACCGTCTTAAACAAATATTTAATATAAGAGGCCATACCTTCCTTGGCGATTGCCTTGCCGGGTAGGTCGGGGCATTACTGCCCCTTTCCCCCCTAAGAACCGTACGTGAAAGTTTCCAATCATACGGCTCAAGCAACTTTAAATTTCTATCTAATAGAAACCAGCTCATTGTTACATCTATTTAAGTTGAATGACTTTTCTTCTGCAACTGTCATGTACCAAGAAATTAACTTTCTTTCCATTGACAATTCTTTCATTAGTTCCCCACGAGTGTTCTTTGTCTATGGGTTCTCCGCATATGGGGCATAAATGATTTTGTTTTTCCCACATATACAGCAATGATTTTCTACCATTAAGCGACTTGAGCATCTTGTAAGTCTTGCGCTTTTCAAATATTCTTTCCATTCAGGGTCGAGAGGATTGGCTTCACCTTTCACTTTTACGTATCGGGTGATTTTCGTGTCGTACAGTCTTTTGAGGGCAATCTTATCATCCGCTTTACCCCTTTTGAAGTTCGCCACAAAGCACCAGTTACGATTCTTTATTCGTGTAAAGTATCTGCTGGCAATCCAATATTTACCTTTCTTGGGATGTCGTCTCTTGGCCCATTGCCATAGCTTTTCAAATATCAAGTAATCAGCTTTTCTGAATGTGTCCGAAGCCACGCAATTCTTGTAGTAATTCACCCAACCGACTATTACCGGATTCAAAAGTCTTATAAGAGATTCCTGTTACTACCTTTATTGGAATCAATGATTCCTCTGATTTTCTCCATGAATCCCTTCAGACTCTTTTTGGACGGCTTTATTAGAAGTATTCCATTGTATTTACGGATATTGTACCCGAGAAAATCAAAGCCCTCTTCAATATGGGTTATCTTTGTCTTTTCTTCTGATAGAGTAAGTCCCCGACTTTCAAGGAAGTTCTCCACTAACGGCTTTATTTCCTCCAATGCTTCCCTAGTCCTTCCCGTAATGATAAAATCATCCGCGTATCGAACCATGTGAACCTTTGGATAATATACTTGTCCCTTAACGGATTTCCTATAATACTTTTCTGCGAGCATTGCTTGCAGACCGTCCAATGTCATATTGGCAAGAGTTGGCGAGATAATTCCACCCTGTGGAGTTCCTTCTTCCGTAGGGAATAATTCCTTGTTGAAAACGAAACCGCATTTGAGCCATTTTTTCAGCATGACTTTATCCATTGGAATATTTTCCAACAGCCAGTCATGACTGATATGGTCAAAACAACCTTTGATGTCTCCTTCTAAAATCCATTCGGGAGAAGCTGTCTTGGCAAGGACGCAAAAACATTGTTCTCTTGCATCGCCAGCACTTCTCTCTTTACGGAATCCGTAGGAGTTGCTGTCAGCAGTTGTTTCTGACACAGGTTCCAATGCGAGCAGATACAATGCCTGCATTGCCCTGTCTTTCATCGTCGGAATCCCTAATGGACGCAACTTCCCGTTACTCTTTTTAATATGTATCCTTCTTAGAGGTTGAGGGGTATAGCCTCTTCTTCTTAGCTCGCTGATGGCCTTGAATTTACTGTTGGAAGTTGCCCACACAGCTTTATCAACACCCGCAGTTTTACTGCCTCTGTTCGATGTAACACGTTTTACCGCTAAAGCTTTACGTAAAACGAATGCGTCAGCATCCACTGCAAAGCTTTCACCCTGCCGTGTTTGCCTGCTTTCTGAGCTTTTACAATACGTGCTTGTAGCTTATTAACCGCTATTTCGCACTTGTTCCAGTCTATGCTTTCCCAAGTGCTCCATTTCCGGTCAGTAGATGCACACGATGTTTTAATCTCGTTCATTTGCTTTTCTCCTTTAATAAGTTCTATAAGTTTCTTGTAAAACATCCACCATGCGGAAGTCTGCCCACTTTCGTGTGAGGTGATGTTTCAACCTCTATCCATTCCGTTACAGAACGGCATTCGCTTTCTCCGCATTCCTCTGCCCGCACTCCATTCGGCTTCACTTACGGTCTGCTTACCTGCTGTTAACAGGAGAAGTACGGGTTTACCATGTTTCTTGTATATGACAAACGAATGGGTTAGAATCCGTCTATCCGCCGGCAGTCATCATGTTCGTGTAACCTTAGCATGAAGAAGGTTATCCGACTGCGTCCCTTTTGGGTTAGAGCCCAGTATCATTAACAGCTCATTCGAAGTTACGACGTTTATCAACGGTTCACATTACGTTATTCATACCATTCAGCCTAGCTCCCCTGCCACTCGATACTAACGGCAGTTGTCGTTCCCTCGCGGTTCTGACTTCTCCTTTCGGAAGGGCTTCATTGTTGGTTCTGCTATCGCACGACCTCATTGCTTACTATCGCACGTTCCCATAGGCTACTGTTGACGAAACAACAGGTTTAATCGTTCTATTTCCAGCGCGTGGAATGGAATGTTAAACAATCATATACAAGACTTACATGTCGCAGTCATGCTTCCTCAATCAGTATCATCTTGCGGATGCCCTGCAAGCGTCTCATTTTATTAATGAAAGTCTCCATGATAATGATAGTCACCACCGGAAAAAGGACGGGATTATCCTTCACGACATCCAGTTCGAATACGATGAACCGCTTGTTCAGTAAATCCAGTTCCTTGTCCGAGTTCAGCAGATACCCGTATTCGCCGTTCTTGTAATAGGGTTCCAGCACGTTCAGAAAACCGTCCACGTCAAAGTCCTTCTCGCGCACGTTCTTGTCCGCCAGCACCTTGCGGTAGTCTTTCCTTACAAAGTCATAGAACGAGTTGAAGTTCGGCTTTATCTTCCGGTTCTTCTTTATCTTCTCAATATACAGGCTGACTGCGTTCGAGAGCGCCACCTCTTCCGAACGTCGGGGCGGTTCGTCCTCCCTTTTCCAAAGGGTGAGTATCAGTGTCTTGATACTGTCCCGCTTCTCGATGTCATACTGGTAATCCTCCGTGAAAAACGGATTGAAAGAAATCGGATCATTTTCCTTGTATGTAAAATAAATCCCGTCATCCCCTCCGGTCTTCTGATGTATCAGGTCACAGAGTCCCTTATATGAATTTCCGGTGTCCACCAGCAGGATATGCGTCCCTTGTTCCCAGTACTGTCTCACAAGATGGTTGGTAAAGAAACTCTTCCCGCTGCCGCTGGGGCCGAGTATGAACTTGTTTCTGTTGGTCACCACCCTTTTTTCATGGGTAAATCCGATATGTCGAGGAAGACGGGCTTTCCCGTCAGCCTGTCCACCATGCGGATACCGAAGGGCGACAGCGAGTTCCGGTAACAGGTTTCAGCCGTGAAGAAGCAGAGTGCCTG
>ENA-OQIC01000860-OQIC01000860.1-human-gut-metagenome-genome-assembly--contig:-NODE-860-length-11856-cov-1.307017_pt1 | contig 11856 bp, 18 predicted proteins | sample MGYA00242572_ERZ504736 | MGnify/ENA primary metagenome ERZ504736 (study PRJEB26092, sample SAMD00036201) | human gut metagenome | host: Homo sapiens | study: EMG produced TPA metagenomics assembly of... | reverse complement strand
CCTTCATTCTTTCCTTCATCAAAAAGAGAATTAACGGGGAACGGGGAGGGAGAGCTTGGAATCGCTGCCCTGGCTCTGCTGGTAGACATGTGTACGGCCAATAACACGGTGCATCGTCATGGCTGGTCCCATGCAAAGGAGATCAGCGATGACTTCGGCGTGACACCCAGGCGCTCCGCGTCCCTTTTGGACATGTTCAGCTCCATGGGACAGGGATTGATTCCCTACGGGGCCCAGCTTCTGGCGGCAGCCAGCCTGACAGGCCTGACTCCCTTTGAAATCATTCCCTACTGCTTTTATCCCATCCTCATGGGAGTCAGCGGACTGTTATTCATATTCATTAAAAAGAGACACGGAAAGGTACTGGTATGAAGACTAAGAATCAATGGGCGAGTAAACTTGGATTTATCATGCAACCGCAGGGGCGGCCATAGGACTGGGAAATCTGTGGAAGTTTCCCTATCTCATGGGACGAAACGGAGGAGCATCCTTTCTGGCGGTATATTTATTCTTTATCTGCATTCTGGGCGTACCGGTGATGATGCTGGAGATGTCACTGGCAGAAAGACCCGCCACGATCCCGTGCTGGCATACGGGGATATCCACCCCAATGCCAGGATTGCAGGGGTGTTTGGAGTGGCGGCGGCATTTCTGATTCTGTCCTACTACAGTGTCATCGGAGGTGGATCATCAAGTATATTGTAAGCTATGGAACCACCTTCCACGCACCGGAGGATTTTGAGGCATTTATCAGCGCGCCGGCGGAGCCGGTGTTCTGGCATTTCCTGTTCCTCTTTATGACTACGGCTGTCTGTTATCACGGTATCAGCGGTATCGAGAATGTCAGCAGAATCATGATGCCCCTGCTGTTTGTGCTGCTGATTGTAATTATTGTGAGAAGCGTGACCCTGCCTGACGCTGTCCTGGGCCTCAAATTCATTTTTATTCCCAGCAGCGCGGCCTTTAACATGAAGGCGGTCAGCGCGGCCCTGGGTCAGGTGTTTTATTCCCTGAGCCTCTGTATGGGAATTACCATCACCTACGGAAGTTATCTGGGAGATAAGGAAAATATACCCAGAAGCTGTGCCAGCGTGGCGGGACTGGATACCATCATTGCAGTGATGGCAGGTATCGCCATCTTTCCGGCAGTGTTTTCCTTTGGGCTGGAGCCGGGACAGGGACCGGGGCTTATATTCGGCACCCTGCCAAAGGTGTTTGCCTCCATTAAAGGAGGGTCGGTCTTTGCAATCCTGTTTTTTGCTCTGGTGCTGTTTGCTGCTGTGACCAGCGCCATTGCCCTGTTAGAGGTGGTGGTCTCCTTTGCAGTGGACAGCCTTAAGTGGACCAGGAAAAAGGCTACGGTCATCCTGGACTCCTGATTTTCCTGACAGGAGTTCCCAGCGCCCTGTCCTTCGGCACCCTGGGGAATGTGACTATCCTCAATTACAGCGTCTTTGACTTTGTGGGAATGGTGACAGACAACATCCTCCTTCCATTTGGCGGCCTGGCCATGTGCTATTTTATCGGCTGGAAATGGGAACCCCAGTATCTGGTGGACGAGGTGGAGAAAAACGGGGTCACCTTCAAGCTTAAGAAGCTGTGGATATTCTGCATTCGTTTTCTCACCCCGATTCTGGTTGCGTCTGTGACCTTGACGGGATTTGCCGGTATTTATTCTATTGTGTGGGGATAGGAATACACATATAGGTAGAGGAGGTGCGCCCATATGGAAAATCAGAAACGGGAAAATCTGCTGAACCTGGCCCTGGATGCCACGGAGGAGGAACGGCTGAAATCAGTAAACCTGAATGTGGGGTATGACCCCGGGGAAAAGACCTGGGAGCTTATAGTCAGGTACAACGGATCACTCGAATCCCTTCGTGATGAAGGCATCCGGGTGGATGAGCTGGCAGCCGGATATGCGGTTCTGGTGGTGCCGGAGAGCCGGATAGAACAGGTCAGCGCCATGGAGCAAATTGTATACATCGAGAAACCAAAGAGGCTGTTCTTTGCCAGCAACATGGCAAGGGCAGCCTCCTGTCTAAGCACGATTCAGACCAGCAGCGGGGCAGGGGCCGGAGGCGCGGGTACAGGGGGAGCGGGGGCCGGCGTCATAAGCAGCCTGGAATCCGGTCTCACGGGAAAGGGCGTGCTGGTGGCTGTCATTGACTCAGGCATTGACTACTTTCATCCGGATTCAGAAATCCCGACGGAACCACCCGCATCGGGCTGCTGGCAGACCAGGACAGGGACCGGATTTATACCAGGGAGGAGATCAACGCCGCCCTGGAAACCGGAAGCCGGACATCGGCCCTGGCCCTGGTTCCTTCCACCGACCCCAGCGGACACGGGACAGCGGTGGCTGCCATTGCAGCCGGCAACGGCAGGGAGGGAAACGGTGTTTACCGCGGTGTTGCCTATGAGAGCGAGCTTATGGTGGTAAAGCTGGGGACACCCCTGACGGACAGCTTTCCGCGTACCACCCAGCTGATGAAGGCCCTGGACCTGGTGGTCCGGCGGGCACAGGATATGAACCGGCCCCTGGCTGTGAACATAAGCTTTGGAAATACCTACGGCTCCCATGACGGGACCAGTCTGCTGGAAACCTTCATCAATGACATGTCAGGCATTGGGAGGAATGTCATCGTGGCCGGCACGGGCAACGAGGGAACCGGGGCCGGACACAGGGCAGGAAGCCTGGTTATGGGACAGGAGGAAAATGCGCAGCTGTCCATTGCGCCTTATGAGACAGGGATGGGAGTACAGCTGTGGAAGTCCTATGTGGACCAGTTTTCCATCCGCCTGGTCACTCCGTCAGGGGAGGTCATCGGGCCTATCGACAGCCGGCTGGGCCCCCAGACCCTGCGCTACGGGGGAACGCGGATCCTGATTTATTACGGCAAGCCCAGTCCCTTCAGCCGGGCCCAGGAGGTATACTTTGATTTCCTGCCTGTGAGGGATTATCTGGACAGCGGAATCTGGACCTTCCGCCTGACGCCGGAGCGGATTGTGACCGGACGCTACGATATGTGGCTGCCTTCCAGGGGGCTTTTAAACCCGTCCACCCGCTTTTTAAGGCCGGTTCCGGAGACCACCCTGACCATTCCCTCCACTGCTGCCAATGTGATATCCGTGGGGGCTTACGATGATTCTTACCGCGCCTACGCGGATTTTTCCGGCCGCGGTTTCACCCGCCAGACGCAGCAGGTAAAACCGGATCTGGCAGCTCCGGGAGTGGATATTGTCACAGCCAGGCGGGGAGGCGGATACGAGGCAGTGACGGGAACCTCCTTTGCAGCCCCCTTTGTCACAGGCAGCGCAGCCCTGCTGATGCAGTGGGGAATATTGCAGGGAAACGATCCCTTTCTTTACGGCGAGAAGGTAAAGGCGTATTTTACCAGAGGGGCCAGGCACCTGCCGGGGTATGATGTGTGGCCCAATGAGAGGCTGGGGTATGGAACCTTTGTGTGAGGGACAGTCTGCCTCTAGGAAATAGTTAGAATTTATGATATAATGTGAGCATTAGGCAGCTGTTTACCGGCCTGATGCTCTTTTGCTTACGCAATATTTGAAATTTTTGTAGTAAAAACAGGAATCCGACAATATAATAATAGAGATAGGGAGTGGATGGATGAATATCAGGGAGTCACTGGAAGCATTGGAAGAATCGTACATGAGCCCTATGCGTCCCTTAGCAGCAGGACCAGGGGACGGGACAAGCCGGAGCAGCTGTGCGATATGCGGCCTGAGTACCAGCGGGACAGGGACCGCATCCTTCACTCCAAGGCATTTAGACGCTGAAGCACAAGACACAGGTGTTTCTGGCGCCTTGAGGGGGACCATTACAGGACCAGGCTCACCCATACCCTGGAGGTATCCCAGATAGCCCGCACCATAGCCAAGACCCTGCGCTCAATGAGAGCCTGACAGAGGCCATTGCGCTGGGCCATGATCTGGGGCACACGCCCTTCGGCCATTCCGGCGAATACATACTGAATAAGATATGCGAGGACGGATTCACCCACTATGAGCAGAGCGTGCGCATTGTGGAAGTGCTGGAAAAGGACGGGAGAGGATTGAACCTGACTGGGAGGTGCGGGACGGCATACGCAACCACAGGACCTCCGGTCATCCGTCCACCCTGGAGGGCGCCATTGTCCGTCTGTCAGATAAGATAGCCTATATCAACCACGATATAGACGACGCCATCCGGGCCAGGATGTTCACGGAGCATGAGCTGCCCAGGGGTTATACCGATGTGCTGGGCCACAGTGTCCGGGAACGCCTCAACAACATGATTCACGACATCATACTAAACAGCATGGACAAACCTGCCATTACCATGTCGGAGGGGATGGAGGAGGCCATGCAGGGCCTGCGCAAATGGATGTTTGATAATGTATACAAGAACGATATACCCAAGGCGGAGGAGGGAAAGGCCCAGAACATGATTACCCAGCTCTATGAGTATTATATGGGACATGTGGATAAGCTGCCGGTGGAGTATGTGCTTCTCATGGTCAACAAGGGGGAGAAGAAGTCCCGGGTGGTGTGCGACTACATTGCCGGTATGAGCGATATCTATGCCATTGACCAGTTTGAGGAATTATTCGTTCCAAAGCGGTGGAACGTGTACTGACAATCCGGCTGTATATAGACAGCCGGCATTAAAAGATACAGAAGGGAGATTATTGCATGTACTATCCCGATGAAGTCATAGAAGAAGTGAGAATGAAGAATGACATCGTGGACGTGATTTCAGGATATGTGAAACTGCAGAAAAAGGGGGCCAACTATTTCGGCCTGTGCCCCTTCCACAATGAGAAATCCCCGTCCTTTTCCGTATCGCCGGGAAAGCAGATGTATTACTGCTTTGGCTGCGGGGCAGGGGGAAATGTCATCACCTTTCTGATGGAATATGAAAATTATACCTTCCAGGAGCGCTTTCGTCCCTGGCAGACAGGGCCGGAGTGAACCTGCCGAAGATGGAGTACGGCCGCGAGGCCAGAGAGCAGGCGGAGCTGAGGGCCAGGCTTCTGGAAGTGAACAAGCTGGCGGCGAATTATTTCTATTACCAGATGAAACAGCCCCAGGGAAAGCCGGCCTATGATTATTTCCACCTTAAGAGGGGACTGGCGGATGAGACCATCGTCCATTTCGGCCTGGGCTATTCCAATAAGACCAGCGATGATCTGTACCGCTACCTGAAGGGAAAGGGTTACGAGGACAGCTTCCTTAAGGATACCGGCCTGGTGACGCTGGAGGAACGGGGCGGAAGGGACAAGTTCTGGAACCGCGTCATGTTCCCCATTATGGATGTGAACAACCGCGTCATTGGATTTGGGGACGCGTCGATGGGGGATGGGGAACCCAAATACCTGAATTCCCCGGAGACAAAACTCTTTGACAAGAGCCGCAATCTCTACGGCCTGAATTATGCCAGGCTTTCCAGGGAAGGATATCTACTGATTTGTGAAGGGTACCTGGACGTCATATCCCTGCACCAGGCAGGTTTACCAACGCGGTGGCATCCCTGGGCACTGCCTTTACCAGCCAGCACGCCAATGTGCTGAAACGGTACACGGACCAGGTAATCCTTACCTATGACAGCGACGGAGCCGGGGTGAAGGCGGCGTTGAGGGCCATTCCTATTTTAAAGGAAGTGGGGATGTCCATTAAGGTACTGAACATGAAACCCTATAAGGACCCGGACGAGTTCATCAAGAACATGGGGGCAGAGGCATTCCGCCAGCGGATTAAGGAGGCCAAAAACAGCTTTCTCTTTGAAGTGGATGTACTGCGGCGGGGATATGAGATGGATGATCCGGAGCAGAAGACCAGGTTCTACCAGGAGACGGCCAGGAAGCTTCTCCAGTTTGGAGAGGCCCTGGAGCGTGAGAATTACCTCCAGGCAGTGGCCAGGGAGCAGATGATTCCGGCCGAGGAGCTGAGAGGCCTGGTAAACCGCATGGGCATGTCCATGGGGCTTAAGGCAGGTGAAAGCCTGAACCATTCCGGCCGTGTGGTGCCCCAGGAGACACAGGAGGAGGAATCTGGCGGCAGCGGACTTTCCGGCAGCCGTAAACCCAGGCGGCCGGATAAGGAGGATGGAATCCGCCGTTCCCAGAGACTGCTTCTCACCTGGCTCATAGAGACCCCGGCCCTGTTTGAGAAGATAGAGGGCGTCATAACGGCAGATGATTTTGTGGAGGATTTGTACCATCAGGTGGCACAGATGGTATTTGACGGACACAGGGAGGGAAATTTAAACCCCGCGGCCATACTCAGCCGGTTCATTAACGATGAGGACCAGTACAAGGAGGTGGCGGCCCTGTTTAACGCCAGTTTAAAGGAATCCCTGAACAATGAAGAACAAAAGAAGGCATTTTCGGAGACTGTGATGAAGGTCAGAAAGAACAGCCTGGATGTGGCCAGCCGCAATGCAAAGGATATAACCCAGTTACAGGAGATTATCAGGCAGCAGGCAGCCTTAAAGCAGCTGCACATCTCCCTGGATTGACAGCATTTCATAGGAAGGATGGACCAAATTATGGAAGGGACGGACGTGTTTGAGGAGAAACTGGCAGGACTTCTGGAGGAAGCCAAGAAAAAGAAAAATGTATTGGAATACCAGGAGGTCATGAACTATTTCGGTCAGGAGCCCCCTGTCTCCAACCAGTTGGACAGGCTGTTTGAGTTCCTGGACCAGAATAAGGTGGATGTCATCCGCATGGGAACAGAGGATGAGCTGGACCCGGACCTTTTCATCGAGGAGGAAATGGAACTGGATGAAGAGGAAGAAATTGATGTGGAACACCTGGACCTGTCGGTTCCCGAAGGCGTCAGCTGGAGGACCCTGTGCGCATGTATCTGAAGGAGATTGGAAAGATTCCTCTCCTGGGCATGGAGGACGAGGTGGAGCTGGCCAAGAAGATGGAGCTGGGCGACCCGGAAGCAGGAAACGGCTGGCAGAGTCCAACCTGCGCCTGGTGGTCAGCATTGCCAAGCGGTATGTGGCAGGGGGATGCAGTTTTTAGACCTGATCCAGGAAGGAAACCTGGGGCTTATCAAGGCAGTGGAGAAATTTGATTATACCAAGGGGTATAAGTTCAGCACCTATGCCACATGGTGGATCCGCCAGGCCATTACCAGGGCTATTGCGGACCAGGCCAGAACCATACGGATTCCGGTCCATATGGTGGAAACCATCAACGTCTGGTGCGCACCTCCCGCCAGCTTCTGCAGGAGCTGGGAAGGGAGCCCACCACAGAGGAGATTGCGGCCAGGCTGGACCTGCCGGTGGAGCGGGTATCTGAAATCATGAAGATGTCCCAGGAGCCGGTGTCCCTGGAGACCCCCATCGGGAGGAGGAGGACAGCCACCTGGGAGACTTCATACAGGACGACAATGTGCTGGTGCCCCAGGACGCGGCAGCCTTTACCCTTCTTCATGAACAGCTGATGGAAGTGCTGCTGACCCTGACAGAGCGGGAACAAAAGGTGCTGCGCCTGCGGTTCGGCCTGGACGACGGACGTCCCAGGACCCTGGAGGAAGTGGGAAAGCAGTTTAATGTGACAAGGGAGAGGATACGCCAGATTGAGGCAAAGGCCCTGCGCAAGCTGCGCCATCCCAGCAGAAGTAAAAAGTTAAAGGATTATCTGGATGAATAGTGACAAGTTAGAGACAAGAGATAAAAGAGAACAGGCGGGAATCGTAAAGCTGTCGGCCCGTCTTTTGACCGTAGCCGGGTTTGTGAGACAGGGAAGCCGCATTGCCGATGTGGGTACGGACCACGGCTATATACCTGTGTACCTGGCCCAGACAGGACGGATTTCCTCTGCCCTGGCCATGGACGTAAGATACGGTCCCCTGGAGAGGGCCCAGGCCCATGTAAGGGAATACCAGGCGTGGGAGAGGGCCCGCAGGCAGGCTTTCCCGGCGGTTCCCATCAAGACACGGCTCAGCGACGGCCTGAAGGAGCTTAAGCCGGTGAGGCCGACACGGTCATCATAGCAGGCATGGGCGGGGAGCTGATCATAAAAATCCTGGACGAGGGCCGTCATGTGTGGGACAGCGTAAAACAGTATATCCTTTCGCCCCAGTCGGATTTGGATAAGGTAAGGCGTTATCTGGCCGCCCATGGTTTTGCCATTGAGGATGAAGCCATGGTAAAGGACGAGGGAAAATATTATACGGTGATGAGCGTGAAAAGGGGCTTCATGGAGTATGAGAGCCAGGCCCATTACCTTTACGGAAAGATTCTGATTGATAAAAAGGATGTGATCCTGAGGGAATATCTGGGCAGGGAGATGCTCAGAATTGAGAAAATCCTGGTTAGCTTCAGGAGAAAGATGGGATTACCGACACAGAGACCAGGGCAGAGGCCAGAATAAGCAGGCAGAAGGAACTGTCCTGGATTAAGGAGGCACAAGATGAAATGCAGTGAGATTATGGACGTATGCAGGAAACTGGCGCCGGAGGACTGCGCCTGTGACTGGGATAATCCCGGCCTTCTGGCGGGCAGAAGCGACAAGGAAGTAAAAAAGATATACATTGCCCTGGATGCCACGGACAAGGTGGTGGAGGCTGCACAGGCTTTGGGGGCGGATATGCTTTTGACCCACCATCCTGATATTCAAGGCCATCAAGAAGGTAAATGACCAGAACTTCATTACCAGAAGGCTGGTGAAACTGATACAGGCAGACATTTCCTATTATGCCATGCACACCAACTTTGATGCCGCCCCGGGCTGTATGGCTGATTTGGCCGCAGAACGGCTGGGCCTGGCTGGCTGCGTTCCTCTGGAGGCGACTGGGGAGATGAGCGGCCCGGAGTGCTGTTTCCTACGGCATCGGCAAAAGCGGATTCTTAAAGGAGGAAATGACTGTAAGGGAGCTGGCGGTCCGTGTAAAGGATGTATTCGGCCTTCCCTTTGCCCTTGTATACGGGGACGAACTTATGGATCAGAAGGTTTCCCGTATATCCGTATGCCCAGGAGCAGGGGGAAGCGAAATAGAGGGAGCTCTGGCCTGGGGGGCCCAGGTCCTTGTGACAGGGGATATCAGCCACCATCAGGGGATAGACGCGGCAGCCAGGGGCATGGCCATCATCGACGGAGGCCACTATGGCCTGGAGCATATCTTCATCCCCTATATGGCTGAGTTTCTCAGGAAGAATCTGGGAAGCCGGGTTGAACTGGAGCAGGCGCCGCCTCAGTGGCCCGCCGTGATTGTGTGACAGGAGAACCGGATTCTTGAAAATGAGGGAGGTAAGTGGAATGGCACAGGTTAAGATACACGGCATCACAAAGGAATACCCGGAGGGGACCACGTGGATGGAGGTAGTCCGGGAGCACCAGAAGGAGTATGAATATGACATCCTGCTGGTACGGGTAAACGGAAAGCTCCAGGAGCTGCATAAACAGGTAAAGGACTGCGAGCTGTCCTTTGTCACGGCAAAGGATAAGCCGGGAATGTCCGCCTATCAGAGGAGTGCGTCCCTTATGATGCTGAAGGCATTCTACAGCGTGGCGGGAGCGGCAATGTGGAAAAGCTGATGATTGATTTTTCCATCGGACGGGGATTCTTTGTGGAGGCCAGGGGTAATTTTGTCCTGAACCAGGAATTCCTGGACGCGGTAAAGGCTAAGATGAGGGAGTATGTGGAGCGGAAGATTCCCATTATGAAGCGCAGCGTATCCACGGACGATGCCATCGAGCTCTTTGAGAAGCTGGGGATGTATGACAAGGCCAGGCTGTTCCGGTACCGCATGGTATCCAGGGTCAATATCTACAGCATTGACGGGTTTGAGGACTACTATTACGGGTACATGGTGCAGAATACAGCTACATCAAGCATTTTGACCTGATTCCTTACACTACGGGTTTGTGATGGTGATGCCTGACAGGAATACGCCGGACATCCTTCACAAGTTCGCGCCCAGCGATAAGCTGTTCGCCACCCTGTCTGAATCCACGGAGTGGGGCAGGCGGATGGATCTGGAGACAGTAGGCGCCCTGAATGACAGGATTGCAAAGGGTGACATGTCCCACCTGATTTTGATACAGGAAGCCCTTCAGGAGAAGAAGATTGCAGAGATTGCGGCGCAGATAGCAGCCAGGAAGAACGCCCGCTTTGTCATGATTGCGGGACCGTCCTCATCCGGCAAGACCACATTTTCCCATCGTCTGTCAGTCCAGCTGGAGGCCATCGGCTTAAAGCCCCATCCCATTGCGGTGGACAATTATTTTGTGAACCGTGTGGACAGCCCCAGGGATGAACACGGCAATTACAACTATGAGATTCTGGAATGTCTGGATGTGGAGCTGTTTAACCGGGACATGACCGGCCTTTTGGAGGGAAAGCGGGTGGAGCTTCCCTACTATAACTTTAAAAAGGGAGTCAGAGAGTATAAGGGGAATTTCCTCCAGCTGGGGGAGGGAGACATACTGGTCATAGAGGGAATCCATTGCCTGAACGACAGGCTTTCCTACACCCTTCCGGCAGACAGCAAATTTAAAATTTACATCAGCGCCCTGACACAGCTCAATATCGATGAGCATAACCGCATTCCCACCACGGACGGGCGGCTTCTGAGAAGAATGGTGCGGGATGCCAGGACAAGAGGCTCCTCGGCCCGGGAGACTATCCGCATGTGGCCTTCTGTGCGCAGGGGCGAGGAGGAGAACATCTTCCCCTTCCAGGAGGAGGCGGACGCCATGTTCAATTCCGCCCTTGTCTATGAGCTGGCCGTGCTGAAGCAGTACGCCCAGCCTCTGCTCTTCGCCATTCCACGGGACAGCGAGGAGTGGCTGGAGGCTAAGCGGCTCCTTAAGTTCCTGGATTATTTTATCGGCGTCAGCAGCGAGGATATTCCAAGAATTCCATTCTCAGGGAGTTCATCGGCGGGAGCTGCCTGAACGTGTGATGCCCGCAGAGAGGGCACAGAGATGAGACAGACCTTTCCTTACAATCATGGTACAGGAAACGGCCTTTTTTTGCGTATTTTGATTGGTCTGTTTTATTTTTATTCTAGCGGGGAAAAATTTTAAAAGAAAAAGGAATGAGAGTGAATGTACAAAACACCTGCCCCAACGATATAATAAGGGCATTAAAGACGAGGAAACATGAATCCGGTGGCTGTGCACGGGAATAAAAATTCAGGAGGGGAAGATATGAAGAAGATACTGGCATTACTGGTAAGCTGCACACTGGCCGTATCCCTGGCAGGCTGCGGCAGCCAGAGGGACAGCGGTCAGACAGCAGAGAACAGCGGCAAGAAAGTCCGTATCATGATTGGCTATGAGAACAATCCGGGGGAACCCATTGACCTGGCCTGCCGTGAGTGGAAGAGACTGGTGGAGGAACGGAGCGGGGGGACCATGAGAGTGGAACTGTATCCTTCCAGCCAGCTGGGAAGCAAGGACAATATCATTGACCAGGCTGTGAACGGGGACTGCGTGGTCACTCTGGCCAACGGTCCGTTTTCCAGGACAGGGGAATCCAGGACTTTGGCGTTCTCTTTGCCCCATATCTGTTTGAGGATGGGAGGACCTGGACAAGGTGGTGAATAGTGACTGGTTTGACGGCAAGGCAGAGGAACTGGAACAGAATGTGGGATTGAAGATATTGACCACATGGAGATACGGAATCCGCCATACCATCACAAAAAAACCGGTGAATGCGGTCAGTGATTTAAAGGGCAGGAAAATCCGCGTTCCGAATCAGACCATACTGATCAAAGTGTTTGAGTCCCTGGGAGCAACGCCCACGCCCATGGCTATGAGCGATATCTACACGGCGCTGCAGCAGGGAACCATAGACGGGGCCGAGAACCCTCTTCCGGTCATTTTAAAC
>ENA-OQIC01000859-OQIC01000859.1-human-gut-metagenome-genome-assembly--contig:-NODE-859-length-11871-cov-2.653610_pt1 | contig 11871 bp, 13 predicted proteins | sample MGYA00242572_ERZ504736 | MGnify/ENA primary metagenome ERZ504736 (study PRJEB26092, sample SAMD00036201) | human gut metagenome | host: Homo sapiens | study: EMG produced TPA metagenomics assembly of... | reverse complement strand
CCAAAGTGCTTGGATGGGAACGTTTGGGCGCGATTTGCAACGATGAACAGGCCGACGCCGCCACTAACACCTTCTGGGATTCCGTGGTGCATCACCGTTCCGTAAGCATCGGCGCGCATTCCGTGTCCGAGCATTTCCACCCGACGGACGATTTTTCATCCATGATCGAATCGCGAGAAGGTCCGGAAACCTGCAATTCGTACAACATGTCGAAACTTGCGGAACGACTGTGGCTGCGTTCCGGCAGCGCCGACTATATCAACTTCTACGAGCGGGTGCTGGAAAATCACCTGCTGTCCACCATCAATCCGAAGCAGCCGGGATTCGTGTATTTCACGCCGATGCGATCGCAGCATTATCGTGCCTATTCCACACCTCATGAATGCTTCTGGTGTTGCGTCGGTTCGGGATTGGAGAATCACGCCCGATATGGACGATTGATTTACGCGCTGCAGCGGCCGGCTGCGCAGGATTCGGCTGATTCGGCTGCTGCTGGTTTTGCCAGTTCTGCCGCCGAGACGGGCAATACCGTTTCAAACAATGCCGAGGCGGAAGCTACGCGCCTGCTGGTCAATCTGTACATCGATTCCACCTTCGACTGCCCGGAGCAGGGTCTGCGCATCACGCAGCGCGCCGCTCGCATTGAGGATGGCGTCGATTACACGGTGACGTTCACATTGGAATCCACGGCCGAGCATGTTCCCGATACTCCCGGTGGTTTGCGGGAAACCACGCTGTTTCTGCGCCGTCCGTGGTGGGCGGAGCATTACGGTGTCATGGAGGCCACATGCGCCGTCTGCACGCTTGATCCGGCACGCACCAACGATATTCCCGAAGGATATCTGCCGTTGCGTCTGCGCTGGAACGGCGTTGCGGAAGTGGTGATGCGGTTGCGGCCGCGGATCACCGTCGAGCGTATGCCGGACGGTTCGCCTTGGGTCAGTTTCATGAAGGGGCCGAAGGTGATGGCGCTGGCTTCGGATAGCGACGATATGGACGGCGAATTCGCGGACGCCGGCCGTATGAGTCATATTGCCACCGGTCCGTTGCGTCCGCTCGTATCCATGCCGATCATCAACGGCAATCCGGTCAAGGCGTGCGCGCAGGTTTCCAGACCGTACGTGCATGGCCTCACCGTTGCCGCGACGGACGTTTCCGGCCGTACCATGCTGTTCGACATGCATGAGTTCAGCAGTATGCATGGCTGCCGGTATTCCGTGTATCTGCCGGTTGCCGACGATGGCAACGTGTGTGCGTTGCGCGCGCAACTGGCCGATATCGATGCGCGTCAGGCCGCTAGCGAGCAGACCGTTGTCGACACCATCGCATGCGGTCAGCAGCAATCGGAAGTCGATCATCGGTATTCGGGCGATAACGACATGATGGGTGCCGACGGCACGTTGCATTGGCGTCGCGCGTTGGCTGGTGGCGAATTCCAGTATGCGATGCGCGGGCGTGGTCAGGCGCATCGTTTGGAAATCGAGGTGATTGCCGATTCCGCGGAAAGCGACGGTGAAAACGCGGCGTATGAAGTGACGCTCGACGGCCTGCCATTGCAGCGTGGCGAGCATCGTCGCATCGACGGCGATCCCACGGCAATCGACGTGTATCCGCTGCCGGATGCCATAGAAACTGCGGAAACCGCGGAAAATATTGAGAATACCGGAGAAAACGACAATGCTGACGACGCTGCGATCGTACGCATCTCGGCTTCGGCGCATGACGGCGCGAAAATCACCGCCCTACGATTGCATAAGTAGGATTGCAGCGATGAAAATCGCGATATGGCAGACGACTGACCGTCCGGGGGCGTCTGCCATGGCGATCCGGTGATTGGAGGATGCTGATACGCATTGTGGCGGCAACGATGGTATTCGTTGCGCCACAATGTTTTTGCGGTTGCTTTGCCGGTTGCCGTTCCGGCTGGCGTCGGTTGCTGTCAATGAGTGGGTGTCTTGCCTGCCGCCGACGGTCGTTGCGACGGTTATTGGGCTCCGTTTGACTGGTCGTCTCCGGAGTTGTCGCCACTGCTGTTGCCGCCGTTGCCGCCGTCCCGGAATTGTCTCCGCTGCCGTCTCCGCTGTTGCTGCCGTTGCTGACGGTTCCGCCGGTTCCGGAATTGTCTCCGTCTCCGTTACCGCCGCTGTTCTGATCGCTGTTTTGCGTAGGATCGGGTGTGGTCTGCTCGGTGTTCTCTTCGGCCTTCGGCATCTCCTGATTCTGCCGTGTCTCGGTCTTCTGCGCGCCGGTGCCATGTGCCGTCCGGGCCGCCGATCTTGCCGTTGTCGGTCGGTTCGGTGAAGGTCAGCACCTCCTGATTCTGCAATGCGAGCGACATGAACTCCTCGAACAGATGCGACGGGTAGCCCGTGGAGGAAACGCCATAGCCTGCGAACGATGGCACTTCCTGCGCGCTGCCGTCTTCCGCAGGATTCCAAATGGCCCACACATTGAGCAGCTGCGGCGTGTAGCCCACGAACGAAGCGGCCTTCTCGTCGTTTGCGGTACCGGACTTACCGGCCACCTGACGTCCGAGACGTGTCGAAACGCCAGCCGCGGTGCCATACGTGGTGGTGCCCTGCATGGCCTTCTGCACCAGATGGCAATCGTTCGCATCGAACACCTGCTGGTTCTCCTGAGCCGTCTTGTACAGCTCCTTCGAACCGTCGGACGTGAGCACCGTGTCGACGATGTGCAGCGTGTTCTTCACGCCATCGTTCGCGATGGTGGAGTGGCCTTGCGCCAGATCCCACACGGTAATGCCGTTGATGCCCAGAATGTTGTAGGTGGTGTCTTCGGCGATGTCTTCCTCAATGCCCGCCTGATGCGCGATCTTGGCGAGATTCGCGGCGCCGAGGTGCTTGTTGACCTCCATGAACACCGTGTTCACCGAATTCGCGGTCGCCTGATAGAGGTTGATATACCCGTAATTGGTGTTCAACGCGTTCGGCACCTGCGCGGTGGTTCCCGCGTCGTTTCAAACGTCAGGCCGGAATTGCCGTTGAAGATGGTGTTGAAATTCACACCCTCCTGCGCGGCTCCCAGCAAGCCGAACGGCTTCATGGTGGAACCCGGTTCGAACGTGGCCTGCGTGGCGTTGTTGAGCTGCTTGGTGAGGTAATCGTTGCCCGCATACATGGCTTTCACGGAACCGGTCTTCTGATCGACCGCAATACCGCCCACCTGAATACTTTCCGGCATGCCCTCCGGTCGGGTGTCGCCGACCTGCTGAATCTCGTCCTGCATGTCCTTGTCGAGCGTGGTGACGATCTTGTAGCCGCCGGTTTCCAGATCATCGGCGGTGAACGCCTTGGAATTGACCAGTTCGTTCTTCACCGTGGTCAGCAGATACCCGTTCGCGCCGGCCATCTGGTTGCTCTGCTGTATTTCCGCCACGGCAGGGAACTGCGCTTCCTTCTTCTCCTGGGCGGTGATGTAGCGTCTTCCTTCATGATGCTGAGCACGCGGTCGTATCGCTTTTCGGCCTGTTCCTGATTGACGGCCGGATCCCATGAGCTCGGCGCCGGAATGATACCGGCCAACATGGCGGCTTCCGACAAGGTCAGATCGCTGGCGTTCTTGTTGAAATACGCCTTCGCCGCCGCCTGAATGCCATATGCGCCACGACCAAGATAAATCGTGTTCATGTAATTGCATAGCACCTGGCTCTTATCTTGTGCCTGCGCGATCTTGATGGCCAGGAACGCTTCTCTCAGCTTGCCGGAATACGACGTGGTTTCGCCCAAATAGTAGCGTTCCGCATACTGTTGGGTGATGGTCGAACCGCCCTGACGGCTGCCTGTGGTCAGATTCGTATACAGCGCTCGCGCGATGCCATACAGATCGATGCCCTTGTTGGTGTAGAAGGAACGGTCTTCCGACGCGACGATGGCATTGCCCACATAATCCGGCAATACCGCACAGTCGATGATTTCGCGGTTCTGTTCCGCGTAGCTGCCAATTTCCGTAGTGCCGTCGGCATAGTAGACGGTGGTTTTTTCGGCGAGGGCGAACTTTTCCGGTTCGGGGATTTCCGTGGTGATATACATGTATGCGAACAGGCCGATACCTGCCGCGAGCAGCGCTGCGAAGATGCCGAGTACCCACTTCAGCACGAGATGCTTGCGCTTGTTCTGCTTTTTCTGAGGGCCGTTGGCGCGGTGCGATCCGTGGTTCTGCGGCTTGGGCGCGCTATGGGATGCGTTGCTGCGATTGCTGCCGGCGCCGCCGCTGCGGGCGCTTCTTGAGCGTGAGCTTACGCTTCGTGTGTGTGAAACCATAGGTTCCACCGTAGCTGATTGACTTGAGAAATCAGGTGAAAATGGGGTGAGTTTGCCCTTGGGAGGGCATTTTTTGCGCAGCTCTTTTACAAATCGACAGTTTGTGGGTCGTTGTCTCAATATCGGCTTATTTTCAGGGTTTTATCAGTTTTTCAGGTGCCTTTTCGCTGTTTCGCAGGTATACTTGAAATTTGGTACCTGTGAAACGCATATATGCATATATAACAGAGGAGTCGTTTACAGATGAGCATTCGTGTAGCTATCGCTGGCGTTGGCAATTGCGCTTCTTCGCTGGTGCAGGGCGTTGAATACTACAAAGACACGAAGGACGAGGATAAGATTCCCGGTCTGATGCACAACAATTTCGGCGGATATCGCGTGCGTGACATTGAATTCGTCGCCGCATTCGATGTGGACGCGCTGAAGGTCGGCAAGGATCTGTCTGAAGCCATCGAAGCGTCGCAGAACAACACGATCAAATTCGCCGACGTGCCGAATCTGGCGTCGAAGTGCTGCGCGGCCCGACCAACGATGGTCTGGGTGAATACTATCGCCAGATGATCGAAGAGTCCGACGCCGAGCCGGTCGACGTGGCCCAGGTGCTGCGCGACAAGAAGGTCGATGTGCTCGTTTCCTACCTGCCGGTCGGTTCCGAGCAGGCCGACAAGGCATACGCCCAGGCCGCCATGGACGCCGGATGCGCGTTCGTGAACTGCCTGCCGGTGTTCATCGCATCCGATCCGGAATGGGCTCAGAAGTTCCGTGACGCCGGTGTGCCGATCGTCGGCGACGATATCAGTCCCAGGTCGGCGCCACCATCACGCACCGCGTGCTCGCCCGTCTGTTCGAGGATCGTGGCGTGCGTCTGGACCGCACGTACCAGCTCAACGTGGGCGGCAACATGGACTTCATGAACATGCTGCAGCGCTCGCGCCTGGAATCCAAGAAGATTTCCAAGACCCGCGCCGTCACTTCCGTGGTGCCGCACGATATGGATCCGCATAACGTGCATATCGGTCCGTCCGATTACGTGGCATGGCTTGACGACCGCAAGTTCGCGTTCGTGCGTCTTGAAGGCACTACGTTCGGCGATGTGCCGCTGAGCTTGGAATACAAGCTGCAGGTGTGGGATTCCCCGAATTCCGCCGGTATTGTGATCGATGCCGTGCGTGCCGCCAAGATCGCGCTCGACCGTCATCTGGCCGGCCCGATTCTGGCTCCGAGCTCCTATTTCATGAAGTCGCCGGCCGTGCAGCACGAGGATGGCGAGGCCCGCCGCTTGGTGGAGGAGTTCATCAAGGGCGAGGTCGAAGGCAGCGAAGAGCAGCTTGACGCCGATGTCGCCGCCGCCAAGGCAGCTGGCAAGGATGTGTGGCGCGCCTGATTTTTAGTTCGCCTGATATGAGGAATCCCCAATCTACCGTCGGTGGATTGGGGATTTTTAATTACGATTTGGAAACGATGCGTATCGTCACTTCTTGAGAAGGGGTTCGACCTGTTCCTCGTACGCGGTCAACGCGGTGTCGATCACATTGTGCATGTCGTAGTACTTGTACGTGCCCAAACGGCCGCCGAACACCGTCTTCGGCTCGGCCTTCGCGAGCTCCTCGTACCTCGCGTACAGCGCCTTGTCGGCCTCCGTGTTGATCGGATAGTACGGCTCGTCGCCACGCTCGGCGAAACGGCTGTACTCCTCCCACACCACGGTCCTGTCGGGATTCTGCGAGGCGGCGCGCTCCGGATTGAAGTTCTTGAACTCGATCGCGCGCGTGTACGGCACGTCCGCGTCGGAGAAGTTCATCACCGGGCAGCCGAAATGGTCGCCCTCGTCGTAACGCACCTCCTTGAAGTCGACCGTGCGCCACTTGAGCTCGCCCAGCGAGTAGTCGAAGTAGCGGTCCACCGGGCCCGTGTACACCACCGGCACGCCGGCCGCGGCCAAAGCCGCCTTGTTGTACGGCTGGGACCCGTCGAAGAAGTCGGTCTCCAGGGTCACATGGATGCGCGGATCGTCGATCATGCGCTCCATCCACGCGGTGTAGCCGTCGGCCGGCAGGCCTCCCACGTGTCCTTGAAATAGCGGTTGTCGTAGTTGAAGCGCACCGGCAGGCGGTTGATGATGCCCGCTGGCAGGTCCTTCGGATCGGTCTGCCACTGCTTGCCCGTGTAGTTCTTGATGAACGCCTCGTACAGGGGGCGGCCGATCAGCGAAATGCCCTTGTCGTTGAGGTTCTGGGGATCCGTGCCCGCCAGCTCGCCGGCCTGCTCGGCCACGAGCGCCTTGGCTTCGGCGGGCGTGTAGTGCGCGCGGAAGAACTGGTTGATGGTGCCCAGGTTGATCGGCAGGGGTATACCTCGCGTCGTGCGTGGCGTACACGCGGTGCACGTAGTTCGTGAACGAGGTGAACCTGTTCACGTAGTCCCACACGCGCTTGTTGGACGTGTGGAACAGGTGGGCGCCGTACTTGTGGATCTCCGCGCCGGTCTCCTCGTCCATGTAGCTGTACGCGTTGCCGCCGATGTGGTCGCGCACGTCGATGATCTCCACGCGCACGCCGAGCCTCTCCACGGCCTGCTGGGCCACGGTCAGGCCGAACAGGCCCGCGCCCACGACCACCAGATCGGGATATTCCACCGCTTCAGTCATAAGAACAACCTTCCGAACTTAAAACAAACACACAATATTCGTGTGCGATTCCTCATCAAGCATACCCGTCCGCCCTCCTTAACGCGGGATGCTCATGGGGAAGCGGCATTTTGACGTTTGATTTCCCTGTGTCGCTGGTCGTGGGGCTGGCTGCTTCACGGATCATGGCATGGTCTGTGTGGTTCGTGCGCGGCCTGTGGCGCGGGTTGTGCTGCGGTTCGTGCGGCTTGCGACGCGGTTCGGTCCGGGCATGGTGTACACTGGTCTTTGCCTCCGCGTGGCGGTACGTCACCCAACTCCCCCAGGGCAGGAATGCAGCAAGGGTAAGTGGCCTCTTCCGGGTGCGTGGAGGTTTTCTTATATCTTCATGCCATTCGCGCATACCGTAGAGCCAATGCCGTATTCTCGATGATTATGACCGACGAATTCAAGCCAATCATCCGAGACCCGCACAAGTCCGCGAATATGCTGGAACAGCCGGTCGCGCCCGTTCCCGTGCCGCAGCCGCCGTCTGATCCGATCGAACAGGTGCTTTCCCCACGTGAAGTGAGCGAAGGGCTTGCCAAAGCCGATCCGCTGACCCGTCATCCGCGCGCGTCGAGCATTATGCTCAGCGTGGTGTTCGGTCTGCTGCTGCTTGCCGCCGCGGTGGGCGTCTGGTGGTTGGGCGTGCGCACGATGGAAGGCCAAAGCTATGAAGACATGGTCTGGTCGAAATTCGATGCGGCCCTGCGGGATGGCTGGAACCGGTCGTGCATGTTTTCACCATTTCCACCGTTGTAATCGCAACAAGCGCGATTATGTCGATAATCGCCCTCGCCGTACTTATCGTAAGAAAACGATGGCTGTTGATTGCTCAACTGGCGGTATTCGGCGGGATCTGCTTTGCCGCAGCAGAGTTGCTGAAGCCGCTGCTGCCACGTCCGTACTTAATCAATCTGGAATCAAATCCCAATAATTCCGCGCCTTCCGGGCATGTCATACTCGCCGCCGCGGCAGGAATGATCCTACTATGCGCCGTGCCTCGCGTATGCCGTGCGCTCGTTGCCGTGATCGGCTGGCTGTATGCGGTACTCGTCGGATTGTCGGTGATTGCGGGACAGTGGCACCGGCCGACCGACGTGATCATGGCGTTGCTGATCGTCGGCGGAGTGGCAATGATCACGCTTGCCGCGACGTTTGCGAACGGCATGGATGAGCCCGGTTCGCGTGCGTCGTCGCCTTCCGTGCAGATCGTCGGCAGCGTGCTGTTGACGTTCGGCGTGCTCGGCACCCTGTATGGCGCATACATTATTTGGCAGATTCAGCCGGGACTTGCGATGAGTGCGGAATGGACGAATTCCGGTGCGCACCTTTCCACGGTGATTCTGACGGCTTCCGTTGCGTCGTTGGTGTTCGGGCTGGTGTTGACCATGCGTCAGCTGACCGCCTCGCCATTGACGAAACTTGGGCTTGTCGGCGCACCTCCGGCCCCTCCGAAACGCTGACGGCAAAACGTACGATCACGCCGAAAATTTCCGGCACCGGTCGCTCGCGCCACACGGACGGTTTGCAACTGCATACGGTCAGTGAGTATTATTGCGTTGCAAACGCTAGTAATAAGGAGTGGCTATGGCTACCGGCAGCAAGCTCGTGATTGTGGAGTCTCCCACCAAGGCCAAGAAAATCGGTGGGTATTTGGGCTCCGAATATACGGTGATGGCCTCGGTCGGCCATATTCGAGATCTTGCGCAGCCGAGCCAGGTGCCGGCCGCCGACAAAATCAAATTCGGCAAGTTCGGCGTTGACGTGGAAGACGGATTCAACCGTACTACATCGTCGACGGCAACAAGAAGAAAACCGTGTCCGAGCTGAAAAGCGCGTTGAAAAAAGCCGACACCCTGTACCTCGCAACCGATGAGGATCGCGAGGGAGAGGCCATCGCCTGGCATCTGGTACAGACGCTCAAGCCGAAAGTGCCGGTTAAGCGCATGGTGTTCCACGAAATCACGAAGGAAGCCATCAAAGCGTCGCTTGACAATACTCGCGACGTTGACGACGACATGGTCGACGCCCAGGAAACCCGCCGTATTCTGGACCGCCTGTACGGCTATGAGCTTTCTCCGGTGCTGTGGCGCAAGGTTGGGCCGGGTCTTTCCGCGGGCCGTGTGCAGTCCGTCGCCACGCGTTTGATCGTGGAGCGCGAGCGCGAGCGTATGGCGTTCGTGCGTGCCCCGTATTGGGATGTCACCGCAACGTTGGAGGCGCCGGATGCCGATGGCAATAATGTTGCGTTCGAGTCTCGTATGGTGTCGTTGGGTGGCCGTCGTTTGGCTGGTTCCAAGGATTTCGGCGCCGATGGCAAGCTGACTGCGGCCGGTGCGAAGGATCAGGTCGTGCAGTTGGACGAGGCGCAGGCTTCCGCGATTGCGCAGGCATTGGAATTTGCAACGTTTACTGTCGCGTCGATGGAAACCAAGCCGTACCGTCGCCGTCCGGTTCCACCGTTTACCACGTCCACCTTGCAGCAGACCGCCGGCAATCGTCTCGGCATGAGCTCGCGTCAGACCATGCGTGCTGCGCAAGGATTGTACGAAAACGGCTATATCACTACATGCGTACCGATTCGGTGACGCTGTCGCAGGAAGCGATCGCAGCCGCACGCGAAGCGGTCGTCAAGCATTTCGGCGAAAACTATCTGTCGGACGCGCCGAAACAATATGCCACAAAACCGCGGGCGCGCAGGAGCCCACGAATGCATCAGGCCGGCGGGTGCGAAATTCCGCGATCCTGCGGAAATCGCAAGCAAAGTGCCGGCCGACCAGCTCAAGCTGTACACGCTGATCTGGCAGCGCACGCTTGCCTGCCAGATGGCAGACGCAACCGGTTCCACGGCGACCGTGCGACTGTCTGCACCGACCGAATCGAATGGGGAAGCCATGTTCCAGGCTTCCGGCACTGTCATCGAATTCCCCGGCTTTATGAAGGCGACCGGTGAAGGCCGCCGCGCATCCGCCGAATCGAAGAAGGGCGATGCTGCTGGAAGCGTTGAACAGGCTGCGCAATCCGGTAAATCCAGCAAAGCGGATAAGAAGTCGGATGACAATGTGTCGCTTCCGCCGATGAATCCGGGCGATGCGCTCGCCGCGGTGGCGGTTGGTGCCGACGGACACGAAACTCAGCCTCCGGCGCGTTACACCGAAGCGTCGCTCGTGAAAACGTTGGAACAGAAGGAAATCGGCCGCCCGTCCACGTATGCGAGCATTATTTCCACGATCATCGATCGCGGGTACGTGTATGAGCGCGGTCGTGCGTTGATTCCGTCGTGGCTCGCGTTCTCCGTGGTCAAATTGCTGGAAACGAAGTTCCCGCGGTATGTGGATTACGAGTTCACTGCCGATATGGAAAGCGGTCTTGACCAGATCGCGAGCGGTCAGGAGACCGGCAGGAATTGGCTGACCCGCTTCTATTTCGGTTCCGGTGGGGGTGCCGCGCAGTCTGCGGACGAGGCGCATGCCGGTTTGCAGCAGCAGGTCGCGCAGTTGGGTGAAATCGACGCTCGCGAGATCAATACGATTGAGATTGGCGACGGTTTGCATGTGCGCGTCGGTCGATATGGCCCGTATTTGGAGGACATGAACCATCTGGATGATGAGGGCAATCCGAAGCGTGCCTCGCTGCCGGATACGCTCGCTCCGGATGAGCTGACGGTGGAAGTCGGTCATGATTTGATCGAGAACCATTCCGGCGGTCCGCGCGCTCTTGGCGTCGATCCGGTTTCCGGAGGCACCGTTGAAGTGCGTAATGGTCGTTTCGGGCCGTATGTTGCGCTGGTGATGCCTTCTGCCGATGCGGCGATGCTGGTGATGCTGCCGGTAGCGCTAGTGAGAAGCCGAAGCGCGGCAAGGTGCGAAGAAGCCGCTGCCGATCGCCCGAAGATGGCGTCGTTGTTTAAGACGATGAGTCCGGAATCGTTGACGTTGGATGATGCGTTGCGTCTGCTGAGCTTGCCGCGTGAAGTCGGTTCGTATGAAGAGGTGGATGCGCAGACCGGTGAAGTGCAGACGGTTACCGTGCAGGCCAATAATGGTCGTTACGGTCCGTATTTGACGAAGACCGGTGCCGATGGCAAGTCGGATACGCGTTCGCTTGCTTCGGAAGATGAGATTTTCACGGTTGATTTGGATAAGGCGAAGGAACTGTTCGCCCAGCCGAAGTATGGCCGTGGGCGTGGCCGTGGCGCTGCGAAGCCGCCGCTGCGCGAATTGGGCGTCGATCCGGAAACGCAGAAGCAGGTGACCATCAAGGAAGGCTTCTACGGCGCGTATATCACCATGGTGAGACGAATCGTACGTTGCCGAAGCAGTATGCTCCTGAGTCGATCGAACCGGCCGAGGCGTTCCGTTTGCTGGCTGAGAAGCGTGCGCAGGGCCCGTCGAAAAGGCGTGGACGTAAGACCGCCGCCGGCAAGGGCGGGGCTAAGAAGGCTGGTGCTGCCAAGCTTCTAAGACTTCCAAGGCGGCTTCCGTCGATAAGGCTCGTGCCGATCGCCGTGCAAGGTGCGCGAGTTGGCCGATAAGGGTTGGGCCAACACCCGTATCGCCAAGGAGATCGGTTCCACGCCGACCACGGTGAAGGCCGATGTGGAATGCTTGCCGCCAACGAAGGCTACACCCGTCCCGCCGTAGTTCCCGCCCGGTGATGAATATGCAAGGCATATTCATCTCCTTTGACGTACAGTCCAGTGGACTGTACGTGGCAGCGAGTAGCGATAGCTGATGAGCGTCGCATGAGAGATGCCGGTGGACTGTTCGTAGCAGTGAGCAGCGGTAGCGTTGCGAACGCCGCAATGTAGAGTGATGAATATGCAAGGCATATTCATCTCCTTTGAGCATCGATCGATGTACAGCTACGTACGTCTGAGCATCGATCGATGTACAGCTACGTACGTCTGAGCATCGATCG